>Ga0118677_10005861_pt1 | contig 21238 bp, 18 predicted proteins | sample AliMusrvi5mmetaG_FD_86154 | JGI IMG/M metagenome (GOLD analysis project Ga0118677, IMG submission 86154)
TCCAAGGGCCTCGCCAAATCCCATATCATCGTGCTCGACGCCCTGCTCAAACTCCGCCAAATCTGCTGCCACCCGCAACTCCTCAAATCCGAGGCCGCCCAACGCTGCACCGAATCCGCCAAACTCGAATATCTCACCTCCGAACTCCTGCCAACATTGTTAGAAGAAGGCCGCCGCATCCTGCTGTTCTCACAATTCACCTCAATGCTCGCCCTCATCGAGGAACACTTGTTGTTAGAACAAATCCCCTACCTCAAACTCACCGGCCAAACCCAGGACCGCGCCACCTTGGTGGAAAAATTCCAGTCCGGCGAATTTCCGATTTTCCTCATCTCGCTCAAGGCCGGCGGCACCGGCCTGAATCTAACAGCAGCCGACACCGTCATCCACTACGACCCGTGGTGGAACCCGGCCGCCGAAAACCAGGCCACCGACCGCGCTCACCGCATCGGGCAGACCAAGCCGGTCTTCGTCCACAAACTCGTCTGCCGCGGCACCATCGAAGACCGTATCCTCGACCTCCAAAAACACAAAGCCGCCCTCGTCGAAGCCCTCCTCTCCGAAGAAACCACCAAACTCAAAATCGACGCCGAAACGCTCTCCCATTTGCTCGCACCGCTGCAATGAGGGATGTGGCATGAGGAACGTGGCTGGCGCATCCGGCACCAGTCCGTCTTCAGGGCGTCTTGCTACGAACCAGTCTGTCCTTAAAGGTTGATCCCAAGAGTGTGGTACTTCCTTTGCGTGCCCGCCGTCACTCTTTCCCGCGTGAGTTGCGCTTGATTTGTTCCCTGACGGTTTCCTCCACCTTGATGTCGAAGGAGTCGCCTTTGCCATCCTTGGCCAGACGGCTCCGCTCCTGCTCGATGAACTCAGTGCGCTTGCGGACCAACTCGGAGAGTTGTTTGTTCAACGTGTCGCGTTTGGTTTTTTGCTTTTCGATGTATGCCGTTCTTTCGGATTCGGACATCGTGCGCATCTCGGCCGGCAGTTCGTCTTCCTTGAGTTTCTTCACGTCCACCGCGCCATCGGTCATGTCGGCTAACAATTCTCCGCGGCCTTGGATCGCCTTGCCGCCGGTGCTGCTGTTGAAAGAGGCGCGCGAGGCGGCAACGGTTGGCGCCGCTTTCGCCGCCGCCTCGTTCTTCGATCTAACAGAGTGTTGTTGGGTTGCGCTGCCATAGGCGATCGAGGTTTCGCCGATGGCCGCGCTGAGTTTGGCGATTTCGGCATCGTGGGGCGTGGTCATGGCTGCCATGCCACCGGTTTGCGCCAACGCCACGTACGATCCTTCCGCGAGTTTGGCGATTTCCTGCCAGACGGGCGTGGTTTCGGCATAGTTGCCGCATTGCACGGTGTTGATGATGATGTTGGCCTTGGCCGCAGCCTGGCAGGTGACCGGATACTTGACGTCGTCCTTGTAATCCATGTGCGGCGGACAATCGCCCACCAGGAAGATGATCTTGGTGGCCTGCTTGTCGGCGGACCATGACATCTTTCCGACCGCCTCCTGCAACGCCTGGTTGACGCTCTCCGGCATGTCGCCGCCGCCCTGGGCTTTCAACGATTGGAGGTTCTTGAAAACGGTGTCGATATCGTCGGTCAAGTCGAACCTCTTGGTGATGTACTCGTCGCCGCGGTCGCGATAGGAAACCAGGCCGATGCGGACCGCCGGCGTCGGTTTGGCGGCGATGATGCCATTGGCAATGGACCAGATTTTCTCCTTGGCCCCATCGATGAGCCCGGTCATGGAACTGGTGGAGTCGAGCACAAACACGACATCCACCAACGGTTTGGCGGCGGGTGCTGTCTCCGGTTTCACCGGCGGCGGAACCGGCGCGGTCGCCGCGGTTTCCGCAGCATGAAGCCCTAGTGCAAACAAAATGCCCGATAACGCGATGATAGTCGTCTTCATGATAGTGGATAGTGGATGGTGGATGGTGGATAGTGGATGGTGGATGGTGGATAGTGGATGGTGGATGGTGGATGATGGATGGTGGATGGCAGGGCGCGGATAGCGGATAGTTGATCCTTGATCTTACATATGATGTAGATGAGCCGTCCCGACAGATCCTACGATCTACGATCTACAATCCACTATCCAAATATCACGTTTCGTCGTCGCGGATCTGATAGAGCGTGCCCTCGATGACCAGATCCAGGTTGTTGCCGAGCGACAGCCACTGGGTGGCGGCGGGATGTTGTTTGAGCAATGCGAAGTAGGCGTCGCTGTTGAATTTGACATTGACCTGCCTGAGGTTGGCCTGGCCCTGGGCGGTGGAATCCGTCCAGACCCTGCCATTTTGATAGAACGCGCGCCCATTCAGGTTGCGGCTCTGGGTGGCGTAGTTCTGCGCCTGCGCGGCGCGATACCCGATTTTGGATTCATCGCGGGCGTCGGCCTTGGCCAGTTCGCGGCGCACGGCCGGGGCCAGCGGGCTGGCGGCGGATTGGTCTTTCAAGCCGGCCATGGAGGCGGAGTTGGCGACGGCGGAGCCGCCGGATCTGGCGGCTTCCGTGGCGGCTTCCATAGGCAGGGATTTCATGCGGGATGCGGCCTGGGCATAGACGCGGGCGTCGCCTTCAAGTTCCTGCATGTTGCGCATGGCGAGCGGGACGCCGCGGTGTTTTTCGTCCTCGAGGATGAGATAGGCGGTGTAGGGGGTGACGATGCCGAACTCGCGGGCCAGCTTGGTCACCTCGTCCTTGAGTTCGGATGACTCGCCGTGAAGGCGGATCTCGTCGAGCAACCAGCCGACCCGGCGGGTCGCCCAGAGCTGCGGTATGTAATCATTGTGCGGGGCGGTCTCCGCGAATGATATATCGGCGGCGAATTCCCGCGCTTGGCCGTTGAAGATGCCGGAAATCTTCGCGGCGGCGGCTCCCTTGCCGGCATAGCGGCCGAACACGACGAGCATGTCACCGTTGAACAGATCGGGCAGCGAGTTCGGATAGAGCTGGGTGATCCTGATGTCCGGGTTGGTGAACGCGAGTTTCAGATTGCAGAACACCGGCTCCTTGATTTTACCAAAAAAATTGCTGAGTTTCACCTCGAGATCCTCCTTTTCCGAAACATACTGGCTGATGGCCTTGGTTTCGCCGGCGACGCGGTCTAACAGATGGGTGTTCACGTCGTTGCCGATCCCGAATGAGAAGATGCGCGTCGAGGTCGTATTGGCACGTTTGACCTGATCGACCAGCGGATCCTCGCGGGTCTCGCCAATGGTCGGCAGGCCGTCGGTCAGGAAGACCACGAGATACGGGCGGGTTTGTTCGGATGTGCGCAATGCCAGGGCTTTGCCGAGCGCCTCACCGATGGCGGTGCCGCCGATGGGTTTGAGCGCCGCGACTGCGGCTTCCGCTTTGTCGAGGTTGGCTCTATCGGCTTTGACCAAGGCGTTGAATTGGGGTTCGGCTTCGGTGGCGAAGCGGATGATTTCGAAGCGGTCTTCGGGGTTGAGGTTGGCGAGGCAGAAACGGAGGGCCTTTTTCGCCTGGTCGAGTTTGGGGCCGGCCATGGAACCCGAGGTGTCGAGCACGAAACAGATATCCTTGGGTTGGATGGTCGCGGGTGCGGTCAGGCCGGGCGACGCAAGCAGCAGGAAATAACCGTCATCGGCACCGGGTTTGCGCGAGCAGATGAGGTCGATGCCGAGCGGGTTGGGCTGGCGGGAGAAAACCACCTTGAAGTCGCTGTCCGGGCGCAAGTCCTTGGCTTCGTAGCCGACGATGGCGGAGGATTCGCCGTGGCGTTTGATTTCCGCGGCGTGGGAGGGACAGTAGATGCTCTTGAGCGGCAATTTGCCGTTGATGGTGACTTTCACTGAAACATCCTTGATCGGAGCGGAACTGAATTTCTCGGTGTTGAGCGGATAGACATATTCCACCAGTCCCTGGTCGGCGGTGAGCAATTGGGTGTAGGTGATCTTGATTTGCTTTCGCGAGTTGGGTTCGATCGGGAAGATGCGGACTTTGAAGGCATCGCGGCCGACATATTCGAGCAGAGCCGGGTCCTTCATCCGGCGGACGATGTCCTCATACAGCGCGCGGGCCTTGTCGGCGGGAAGCAGTTCGGCCTCGGTCATTTTGCCATCGATGTCCATGGAGAACTTGTCGATGTGGGCGCCGGGCGGGAGCGGAAAGATGTAGGTGCCTTCGAGTCGGGCGTTGTTCGGATTGTAAAACTCCTGGTCGATGGACGTGGTGGCGGCCAGGTCGTTGATGTCCACGCTGACCCGGTGATAGTTGACCGCCAGCGGCGCGAACGAGAAATGGCCCGGCGGGACATACGGCATCGGATGCGGCCCCGGATGATCCCACGGCGGATGGATGATGATCAGTCCGTCGGCGGAGGAATTCACCGTGCCGGCGAGCGCGATTACGGAAGCGAGAAGCGAGGTCTTGAACGCATTCATGATGCGATCATGCCACGATTTTTTCCCGGCGTCTGTAAAGAATCGGTAAATTGCGGGCCTATGTGGTCTGCAACTCTGCCACAGTTTCTCGCTGGCATTATGAAGACACGGGCGAGCCGCCCGTGCCCCACTTGAAGGCTCAGAACCGGTAGGAGGTGCCGAACATGACTTGTTCGCGGTGGCCGAGGCCGACTTCACCGGTGAGGATCCAATGCTTGGTGATGTCGAATTCCCCACCCATGACGAAGTTCCACGGTGCCGAGTCCCTGACGGAGGCATTGAAATTGACGGAGCCCAGCGAGGAGTTGAATCTGCCGTACTGCGTGTGTTCGGTGGATTGATAGAACGCGCCGGCCCACAGCGAGCCCTTATCAAAGCGCCAGCCGACTTTCGGGGTGATGACCAGGGTTCCCATGTTGTTGGCATCGTTGAGTGCCAACCCGGAGCCGCCCTGCAGATCGACATCGGCCCAGGTGTAGTTGCCGGTGACCGAGGCGAAGAAACTCTTATAGCCCGCCGCCAGGGTCATGCCGCCGCCATAAACGATTCCGTTGTAATTGACCCTGAAACCGTTGATGCCGCCGAGCAATGGCGCGAGCTGCGGCGGGAGCGAGACGTCGGCGTCGGCTGAGCCCGACACATAGCCGAAGATCGCGTGGAAATTGAGCCACGGTTGTGCCCACCAATCGAGTTTCGCGTTCACCGTGTCCGCCGTGCTGTGGACGCGGGGAATGATATTGGCGCCAAGGCCCGGCACCGGATAGCCGAAGGCCGTGGCATGCAGGCTGGTCACGTCATAGTTCGATTCCTGCCGCATGTAGAATACGCTCACTCCGAATGGCAGCGGCAGCCCGCCGGCAATATCAGCGCACTCGGAAACCGGCCCGGGCGCAACAATCGCGCCTCCGCCGGCATGCGCCGATGTGAGTAGGAACAGTTGGGAAATCGCGGAGGTGGCGAGAACGGATGTCTTGGTCATGGTATGGGGAAGTGATGGATTGGTTGCTTCAAACCGGGGCGGTGATAGCAACTTTTCCTGCCCCGGCAAGCCCAAATGTGTTATTTGTCCCTTGTTATTGGTGGCGGGTCGGCTAGGTTGCCGTTGGTTTTCATGAGTTAGGGCGCTCCCGTTCTGCCATGAAACAGGCACAGGTTTCACAATAAGAACGATTTATGAAGACGCATGAACGAGTCGCGCTGATGACGGTGACCTTGGTGTACGCCGGTTACCTGATTCATCAAGCCGTGCGGATGCGGGCGGAACGCCTATTCCGTCTGGCGGCGGGCGAGTCCCCCTACGAACGCACTCACCCGAAACCCCGCGCGGCCAGACGGTCGTAGCAGGGCGGGCAATGCATGGAGTGCGGCGGGAAGCGAAGCGCCACGCCGCTTTGGCTGGGAACCGTGCCCAATGACCGCAGCTTGAACCCCGGTCATCCTCCCCGCAGCCGTTTTCCCTTTTTGGAGCGTGTTTTTTTGCGCGGGCTGCGATTGCCGCCAGCCAAAGCGGTGTCGCCCTGCGGTTGCCACCGCACTCCATGCCATGCGCCCCTCAACAAAAACGGGTGCCGTTTGGCACCCGTTTTCGACCCTGCTCTGCGGAACCGGGAAAGTCATTCGGCGGTCAACGAACGATCAACAGCCGGGGCGTTGGAAAAGCGCCAGCGGATTTTGTTGCGTTTGGAGGCGGACCGGAGCTTGCGTTGTTTGCGCTCGGTGGGCGTTTCAAATGCGCGGCGGCGGCGCATTTCCTCGAGGATACCTTCGGCATCCAGCTTGGTTTTGAGGCGTTTGAGAGCCCGATCGACGGGCTCGCCTTTTTTCATGGTCACTCCACGCATGCGATGATTGTTGGTTGGTTTGGTTGGTTCCGCAGGGTTGTCGGGGCGGTGTTGATGTGGGATCGGGCAGGCCTTGTCAAGCCGGAACCTGTCGGAAATTTCAAAAATAAGATCCGTTGCAATTTCTGGACAGCGGGGAAGGGTGCCATTAGGGTGGCCCGACTCCATGCGCATCTCGGACCGCTATATCGGCAAACAAGTGCTGTTTGGCACGATGTATGCCGTGTTGATCCTCGGCTTGGTGCTGGTGCTGGGAAATCTGTACAAGAAGATCCAACCGTTGCTGGTGGATCAGAAGGCCCCGTTGATCCTGGTGTTGCGCTTTGTCATCAACGTGTTGCCGATGTCGCTCATTTACACGGTGCCATGGGGATTCCTGTCGGCGGTGTTGCTGGTGTTCGGGCGGCTTTCTTCCGATAATGAGATCACGAGCTTCCGGGTCGCGGGACTGAGTCTGGTCCGGCTGGCGGTGCCGGTTTTTGTCATCGGCGCGCTGCTTTCCCTGCTCAGCCTGTGGCTCAACACCACGGTCGTCCCCCGGTCCATGGCCACCACCATGCAGTTGGTCTATGACCAGGCCCGGCGCGATCCGGACTCGTTGCTCAAACCCGGAGTGGCCCAAGGCAGCTTCAAGGGGGATGGCACCGATGTGCAGAAAATCCTCGTCGAGGGGAAAACCGACAAATGGGTGGAGGGGTTCCATTTCTATCAATTGCCGTCGTCCCCCAACGATGACCGGACGTATGTCCATGCCTCGCGGGCCGCCCTGTTCGTGGATCAGCCGAACAGCCAGTTGCGGGTGAAACTTGATGACGCGTATTTCGAGACCTGCAAACCGGACGGCAGTGTCGAGATGTCCTTCGCAGGGCACGCGGAGCCGTTGCTCATCGACATGAAAAGCCAGAAAACCAAACGGGTTCGCTCCGGCAACATGACCAACGCCGAGATTTTCGAGGAATTCGCCACCAACAAGGACATCTCGGATTCCAGAAGGCTGAAACTCAAGGCCGAGGTGGCCCGGCGGTACTCGTTTTCGCTGGCCAGTCTGGCGTTCGCCTTCATCGCCGTGCCCTTGGGGCTGAGCACCCGCCGCCGTGACACCTCGACCGGCCTGATCAGCAGCCTGTTGGTCGGCACGGGGTATTTCCTGGTGACGGTGTTCGCCGACCAGTTCCATTCGGAAACCGCGGTGACGGCCATGTTGTGGTCGCCGAACGTGGTGTGTGTTTTGTTGGGATTGATCCTTTTCCGCAGGGCTCGTTTCAAATAATCTGGCATGGCTGATGAGAATCCTCCGCACGTTGCTCAATGCCGCCCGGGATGTCCGCAGACATTTCGCCGCGGACCCGGTTGAGCTGTTGCCGTTCATTGCCGCGCTCAAGCGCTACAACACGGACAAGCTGCGGCATGATTCGCGCGCCGCAGCGAACGTCACACCGCTGGCCGTGTCCCAGGCGATGGCCTTTGCCGCGATCGCCGGCCTGCCGGTGGAATACGGGGTGTTGTGCACGGCGGTGGCAGCCCTGGTGGCCCCGCTGTTTTCGGCATCGCGCCACACCATCATGGGGCCGACGAATGCCACGGCTTTCATGTTGTTCAGTTTTTTTTCGGTGAATCATGCGTTGGCAAGCCGGTGGAGCGAGTTGATTCCGCTGTTGGTGCTCATGGTGGGCGTGATCGTGGTGCTGGGATCGTTGCTGCGGGTGGCGGATCTGATGCAATTCGTGTCCCGCAGCGTGCTGGTCGGTTACCTGTCGGGAGCGGCCGTGCTCATCATGGCCAACCAGGCGGTTTCCCTGTTAGGCGTGGGGCGGTGGATCGATGAGGAATCCGCCGCATCCTTCGTGGGGCTGGTCGCGGGGCTGGCGAAGGCGCTGAACCATGTCGATTGGGTTTCGCTTGGGATCGGGTTGGCGACGCTGGTCATCTATGGCGGCCTGCTGAAATGGAAACCGCACTGGCCGGTATTCGCCATCGCGCTGGTGCTTTCGTCGGTATGCTTCGGATCGCTGATTCGGTTTCATGTGGCGCCCTTTGAAGGTGCCGCCACCTTCACCACCTTCGGGTTTGACAAGATGATGCCGCGCCTGCCGCACCTGATCCGGCCCGCGATTTTCAATGACATCTCGTCGTTGCTGGGGGTGGCTTTCGCCATCGCCTTTCTAGCCTCGCTGGAAAACACGCTGATGGCCAAGGGGCTGGCCTCGCGCTCCGGCGACCACGCCGATGTCAACCAGGACATGTTCTCGGTGGGCATGGCCAACATCGCGAGTTCCTTCGCCGGGGGGATGCCCGCCTCCGGATCGCTCACCCGCTCGACGCTCAACTTCGAGTCCGGTGCCCGCACGCGCTTCGCATCGTTTTTTTCCGGGGCGTACAGTTTGGGGTTCGCGTTGCTGATTGCGGCCTCGGCCGGGTGGGGGGTGCCGCTCATCGACTATTTGCCGAAGGCGGCGTTGGCGGCGCTGGTGATCGCGTTGTCATTTTCGCTGTTCAACGTCCGCCACATCCGGATCTGCCTGCGCTCCACCGGGGATGACGCCGTGGTGCTCATCAGCACTTTCATCACCACCCTGCTGGCACCGCTGCATGTGGCGATTTTCATCGGTGTCGCCATTTCCATTTTGCTCTTCCTGCGCAAGGCCAGCCGCCCATATCTGGTCGAATACGAATTCAACGACGAGGGCGAACTGCTGGAAATGGGCGAGAAACGCAAACGCCCGATTCCCGCAATCTCCATCGTCCATGTGGAAGGTGATTTGTTCTTCGGTGCGGCCGAGTTGTTCCGCACCCAGATCCAGCGCACGGTTTCCGATCCGGCGATCCAGGTCATCATCCTGCGCCTCAAGAACGCCCGCCATCTGGATGCCACCAGCGTGCTGGCGCTTGAAGACCTCATCCGCTTCATGCGCGGCAAGGGCCTGCACCTGATCGTTTCCGGCGCGTCCCGCGAGGTGTACGGCGTACTGAAAAAATCCGGCGTGCTGCTCACCTTGCAGGAGGGCTGCGACCGCAAGGAAGGCGAAACCAACCTGTTTCTAACCAACCCGCGCAACCCGAACCTGTCAACCCACGGGGCCCTCAAACGCGCCCAGCAACTCCTCGGCACCGACAAGGCGGATATCCGGATCTTCTACGACCCCGGCCAGCAAATATCCACCCCATGAGACGCATCGTCTTTCCCTGGATCCTCCTTGCTCTGCTCGGAGGTCTCGCCGTCTGGTGGTTGCAACCGGCCCAGGTGCTCAAGCGCCGGACCCGCAAAGTACTGCAGACCCTCACGCTGGCGGGTGACGAAACCACCACCAACCGGAAAATGGGCATCTATGCCCTCAGTGGTTTGCTCGCATCCCAAGTGCAACTTGAACCACCTCCCGCCTTCAACGACACCTCCGGGTCCTTCGACCGCTCCGAGATCGAATCCGCCTATACCTGGCTCTGTGACCAAGCCAAACAAACCCACTTCCAACTCCTGAATATCCACTCGGTCACCATTCATGGCGACCAGGCCGACGTCGCGTTCCTGATCGACGCGCTCGTCGAACTGCCCAACGGCCGCCTCGCCGACGGCCCCTACGAGTGCGCCTTCCACTGGCAACTCGAAAACGAGACCTGGCACCTCACCCGCGCCAAATGGGTCGAGGCCAACACTCTGTGAGCGCCGATGCCAATGAGCAAGACGAAGCGCAGTCCCACGGAACCCTTTCGCCAGCGACGGTCACAGACCGCTACAAGGCGGCGGATATTCGAACGTGGCTTCTAACGACCGAAAAACCCGGGAAATGTGCTTAAGACATCTTAAACACATCCCAAATTTTCCTTAGAAAATAGGTGATTTGCCGTGATTTTGAGTCGGGTATTTTGTTCTTGCCTCATGATTTCTAGGCGTTTATGAAGCGCCGCCCCGCGTCGGTGAGCCAAAGCCTCGCGCGGGGAAATCAATGACAATTCACGATGAACCTGACCTGGAACCTTAAGTCCCTGGCCCTGGCAATCGCCGGTGTTTCACTCCTTCTTCCCAGTTGTGCAACCAACGGGAAGGCCAACTCCAAATCCCTCACCCTGACGGACCCGCCGGTCCAGTCGGTCCAACGCGGCAAAGCGTCCTGGTATTCGATCGGCACCAACTTCGGAACCCGCACGGCCAGCGGCCAACGCCTCTGCAACGAGGCACCCACCGCCGCCCACAAGACCCTGCCCATGGGAACCAAGGTGCGCGTCATCAACGAGAACAACGGCAAATCCGAAATTGTCACCATCACTGACCGCGGCCCCTACGTCGTCGGCCGCATCATCGACCTCACCGTCGGCAGCGCCGAACGCCTCGGCTTCCGCCAAAACGGCGTCGCCCCGGTCCGCGTCGAGGTGCTCGGGCATTACGATACCAAGCCGTAACGTCACAGCGTCCCGGCCCACTGGAGGACAGCTTCGCCGATGAGGTGTGGCAAGTGAAGCGCCGGAGCGGGACGCTCCGGGCACGGACTGGCGCGTGACGCGCCAGCCACGCCGCATGAGTCATGGAAGACATTCCTCATCTCCCGGGAGATAAGAAGCGATAATACACCTCGAGGGTGAGGGCGGCGCAACAGGTGCGGCAATGGACGGCGACCTCGCCTGCGCCGTGAAGCGGTGGCACGGGGGTGCGGATGGTGTCGGTGGTGGTGGCACCGGTATCCTTGAAGCTGCCGTCCGGGTTCTGTGCTTTGAGCACTTCGGGCAGGATCATGGCATTGAATGTGCGCCACGGTTTGCCGCCGCCATTCATCATGGCTTGAAAAACCTGGCCACGGACGAACTATCCAAGTAACCGCTTGCGCAGAAAGGTACAGACGATCCAAAGGACATGGCTGGACCTAGAACCGTCGATTTCGGTACTTGAACTTTACAAAATGTGCGGTTATTTTGCACCGCATGTATCTCAGAAGAACAGCCGAGGAAGTGTTGCGGGAGATTCTCGACGGGAAGAAGGTGGGGGTGATTCTTGGCGCGCGGCAGGTCGGGAAGACGACCTTGGTGGAGCATGTTTTGGCGGGTCGGCCGGCGTTGGTTCTCAATTTTGACATCGAGTCAGACAAGGCGCGCTTTCGGGCGGCCGCAGTCATGCCGCCGGTTGACGGGCTTCGGTCGCTGGGCAACCCACCGGTGTTGGTGATTGATGAAGCGCAGCGCTTGCCAGAGACGTCCCGCATCATCAAGGGTTGGCACGATGCCCGGCTGCCGGCCAGGTTTCTCCTGCTCGGCTCGTCTTCGTTGGATTTGCTCGACCAGGCGGCGGAGACCCTGACCGGTCGGAACCGGAAGTTGGTGCTGCCGCCTTTGTTGTTTTCCGAAACCCTGGGAACCCAGGCGTGGGCCGCGGGCGGCGTTGACCACGGCCATCTGTGTCGGCATTTCGCGCCGCAACTGCGGTCGTTCCTGATGCAGCGCATGGCCTTTGGCAGTTACCCGGAAGTCGTGACGAGCGACCAGCCGGGGCGTTTGTTGCGCGAGTTGAGTTCGGATTATGTGTGGAAGGATGTGCTTCAAGCAGGGCTGGTCAAAACGCCGGATCTGATCAAGCGCCTGCTGTTGTTGCTGGCGCATCAGGCGGGATCGGAGGTGTCATTGAACGAACTGGCGGCCCAACTACAGATGGCGCGGACCACAGTGGACCGTTATCTGCACCTGTTGGAACAGACATTCGTGATCTTCAGGCTGCCGTCCTTCAGCACCAATCCCCGCAAGGAGATCGCCAAAAGCCAGAAAGTGTTTTTCTGGGATACCGGCATCCGCAACGCCCTGCTCAACGCCCATTCCACCGACGCATTCCGCCCCGACATCGGCGCGTTGTGGGAAAACTGGACCATCGCCGAAGTGGCCAAACACAACGTCCTGTCAGGCTCGCCGGCGGAGCTGTTTTTCTGGCGCTCGCGGACCCGCGCGGAAGTGGATCTGGTCGTGAAACAAGCGGACAGCCTGCGGGCATTCGAAATCAAATGGTCGGACCGCCGCATCTCGGGGCGGGCATTCCGCGATGCCTACAGCGTGCAAGTCGAAACCCTCCGCCCGGACAATCCGTTCGTGGCGGACTTGCGCGGGCCACCACCCGTAAATAAGCCACGGACGGACTATTGACGATGCGCTTGCGCTGCTTTGGAGGATGGCATGGCGGATGGAATCCGCCGCCACGGGCTCACCGCACCAGTCGCCGTTCGATGTCGGACATGACCGCATTGGAGGAGACCATCATGAGGTGCAGGAGGACCGGGAATTCGACGTTTTCGGCGCGGTTCCAGATCGCGCTTTCGGGCGGAAAGATGACTCCGTCGTAACGGGTGCGGTAGGAAACCACGCGCATTTTGCCGAGATTGCCTTGGGATTTCTCCAAGTCCGCCAGGAACCGGCTGCCTAAGCGCATTTGTTTGGCGCCGAGGGTTGGGTAGTAGTTGGCGGAGTCGGTGCCGTGGTGGGGGGTGGCAAGGGTGATGAGTTGGTCGCAGCGGGCGGCGCCGCCGAGGTTTTGCAGGTAGTAGCGGGCAACGAGGCCGCCCATGCTGAAGCCGACGATGGCGAGCGGTTGGTCGGGGCCGAAGGCGTCGTCGATGTCATGTTTGAGACCTGCGGCGAGGCGTTCCAAGCCGCCGCGTCCGTCGCAGGGGCTGAGATGGGGGACCAGGCACTGGATACCGGCGGTTTCGAGGCGTTTTTTGAACAACTTGTAGTTGGTGCCGGTTTCCAGGAATCCATGGACCAACACCACCCGGCGGGTGCGTGGGGCGGGGGCGTGCGGGTCGCGGGTATTGGCGCATCCCACGGCCAGCAGCCCGGCACAGAGGGCCAGCAGGAATCGTTTCATGAAACAACGTCGGGCCTATCCCGGAGGCCATTGGAGTTGCCGGCCGCCTAACAGGTGGATGTGCAGGTGGGGAACGGCTTCGCCGCCATCCCGGCCGTTGTTGATCACCAAGCGGTAACCGGAATCCGCCAGACCCTCGCGGCGGGCGATTTCCGCTGCCGTGAGCAGCAGATGTCCGAGCAATGCCTGATCGGCGGCCGCAGCCAGGCCGATGCGCGGCACCGGCTTGCGCGGCACGATCAGGATGTGCAGTGGTGCTTGTGGGGAAATGTCACGGAAGGCCACGCACAGATCGTCCTCATGCACGAGAGTCGCGGGGATTTCCTTGGCACAGATTTTTTCAAACAGGGTCATGTCGGCCATGGCTTGAGGGAGGGTGATGGATGATCGTCAGCGCCCTTCCGCGATCCGCTCGGCCAGCATCGGCGGCAAACCTGCGGCAATGATTTTTTCCTGGGCTTTGGCGATGTCATATTCGATCCGGCGAAAGACGACCAGCTTGTGCGCCAGATCGTAAACCACATAACAGGCGCGCCAATCGCCGTCGCGCGGCTGGCCCACGGATCCGGCATTGATGAAGTACTTCGCGTCTGCCTCGATGATCACGGAATCGGCGGGGATTTCCTGCACGCGGTCGCTCTTGACATAGACCCGCGGGACGTGGGTGTGGCCGTGGAAACAGATCTGAGTGAACTGATAGGAGAAATTCGACATCGCGTCGAAGCGGTTGGTCACATAATTCCAGTGGGCGGGTTGGTCGAGCGTGCTGTGGACCACGGTGAAGTCCGACACCTGGCGCACCATGCGCAGACGGCTGAGCCACAGGCGCTGTTCGGCGCTGAGTTGCTGGCGGGTCCATTCGAGGGCGGCGGCGGCCACCGGGTTCATGCTGTCGAGCGAGTGGTTGGCGGACGCGTCCTCATCGTGGTTGCCCTTGACGGTGGGGCAATCCATGGCCCGGACTTTTTCCAGGCAGGCGGCGGGATCGGCGTTGTAGCCGACGATGTCGCCGATGCAGACGTAATCGGTTACCTGCTGCTTCGCGGCATCAGCAAGCACAGCCTCAAGGGCTTCCAGATTGGCATGAATGTCACCGAAAAGAGCGATCCGCATGGGGAAACAGGGGAAATGTCCGGCAGAGTTTGGCGTATCCGGACGGACTGTCGAGAGCAAACCTGCGGACTTTAGTTGTGAAACCAATCATCGATGCTTGGCGGCGGCGGCAAGGGTTTGGTCAGAACGGTTTTTTCCTTGGAAATTCCCAATGAATTTTCAAGGGACAACAAGCCGGCGGACACGCCGTAAACCGGGAAACCGTCGCGGGTGCGCTGCCAGTGGCCGGATAGCGAGGAGTAGGCTTTCTGCGGCGTCTTGAACAACTGGATCGCTCGTTGGGCGACATCCAGCGACGGGTTTTCGTGGGCTTCGAGCACCAACAGCAGCATCACCAGAGTGGGCGTCCGGTTTTGTGGTCCTGCCGCATAGAGGGATCGGGCGAGTGCCAGGGATTCTGCTTCCTTGCCCTTCACCCGGGCCAGCGAGTAGAGTCTGGCGCGAGCCTCGAAGCCGCTGGTCCTGCCGGTGGCGGCGGATTTCAGGTAGGCCTCGGCGGCTGCGGCATAACAGGCGTTGGTATCGTGGAACGCGGGGATTTTGTTGGAATCGGTCAGCAGGAATCCCAGAGAGGAAAGCAGTTTCCAATCGTCCGGGTTGTTGCGGATGGCGCGTTCGAGGAACGCGTGGCCTTGCAGGATGTAGGATCGCCACAGTTCGCGGCGGCGCAACGGCGGAAGATCGGAATCGTGCAGGTAATAGCCGGCCGCATTGTAGGCCAGATGCCACGAGCCGGTTTCCCAGTAATAGCGGGTGTGCGGGGCGAGATCCACGATGAGGTTGAAGGTTTTCGCCAGGTCTGGCCAGCGGTGTTCGGCGAAGGCCGTGTAAGCCCGCAGATTGAGAAAAGTGGCCACCAGCGTGCGCAGCCCGCCCAGCGTGATCGCCGAACTGGTTTGGCCGATCTTGTCGAGGGTGTTGATTTCCAGGTGCGGCGGCAGCAGCCTGGCATTTCGCAGTTCGTGGCTGAGGCCCGCTTCATAAGGGAGGCGGGCTGCGCCGAACGCGAGCAGGGCGAGTGACAGGATCACGGATTTCAGCCAGATATTCACGAGTTCAGAATTCCTTGTCCGAGAAAATGAACCATGAGGCGAGCGTGAAGAACAAGGCGTAGTAGATGGCGATCAGCGCCAGTTTTCCCAGGATCAGCATGGGCATCGCCTGGCCTTCGATCACTGCGTCAATCACGTTGAAAAGTTGGAAATCCGGCAGCACCAGCGATACCAGCAACGAAACCGCGCGCGAGAAACCTCCCTGGCCCGCCTGACCGATCCGCAGATAGAAATCGCGGGCGTCTGCCTGGAAGTGGCCGATAAAATAGACGAGGGAACTGATGACAGTGGTGAACAGCGTGCTGGTCGAAAACGTGGAAATCAGCAACGCCAGCGACGCAATGATCGACGAGCGCAGAAATACCGCCAGCACCGCACCCTGCAGCGAGGCGTTCGGCCCGTTGGCCATGGTTTCCGCGCGCAGCGAGGCGATGGCATCCGGCGTGTAGCCCGCCGCTTGCGCCAACTCCGTTTGCTGCTCCATGATCATCGAGGTGCGGATCTGCAGCACCACCGTCATCAGCACGTCCATCAGCGCCAGCGAAACAAACACCAACAACAGCACACCTAACAGTTTTCCCGCCAGATAGTCCAGCCGCGGCACCGGTTTCGCCAGAATCGTATAGAGCGTGCGGTCCTCCACGTCCTTGGGCAGCAACAACGCGGTGGCCACGATCGACAGCACCACGGAAAACAGGTGCATCGTCCCGAATGACGAACTCTTGATCGAAGCGAGCGCGTTCGCGCCGGCGGCCTCGGGTCCTTGGAGTTGCTGCCAGTCCAGGAAATTGCTGGCGATGATGATGACCGCGAAGATCGCCAGGAAATAGAACACCTTCATCCGGGCGAGCTGGGTGAAGGTATGGGTTGCGATGACCAGGGTCCGGCCGCAATGGGAACCTCTTGGTGTTGGTTGGGTGGCGCTCATCGTTCTTCTTCGCGGATTTCCCGCAGGAACAGGCGTTCCAGCGTGGTGCGCGGTTTGCCGGTACGCACCAGGTCCGTCCCCGGCACGCCTGCCACCAGCGAGGTGATCCGCGCGATCAACTCCGGGCTGGCGTCGCGCAGCACGATTTCCGTCTGGTCCTCGATGGCGATCAGGTCATCCAGGCGACCCTCGCGGATCATCCGGCCCTGAAAGATGATGCCCACGCGATCACATACTTCCTGCACCTGTTCCAGCAGGTGGGAACAAAGGAAAACCGTGATGCCGCGCTCCCGCAACCTCAGAATCAAATCCCGGATCTGCCGCGATCCCACCGGATCCACCCCGGCCGTCGGCTCGTCCAGAATCACCAAACGCGGCTCCTGAATCAGGGCCTGTGCCAGACCAATCCGTTGGAGCATGCCCTTCGAGTAGCCGCCCAAACGCCGGTCGCGCGCCCCCTCGAGATCGACCAGCGCCAGCAATTCATCCACACGATCCCGCAACTGACAGCCGCCCAGCCCGCACAGTTTGCCATAGAACCGCAACGTCTCCGCCCCGCTCAGGTGTTTGTAGAAATACGGATTCTCCGGCAAAAATCCCACATCGTCCCGCGAGTCCACCTTCAGCGAATCCTTCCCGAAAATCGCGCACGACCCGGCGGTCGGCACCACCAACCCGAGCAACGCCTTCATCGTCGTCGATTTGCCCGAGCCGTTCGGCCCGATCAACCCGTAAACCTCCCCCGCCAGGATCCGGATCGACACCCCGTCCACGGCACGCAACCTCTGCCGGCGGAAGGACGTCTTGAAGTCCTTCACCAGATCGCGGATCTCAACGGCAGGCGCGGCTTCGGGCATCGGCTGCGCGCATTATGAACCGGTCCCCATCCGGAGGCAATAGACAATTGTTATTTGACAAGGGAAACAAGATCCTCACGGCACCCGCGGGGGGGTGTGTTACGGCGCGGCGAGGCCGCCACTCCCTACCGGATAAATGGTAGGGCGACCCGGCCCGGGCCGCCGACATGTCCGTCCGCATGGACGGTGCTGATGCGCGGATCATGGACCGCACATGAATGCCCACCCAGCGGCCACCCGGAATGTTGGAAGAAAAATGAAACACATTCAGATTGCCCCTTGACGCCCCCCCGGTAACAAGCGTGTATTGCCAATGTAATAAGACATTCATTTTGTGATCCGCTCGCATGCTCCCTGGGGAGTGTGACTGGACTCCACGGTGTCTGTCGTTATTTGGATTCAAACCGAGTCCAACAATAAAATCAGTCACAGCAAAAATCCTGAATCCAAAACCATGAAAACCAAAGAGTTATGAAAACCAAGAAACTTCCAAATTCTAACACTTACGGCCTGAAACGCCTGGCCCTCGCTTGCGTGGCGGGTGCGGCGTTTATGGCGGAGAATGCGCAAGGCGGCCTTGACTCCTTAATCGGGCAATGGGCCGCAGGCACGGAAACGCTGGCGGACACCTCCGGTTATGGTACCCCAGGCACCCATGACGGCGTGGCGGTGGGTGGCAATGCCGGATCACTCGCCTACAGCACTGATGTGCCTTCGTACTTCACCGGCAGCAAGTCGCTGGATCTGACCGTCGGCGACGTCGGGGTGCAGATTGCCAACAGCTCGACAAGCGATGGAGGGACCTATGTGAACACGTTCGACGGCAATATCCAAAGCCAATTCACCGTCGCTTTCTGGGCCAAGGGGTTCCCTGACGTTTGGGCACCCTGGGTTTCCAAGCGGGGCGAAGACGGGATTGGCTGGCAATATCGCCGACTTGGGGACTCGTCGATCTCTACCTTTACAATTCGCGGGATTGACAGCGAAGACGGCAACGGAGAGGGCCCCGATGTCAGCGACGGCAATTGGCATCATTTTGCGGGCGTTTGGGACCAAGCCACCGGTACACGCACGCTTTACGTGGACGGTGTGCTTGCGACTGTGGTCAACAACGACCCGTCCCAGAACTACACCCTTGCCGACGATAAACACTTGGCACTGGGTGCCCGGCAAAATGGCGGAGGAGATGGCTATGAAAGTTATTTTTCGGGCAAATTGTTCGATGTGCGGATCTATTCAAGCACGCTGAGCGCGGAGGAAGTCAATACTGTGATGACGTCGCCAGTTGGACCACCCTCGGCACCGACGGGGTTGGTAGCTACCCCATGGCACCACAGTGTCCACTTGACGTGGGATCCTAAACCCGGCGTTTCGGGCTACAAAGTGGACCGTTTGGATGGGTCCGGTGGGGCAGTTCTGTTCACCTACGATACATCCGTGCCCTCCTATACGGACACGACTGTGACCTCTGGAGGCCCCTACTACTATGTGGTCAGGGGTACCAACATCTCGGGCGCGGGTGATCCCTCAGCCGAGGCCTACGCGTCACCGTCTGCGGATCCGGTCGATCAGACCATCACCTTCGCCTTGGGCTCGTCGATAGCCAAATGGTCGACAGCCGTCCCCTTTGCGGACACGGCGACGTCCACCTCGGGCCGTGCGGTTACATATTCCTGCGACAACTTATCCGTGGCTGATGTGAATAGTAGTGGTCAGGTTACCCTCACGGGCGCAATCGGCACCGCTCATATTCGAGCCAACCGCGCCGCCGATGCGGACTTCAACGCCGCGCCTCAGGCAGAGCAACTGCTCACGGTGAACCCGCTGACGACGGATGCCGACCACTCGACGGTGGCGGTCTCGCTGCCGTCGCTGTGGGCGGATGGTTACGACTACTCCACCATCACCGTCACCTTGAAGAATGTGGATGACGTCATTGTCCCGGACAAGCCCGTGACGCTGACTTCCAGCCGCGGGGGGACGGACACGGTTTCTGGAAGCCCTGGCACCTCCGATTCGAACGGCGTGGTAACCTTCACCGTCAAGTCTTCGACGGTGGGGAGTTCCACCTACACCGTCAAGGATACCGCAGCCGACGTGACGCTCAGCACAACGCCCACCATCACCTATGTGGCCGCGCCCACTCCCTTCACTTCTTATGTGACCGGCAGCACCGAGTTCAAAACATGGGACTTCCACGGTTCAACCTATGCGGGCTGGTGGTCTGCCCGCAACACCATCCTCACCGCCGCGGGCGTCCAGATGGGAGCTCCCATCGCCGGGAATGACGATCATGGCGCGTGGATCGGCATGATGCAGTCGACAGATGATCTGTCGGCATTGCCCTTCTCCGGCTTCGGAGTTGAGATCAAGTTCAACGCGCCCAACATGACCAATCCCACGGATTCCTTGGAATTGCTGACCGTGAGATCCACCCAGGAAGACCCGCGCGAAGGCTATGGCATTTCCGGGAATGGTGGCGGCGGTTCAATAAGGGGAACACAATATGGTCAAGACGAGGTGAATTTCGGGAATACGAATGATCTGGTCGGTTGCCACACGCTGACGTTAGTGCGCACTGGCACCACGGTCCGGACCTATGTGGACGGCAGGGTCATCAACACCCGCACCACCACTGATGTGACGAAGCCGATGTTGCATTTCGGCCTTGGCTTGAATGAGTATAATGGCAATTCCTATTGGCCGGTTGGCGCTGTCGTCAGCAAGATCACCGCGTTCACCGTGACCCCGTCCACGGGACCCGCGGTCATCAACGTGGCCCTTGGAGCACGTGGAAACGATCCCGGTGGCACTGCCGTCACCCGCTATGGAGCGAATGGCAACTATATGAACGGGACCCCGGCAGGTGCCACAACGGCACCGTTGACCTACGGCGGGACGACCTGGAACGATAAACAAGAGTCTGGCAGCAACTTGCTGGATTCCGATGGCTTCCCAACCACGGTGAGCTTCACCACGCCCCAATACAAGAGCATTGTGGGCGACTGGTGGGATACCCCCGGTGTTTTGAAGTTGTCTGACGGCGCAGCGCTGCACGCCGATTCCGGTTGGGGCGGTGGCTATTCACCCGATAACGGGACCATCCCCAGTATCTTGCTCACCGGACTCGACACGGCCAAGAAGTACCAACTCGCCATCGTGCTCCCGGGGCGTAATGAACGAACCGTCAATTTCAACGTGGGCGGCACGGTGGTTGCTGGAACGGATCCATATTTTTGGACGATGAGTGGCGGCACGACCACAACAGCCACCAATCCAGCCAACCTGTCGACATTTGTTCCGAATGAAAACTATGTCCTCCTCACCGGTCTTGTTCCCAATAGCAGCGGAGAGATCCAGGTTTATGCGGAAAGAAGATCCGGAGGAGACTGGGCGCTGGCCGGCTTCCAGTTGACGGAGTCGCCAACGGACTACGGCATATGGGCATTGGGCTACCTTCCCGCCGATGTCTCGAAACCTGCGGCCGACTACGACGGCGACGGTATGACCAACTTCCAGGAATATGCCTTCGGCCTGAATCCGACCAGTGGCAAGTCGGTCAACCCGATTGCCGTGCCCTTCAATAGGAACGCCGGCACGTTCAGTTACACCCGTCGCGCCACCCCCTTGACCACCGGTCTGACCTACACGGTGTGGACGTCCCAGAATCTGGCGAATTGGACCAAGGATACAGGCGCGCATGAGGGAACCGCCGTGCCCGTTGGCGACGTGGAAACAGTGCCGGTGACAATTAGCGCCGACCTGCTGCTATTGCCTCATCTGTTCGTGCGGGTGCAAGCGGAGTAGGCACCATGAGCCGCTGTTCTTGCTAGAGAAGCGGATCGCGCATGATCCATCAATCCAAAGGCCGGGAGTGAAAGCTCCCGGCCTTTTCGTCGCGGCTAGACCATTTGCCAAAAATAATTTCCGAAACTCGCATAAACCTCCCGACTAACTTGAATTTAACCACTGAATTTCAATGGGTTACAAATTGGCTTTTTGCGGTTGTGCAAGCCATTTCCCAACCAAGTTACTCCGGGTTCCACACCCGCAGCACGCCGGGTTCTGGTGCTAAAGAGGAAAATAGAAACCACGGATTACACGGATTGAACGGATTAAGAATGAGTTATGAATCATAGGGGATTCACCTGCGGGGTGACTGTGAAATATGATAGAAAACAGTCATATTCTCCGTGT
>Ga0118677_10005862_pt1 | contig 21234 bp, 11 predicted proteins | sample AliMusrvi5mmetaG_FD_86154 | JGI IMG/M metagenome (GOLD analysis project Ga0118677, IMG submission 86154)
GCGCGCAGCTCGCGCTTCGCGCGGTCGTGCGACGGCTGCACGGTCAGGATGCGCTTCCACGTTTCCAGCGCGGCGGCCGAATCGTTCAGCTTGGTGCCGTACAGGCCCGCCATCTTCTCGAGCAGCGCGACGCGGTCGGCTTCCGTGGTGGCCAGGTCGATGCGCCGCTGCAGGATGGTGCACTGCTTCGCGACGTCCTTCTCGCGCTCGTACAGGCCTTCCAGGTTGCGCAGCGCTTCGGGGTGCGCGTCGTCAATCGCCAGCACCATCTCCCACAGCTCGATGGCCACGGGGAACTTGCGCAGGCGCTCGGTCGCCATGACGGCGAGGTCCACCAGGATGGCGGCCCGCTTCGTCCCGTCCTCGACGCGGTCCGCTTCCATGCGGCGCACGCGGATGAGGTTCTCGAAGTCCCGCCGCTTCTCGTAGAGGTCCTTCAGCTTGTCGAGGACATCCTGGCGCTCGGGGTCGAGGGTCAGGATCTGCTCGTACGCCTTCAGCGCCTCGAGGGCGTTGGCGAACCGCGTCTCCATCAGCTGCGCCTGGACCTCGCGCAGCTTGATCTGCTCGGCGCGATCGGTCGCATGCTCGATCTTGCGCTGCAGGACCTTGGCGTAGTCCGGCCAGCGGCCGGCGGCTTCATAGCGTTCCAGCAGGGCGTCGATGGCGGCGGCGTTGCCCCCGTCGACGTCCAGGATCATCTGGTACGTGGCCAGCACCTTGGGCTCGGCCTTCATCTTGTCGCCGTAGATGGCGATCATCTTGAGCAGCAACTCGGCCTTGCCCGCCGCGTCGTCGTCGGCGACGGTCTTCAGGCGCTCCTTGTACAGGTCGGCCAGCGACGGCCAGCGTTCCAGCTTCGTGTACAGGCGCTCCAGTTCCGCGTCGGATTCCTTGTCGCCCGGGACCGCCTGGGCCAGGGCCTGCCAGTAGGACAATTCCTTGCTGGGATTGTCGAACTCGCGGGCCGTGCGGGCCAGCGTGCGCTTCATGTCGACCTGGGTCATCCCGCCCTGCTGGGACACCTCGCCCAGGAACTGCTCCAGGCGCAGCCAGTTGCCGCGGCTGGCATAGAACGTCCGGTAGAAGTCCCGCCACTCCTCGGCGTGGGGACCGGAGCCGCCGACGGCCCGCATGTAGAACTCGGCCCGCACCACGTCGGAAAGGGTCTTCCACGCCAGGCGCCCGGCCTGCCACGCGGTCACGCGACCCAGCTCGGATTCGCGGTGCCTGCGGAACGTCCCGTCCAGGGCCTTCAGCAGGGCCTCGGCCTGGGCCGTTTCCCCGCATCCGGCGGCGAGTTCCTCCAGCAACGCCTCCGCGGCGCCTTCGCCCCCCTCGGTGAGGGCGGCCTGAAGCGCCTCCTCGATCCGGGCGACGGCGGCGGCAGGTTCGTTCTGGATCGTGGCCAGCAGTTCCGTGACGTCCATGAGTGTCTCCTTCCGCGGTGCGGGTCCAAGGAACCCTACGTCGGTCGGGTATAGCAGATCAACAACGGGCGGGCAAGGTGGAAGGCGCATGCGCGTCGCGTCACGCGCCTGCGCACGAGGCGAAGGGAGGGGGGGCGTGTCGAAAAGGGTGTGACCGTGTCAGCGCGGAGGGGGTTTCACGAACGGTGCGCCGGCATCGCTAGGGAGCGACGGTGACGCTGACCGCAGCCTCGTCGCTGAAGAACGACAGGCGGCTGTCCGTGTCGTAGGAGTAGACGACCAGCCGGAACTCGTAGGAACCTGCGACGTCCGGGATCACGGTGACCTTGGCCGGTCCCGGGCCCGGGTTCAGGAACACCTTGCTGTCGATCGGCTTGGCCGAAACGAACCAGATCCAGCCGACCCCGTCCGCGATCGGGAACGTGCCCGCGACGCTCTTGCTGCCGTCGAGCACGAACGATTCCGCAACCTTCGCGCCGGCATAATCCGCCGTGGTGCCCGGGTCCGCGACGGGGAGGGTCACGTCCTTCACGTTCACCCACCCGATCAGGTTGGAAATCGAACGGGCGTCGCCGCCCACCAGCGGGTCCACGTAGTCCACGTTCAGCAGCCCGTTCAACGCCACCGGCCCCGAGACGTCGGGATCGGTGATCTCGATCAGGTTCCCGTCGAACTCGATCGTCAGCGGCAGCAGCGCGCCCGCCTCCATCGTCAGGGCCGCGCCCGTCGGGGCGTTCAGCACCTTGAAGCCCTCGGGGTCGATGCCCACGTTCACCGGGGACGCGGACACGCCCTTCAGTTCCAGCGGCGCGTTGCCCTTGTTCATCAGCACGACGGTCTTGGTGGCCTTCTTGGTCGGCTCCATCGCGAACAGCACGACGTTGGTGGCGCCGGGGGGCGGCGCGACCTCCAGCTCGCCCTTCTTGAAGCCGCCGCACAGCGGCACGATCTGCTCGCCGGCATAGGGCGAATTGAAGGCCACGGCCAGGTCACCGTTGGGGGCCTTGGCGCCCGGCGCCGTGTAGGTGACGGCCACCGTGATCGGGCCGTTCTGCTCGGTCAGGCTGAACTGGCCGGCCGTGATCGGCGTGCCGACCACCGGGGCGCAGTCCCCCGCCTGGGTCGCGCCCAGGCTGTACCACTCGACCGTGTAGGGGCTGGTCAGGCCGGTGCCGACGCGAACGGTCGGCTTCGTCAGCTTGACCAGGCCGGGCTTGCTGTTGGACAGCTTGACCATCTTGGTGCAGGTCGCGCCGACCTCGGTGATCGCGGTGAAGTCCACGCACCCCGTCAGCGCGTCGCCGTAATCGACAGCCAACTGCCCGGCCTCGACGTTGCCGCTCAGCTTCACCTTGGCGAACTGGGGCTCACGGCAGACGCCCGTCATGCAGACATCGCTGCACGTCGCGTCGTCGCAGTACGCCTTGCAGTCCGCGTCGGACGAGCACATGCAGTGGCCGTTCCCGCACGCGTAGGGGCAAACCTTGTCCGTCTTGCTGCACAGCGTCGCGCTCTGCTTGCAGACCGTGTCGCTGTTGCACGTCACGTCGGTGCTGACGACCTTGCCCCATTCGACCACGAGGTAGTTGTCGTCCGGCGGCTCGAAGGGCCGGTACTCGATCTTGAGGGTCCGCGGTCCGTTGCCCGAACCGGAGTTGTCGGGGTCGATGATCGTGTCCTTGTTGGGCCGCCCGCTGATGATCGAGTAGGCGGACGAGTCGGTCTCGAAATAGACGTTGCCCAGCGCCAGCGCCTCGGACCCGGTGTTCGAAAGGACGATGTCGACCGAATCGGACGACGTCGCCGTCGCGTTCAGGAACACGTAGTTCGGCGGGTTGGCCGAAAGCTGCGGGACCTTCTCCTCGGGGGCCAGCGAGAAGGTGAACACGCCGCCCAGCGTCGATTCGTCGTTGGTCGTGATCTTCAACTGCGTCGCGGTGTCGTCGGGGTTCGCGCCGGGCGTGAAGTGGACCACCAGCTTCAGCACCGACGCGGAGGACGACAGGGCCTCGCCCGCACCGACCGTCCACGGGAAGGACAGGCCGGCCAGGTTCGGCAGGACGTCCATGTCGCGGTTCTTCGTCACCACCTCGACCTTGCTGATGATCAGGGGAGCATCGCCCGTGTTGCCGAACACCAGGCTGATCTGCCCGCCGCCCGACACGAACGCCAGGGTCATGCCGTCCTTCACCTGGTCCACCGGGCTGACCAGCGCGCCCGCCGCCGTGATGTACAGCGCCGGCGCCGGGGTCGAGCCGGCCCGGGTGCAACCTGCCGCAAGGGAAGCCGCGACGGCCGCCATCGCGATCACTTTCAGGGCCTTCCGGGTATTCATCGTTCGCGCTCCGTTGCGGGGAACCTCACAAGAACACCGGCCGCAGGGGCCGGCGACGTCTCCTCGTCAGCCGTTCAGGCACAGGGTGTCGTAGTCGATCACGATGTCGTCGCCGGGCTGGGGCATGCACGCGCCCTTGTCGTCGAAGATCACCGCGTTCGACGCCGAATCGTACTTCCAGCCGGACGTGCACGCCTGGCCCTTGACCTTCACCGCCACGGTGGCCGGATCGGCGAGGCGGCTGAGGTAGAACTGGACCTTCAGGCCGAACGCCTGGGCGCCGATCTCGTTCATCACGGTCGCGAACGTCGGGTCGCAGATGCTGCCCTTCTTGCCGCCGGTGGCGTCCGCCACCGCGAGGTAGCGCTCCGCCGCCGGAAGGGTGGTCACCGTCGCGGGCGTCGTGGTCGTGTCGGTGTACGTGCACGTCCCGTCCTGCACGATGGTGTTCACGTGCATCATGTTGACGTTGTAGTAGCCCTTGATGTTCTTGAAGAAGTCGATGTAGAAGGCCGGCGTTCCGGTGGACTGGTCCTCCTCGTCCGACAGGATGATGATTTCCAGTTGCGCGTCGTCGCGCAGGAAGCCCTTGTTCCAGCCGCCGCAGGTGCCTTCGATGCAGTAGTACGGGCAGGTCTTGGGATCGGTGCACAGGTTCTTGTCGTTCTTGCAGATGTCATCCGACGAGCAGGCGACGCCCGTTTCGGTCGTCATCGGGGCCGCCAGGGCGACCTGCCCCGCCTGCAGCGCGGCTTCCTGCGCGTCCGAACCGCCGTCGCAACCCATGTTGACGAGGGTCTTCAGCTGGGACGCGGCCTGCGACCCGGGGACCACATAGCGCGGCGTGACGTTCTTGTTGCCGCGGTTCAGCTTCCCGATGACCGTGTCGATCACCACGTTCAGGCTCATAACGCCGATGTGGAAATTGTTGTTCCAGAGGGTCGACAGCCCGATGAAGGAAGCGAAGTTGTCCGTCAGCTCCTGCTGCTTGTCGCACATGGAGCCAGAGTCATCGATGATGAACAGCACGTCCACGTCCTGGCCGGACACCTGCTTGAACGTGTCGGTCTGGTGCGTGTCGTAGGTTCCGGAACCCATCAGCGCCACCGTCAGCGCCGACACCGTCTGATCATCGCTGGTCACCTGCATCGTGCATTCGTCTTCGCCCTCGTCCTGCGGGGCGTACGCGATCTCGAAGCAGAACGGGGCCGCCGCCGACACGCCCTTCGGCATCGCCGGGACGTTCTTCGTGTGGAACTCCGGCGTGCAGCCGACCAGCTTGATGTCGGTGATGTTCAGGGCCATGCTGCCCGTGTTGTACACGCACACCTTCTGCGGACGCGACCAGCACCCGATCGTCACCTTGCCGAAGTCGACCTTGTCCGGCAACACCGACACCTGCACGATGCCGCCCGTGCCCTTGAGGTTCGCGGAATAGGTGGGGGTCACGCCCGGGGGGACCGGTGGCAGGACCAGGTTCAGCTTGTTCGCGGCGTCGTAGACCTTCACGGACAGGATCGCGTCGAATTCCGTCAGGTCGCCGAACGCCGACGCGACGTTGGTGGGCGAGAAGCGGATGCGCAGCGGGACCACCGCGCCGGGGGCCATGCCGTTCATGGTGGCCGGCGGCAGCGACGCGAACTGGAAGTTCTTGGAGTTCGTGGAGGTGCCGGGGGCCATGCACGTCATCGACATGCCGCCGAACCCGACGCAGTCCTCGATCTTCGCCGACAGGAACGAGCAGAAGCCCGATCCCGTGTTGACCAGGTTGACGGCCAGTTCCTTGTGGAAGCCCTGGGCCACGGTCCCGAAGTTCGTGACCCCGGACGGGCTGAACGCGATCCTGCAGACCGGCGATCCGGTCCGGACCACCGTCATCCCGACCGTGACCGACTCGTTGCCGGGGCTGTTCGAGGTGATCACCAGGTCGGCCGTGGCGGAACCCGAGGCCGGCCCCTTGTTGGTGAACGTCAGCGTGACCGGCATCGACTGGTTGCCGTCCACGACCCAGGCGCCGCCCGGCCCCGTGGCGTACTTCGCATCCACCGAGTACGCGAACTCGGCACCGTACTGGGAGGTGCTGAGGTTCGTGATCGTCATGGCGGTGATCGTCAGCGGGCCGTGGCCGTCGTTGCGGACCGTGAGCGTCCGCGAGGTGGGCTGGTTCTGCGGGCCGTAGCCCAGATCGATGAAGTCGGGCACCACCGTCAGGTAGGGCGCGTCGACCTGGCCGAACACCGGGATCAGGGCCGGGCTGTTCGGGTCGTTGCTGAGGATGCCGATGCTGCCGATCGGGTCCGCGCTGGCGGGCTTCGACACCTTGGCGGTCCACGTCACCGTGTAGGTCTTGTCAGTGCCCGCGGGGATCGTCACGGTACCCGTCGGGCCGTCCTTGATCCCGATGTTCGCGTCGCCGCCGGGGGCCACGTACAGGGACTGGACTACCAGGTCGGAGTTGCCGACGTTCTTCAGCAGCAGGGCCTGTTCCCGGTTTTCGTTCAGGGGCACCCACTGGAAGTCGATGGCCGCGGGCGCGATCTCCAGCACCGGGCCCAGTTCGCGTCCGAGGACGTCGAAGTTCCACGTCTGCAGGCTGCCGCGGGTTTCACCCTCGACCACCAGCGACGACACGTCGTCGTTGCCGCCCACGGGCGTGTACTGGATCACCAGGCCCAGGTCGTCGCCGGGCTGGAGGTCCACCGGGAGGGGCTGGTTGTTGGGCAGCACCAGCGCCTGCAGCGAGAAGTCGTGGCTGCCGTCGGTCTTCAGGTAGATCTGCTTGATCGTCACCTGGTCGGTCCCGATGTTCTTGACGGTCACGTCGAGGGTCTTGGAGTCCCCCGCCAGCACGTCCTCGAAATCGATCGGGTTCGGGTTCGCGATCAGGTCCGCCAACTGGCCGTTCGCGGTGATCGGGATGCGCGTTTCGGAGGCCGGCGGCACGTTGTGCTTGATCACGAGGTACCCGGAGGCGTCCGACGACGACGTCGGCGCGTAGGTCACCGTGACCGTCGTTTCCTGTCCCGGTGTCAGGCTGGTCACGGCCGGCTGGTCCACCGAGAAGTCGGGATTCGTGCTGTCGACGTAGACCTTGCTGATCACGATGGTGCCGGAGGTGCCCACGTGCGTCAGGTGCACGGTGATCGGTTTCGACGTCTGGATCGGGACCGTCCCGAAATCGATCGTCAGCGGGAGGTACGACAGGTTCAGGTCGTCCGCGGCGGTGCCCCCCTGGCAGGAGCAACCGTTGCCGCCGACCAGCAGGGCCAACGACACGGCGCAGAAGACCCGTGCAAGCATGCGCATCATGAGCCTCACCTCCGAGCGGACGAGGGAGCCATCGGTCACTGCTGGCCGCAGGAGCTGCCACCGACGACCACGAACGCGTTGTTCATGTAGTTCGGCGTGATCTTCAGGCTGCCGTCGGCCTTCTGGACCGCGGTGACGATTCCCTGGGGCCAGGTGATCGTCGCGGCTTCCCACATGTCGCACTTGACCATCTTGCGCCCGAGGGCCTCGAGGTCGCGGTCGAACACCAACTGTCCCCAGATGTAGCACTTGAGGCGCGGATAACTGAAGCCGAACCCGTGGTCGTCCCAGTAATGGACGCCGACGCGGTACACGCGGCCGGCGACCGGCACGCGCAGGTTGACGTTTTCCGGGCCGGCGCCGTCGGTGTCGTCGCGGTCCAGCGAGGGGTTGTCCGCGACGTTCGGGTTCACCGATTCCCATTCCGGGTTCTTGTTGTACCAGAACACGTCGTAGGGGATGTCGAACCAGCCGTCCGGCTTGCCGTCGCCGTCCAGGTCGGGCCCGGTGGCGAACGGGTGCAGGAAGTGCAGGTCCATGTCGGAACCCGCGTCGGGCCCGCTGTCGAACTGGTTGCTGTCGCCGGGCGTGTCCCACGTCAGCTCGCAGTGGATCGCCTCGTCCGGCACGACCGACACCTTCTTGCAGGCGGTGGTCTTGCACTGCGGGTCGCTGGAGCAGAAGTCCGAATCGCACACGTCGAGGCAATAGGTGTAGTCGCCGCCGACGTTCACTTCGTGGGTGGGAGCGTAGAAGTTTGCCGCCGGGACCAGCGCGAACTTGTTGTCCGAGGGCTGCTGCACGGTCCACGAGTAGGACTGGATGGAACCGCTGGCCGGCTGGCTCTGCTCGCCGTGCAGGTGGATGATGTCCTGCGGCTTGGCCTCCTCGCCTTCCTCGATCACGATGACGGGCTGCGGGCAGTCCACGTCGACGCCGTAGCCCGTTTCCGAGACTTCCGTCTTCGGGCTGAAGGTGTTGGACGAAATCACGATCGCGCCGGTGTCCTGGATCACCGCGCCCTGGGCGTCGGTCGGGTTCTTGACGTCGGGCGTGAACTTGGCCAGGAACTTGACGGAGCTGTTCACTTCGACCGTGATGGGGGCGGCCGGGGTCGGCGCTCCGTTGGGGAAGAAGGCGGCGTCGGTCGCGTTCGACGCGAAGTCCAGAGTGAAGTCCGTGCTGCTGTCGGGCGTCTTCATCGCGATGCCCGTGATGATCAGCGGCTGCGTGCCGATGGAAGTGACCGTGACCACGACGCCGGCCGCCTTGCCGATCTTCTTGCCGCCGAACTCGACCTTGGCCGGGTCTACCTTCAGACGCGGGCCCGTCGAGTTGCCGACCAGCTCGACCTGGCGCTTGCCGTCGATGACGCCGGTCTCGTTCGAGTGCAACGTCAGGATGGCCTGCGCGGGCTCGCCATCCGTGGGCGTGAACGTCGAGGTCCACTTGAGGCCCGAGTTCGCGTCGGTCGTGACGGGGGGGGTCAACTGGACGACTTCCGCCGAAGCCGCCGCGGTGAAGGTGCGACCGTCACCCAGGTCCACCATGAACCCGGGGGAGCCGTCCAGCAGCAGCCAGTCCATCACCAGTCGGCAGGATCCGGTATTGGACAACAGGATGTCCTGCTCCCCGGACTTGTCCTCCAGGGTCACCGTGGCGAAGTCCACCTTGACCGGGGCCTGCAGCGAAGGCTCGCAGAGGCGGGTCGTGAAGACGACCTTCAGATTCTGCAGGTTCGCGTCGGTCGAGTTGTCGTTGACGATCGTCACGGTCGCGACGCGCGTCGTGGAGTCGTCGTACCGCAGGAAGTTGACGGTGAATTCGTACGTTTCGGCGCCGAGGCCTTCGCCCTTCGGCGACACCTTCGCGGGCAGGCCGGACGCCACCAGCGAGAAGGCGGGATCCCCTGCCGACTCGGCGTCGGTCGCCGGCGTGTAGTTCAGCTTGACGTCGGTGACGTTGAGCACCTTGCCTTGACCGGTGTTCCGCACCGTGATCACGTACGACGATGACTGGCTGGCATCGACTTCAACGCTGGTCGCCGACGGATCGATTTCGATCGTCGACGTCGCGTTGATCTTTCCCCCGGAGCTCTTGCAGGCGATCGGCGCCGCCAATGCCACCAGCGCCAGGGTCGCGAGGATCGAGCGCGCTCTCATGAAAAGCTCCTCCGTGGGGAGACTCCGGTTCCGTGCAATTATCCGGGTCCGGACCAGGGGTGTCAAGCCGCAAGTCCGCATCAAGCAAGGCTGGGCTATAATGCGCCCGTGGACACCGCCCCCTCCAGCCGCACGTCCCGCCGTTTCGTCGCCCTCGCCTGCGCCGTGGTCGCGACGGCTTCGGTGCTGCCGTACCTGCAGGGGGTGGGCTTCCCGTTCCTGCACGACGACCGGTGGGCACTGATCGACAACCCCAACACCCGCGGGGACGTCGATGTCGGGCGCATCCTGACGTCCAACGCCTGGGGCAACGTCGCGGAACACCGGCACATCGTCAACTACCGCCCCCTCGCCACGCTGAGCCTGGCCCTGACCCGGGCCGCCTGGGACCTCGATCCGGGCCCCTACCGCGCCTTCGACCTGGCCGCGCACGCCGCCGCTTCGGTGCTGCTGCTGCTGCTGGCCCTTCGCCTGGGCCTGGGGTTCGTGCCGTCGGGGCTGGCGGCCATCGCGTTCGCGCTGCACCCGGTCCACGCCGAGGCGGTGCTCTTCGCCGTCAACCGCGAGGAGACGCTGGCGACGGCCGCCGTGCTGGGGGCGCTGCTCCTCGTCGCCGGCCGGACCGGGCTCGTCCCCCCCGCGGATCGGCGGCGCTGGACGCCCGCGTCGCTGGCCGGCCTGGCGGGACTGCTGGCCGCGGGACTGCTGTGCAAGGAAACGGCGGCCACGGCCGTGCCGATCGTCGCGATCACCGTGATCGCCTGGCCGACGTCGAACCGACGCTGGCGGGATGCCGTCGCCCCGATCGGCGCGTCCCTGGCGGTGCTGGCGGCCTACGTGGCGCTGCGCCTGTTCGCGCTGGGCCGCCTGTTCGCGGCGTTCATTCCCTGGCAGGACAATCCCCTGGTCCGAGCCGACCTCGCCGGCCGGCTGTCCGGTGCGCTCGCGGTGCTGTGGGAGGCGTCCCTTCTGCTGGTCGCGCCCCTGCGCCTGTCGGTGGACTACGGGTGGAACGTGCTGGGCCTGCCCGAAACGGGCTTCCCGTTGCGGGCGGCCGCCGGGCTGGTCGTGCTGGCCGGGGTGGTCGGGGCCTTCGCGGTCGCGGTCCGCCGCCGCCCTCCCCTCGCCTTCGGTCTCCTGGTGCTGGCCTGCGGCTGGTCGATGTTCTCCAGCCTGCTGTTCCCCAGTTCCATCCTGCTGGCCGAGCGCCTGCTGTACCTGCCGTCCGCCGGCGCCGCTCTGGCGCTTGCCGCCGCGTTCCCCAGGACGCCCCGGCCGGACACGTCGCTGGCCCGGAAGGCGCGGCTGGCGTCCGTGACGATCGCGATCGCCTGGATCGCGTTGCTGGGCCTGCGTACCTGGGATCGGGCCTCGGACTTCCGTTCCGCCGAGTCCCTCTTCGCCACCTCCCTGGCGCAGCGGCCCGGCAGCAGCCGGCTGCTGGTCAACCTCGGGGTGGCCCTGCAGGACGACGGGCGATGGACGGAGGCCGAACCGCTGTTCCGCCGCGCGCTGGCCATCGACCCCGAGGACGCCGAGGCGAATAACGACCTCGGCCTGTGCCAGGCCCGGGCAGGCCAGGCCTCCGAGGCCGCCGCATCTTACGCCCGGGCGATCGACCTGCGCCCCGGCTTCCCCAACGCCCTCGGGAACCTGTGCCTGCTGCTCGAGTCCGCCGGCAGCCGCGAGGCCGCGCTGGAGTGGTGCGAGAAGGCCGTCAGCCGCGGCGCGCCGGTCCAGCGTGCCCTCGACCGCCTGCGGTCCGGCGGGCAGCCCCCGTGGAAAGGCCCGGCCCGCTGAACGGGTTTCCTACGCCTTCCGTCGCATCCAAGCCTTGTGCCCCCACCGCCTTGGCGCGAGAATCCGCCCCGGGAACGCATCGCGGGGTGACCATGCGCACGGTGGAGCCGATCACGGGCACGACGATCCGCTGCAAGGGATGGCCGCAGGAAGCCGCCTTGCGGATGCTCCACAACAACCTGCACCCGGACGTCGCCGAGCGCCCCGAGGACCTCGTGGTGTACGGCGGGTCGGGAAAGGCCGCGCGCAACTGGGACTGCTTCGACCACATCGAGCGTTCGCTGCTGGACCTCGAGGACGACGAAACGCTGCTGGTGCAGTCGGGCAAGGCGGTGGGCATCGCGAAGACCCATCCGGAGGCCCCGCGCGTGCTGATCGCCAACTCGAACCTCGTGCCGGCGTTCGCCACCTGGGAAAAGTTCCGCGAGCTGGACCGCGCCGGGTTGATGATGTACGGCCAGATGACGGCCGGATCGTGGATCTACATCGGCACCCAGGGCATCCTGCAGGGCACCTACGAAACGTTCGCGGCAGCGGCCCGCACGCACTTCGGCGCGGACCTGTCCGGCAAGGTCGTGCTGTCCGCGGGCCTGGGCGGCATGGGCGGCGCCCAGCCGCTGGCCGTGACGATGAACGGCGGCGTGTTCATCGGCGTCGAAGTGGATCGCACGCGCATCGAGCGCCGGATCGCGACCCGCTACCTGGACACCTGGACCGACTCGCTGGACGAGGCCCTGCGGCTGGCCGCCGAGGCCCGGCGCGCACGGCTCCCCCTGTCCATCGGGCTGCTGGGCAATGCCGCGACGGTGTTCGCCGACATCCTGCGACGCGACGACCTGCCGGACCTCGTCACCGACCAGACGTCCGCCCACGACCTGCTGAACGGGTACGTGCCCGACCAGGTGTCGTTCGACGACGCGGTACGGCTGCGCCAGGACGACCCCGACCGGTACCTGGCCCTGTCGCGGGACACCGTGGCCCGGCACGTCACGGCGATGCTGGGGTTCCTTCGAGCAGGCGTCCCCGTGTTCGACTACGGCAACAACATCCGGACCCAGGCGCACCAGGCCGGCGTGGCCGACGCGTACGCCTTCCCGGGCTTCGTGCCGGCGTACATCCGGCCGCTGTTCTGCGAGGGCAAGGGGCCGTTCCGCTGGGTGGCCCTGTCCGGCGACCCGGCCGACATCGCCGCCACCGACCAGGCCGTGCTGTCGCTGTTCCCGGACAACGACGGGCTGCAGCGCTGGATGCGGCTGGCCCGGGAGCGGGTGGCTTTCCAGGGCCTTCCCGCGCGCATCTGCTGGCTGGGCTACGGCGAGAGGGACCGTGCCGGCCTCGCCTTCAACGACCTCGTGCGAACCGGGAAGGTGAAGGCGCCCATCGTCATCGGCCGCGATCACCTGGACGCCGGTTCCGTGGCGTCGCCCTACCGGGAAACCGAGGCGATGAAGGACGGCTCCGACGCCGTCGCCGACTGGCCGCTGCTGAACGCGCTGCTGAACACGGCCAACGGCGCGACCTGGGTGTCGATCCATCACGGCGGCGGCGTGGGCATGGGGTACTCGATCCATGCCGGCGTGGTCATCGTGGCCGACGGCACGGACGCGCAGGCGGCGCGGCTGGCCCGGGTGCTGCGAGGCGACCCGATGATGGGCGTGCTGCGGCATGCGGACGCCGGGTACGACACGGCGATCGAGGCGGCCCGCCGGGGCGGCATCGTCGTCCCGCACCTGGGGTAGCCCGACGCGCGGACGTCAGTCCAACTGGAAGGCACGGACGATTTCGTGGGTGCGATCGGCCGTGAACAGGACGCCGGCATACCCCACGACGCTGCTGTCGTCGCCGTTCGCATCGCCGCTGCACGCGTAGGCGGCCAGCTCGGCCGACCGGGCGCCCAGCGCGCGCGCCGCCACCAGCATCGCCACCGCCGGCACCAGGCCGCACATGCTCACATGGTGCTCGACCGCGGCGCCGTAAAGGCCGCGGGGATCCAGGCCCGTCAGGCGTTCCAGCACCATCCGATCCTTCCGGGCCGCCACGCGGCGGGGTTCGTGGTGGTTCAGGTCGCTGCTGGCCACGATCAGGACCGGCTGGCCGCACGCCTTCACCGCCGCGGCCACCGCCTCGCCGACGGCCTCGGCCAGGCTGCACGACATCGTCCGCAGGCACACGGCCGCGACCCGGACTCGCGGGTTGCGGGCCAGCAGGAACGGGAGGTGCACCTCGACGCCGTGCTCCTCGGCATGGGCCAGGTCGTCCAGCACCGCCTCCGGGCACGCGGCGACGATCCGCTGGGACAGGTCCTCGTCCAGGGGCACTTCGCCCATCGGCGTCAGGAACGGACCGTCGGACGCCACGGCCACCCGCGCCCCGAGCCCCGTGTGGTTCGGCCCCAGGATGATGACCCGGTCCGGGACCTCGGCCCGGGCATACGCCGCCGCGGCGACGGGGCCCGAAAAGGAATACGCGGCATGGGGGGCCAGCAGCCCGACCGCCGGACGCGCCTTCACCGGGCCGACGGCATCCAGGAGGCGCCGGACCTCGGCACGCAGTTCCTCGCCCTGGGACGGGTAGAACCGTCCGGCGACGGCAGCAATCCGCGGCATGCTCCTCCCCCCGGGCCGAACGCCCCCTCGCGCAGGCCGAACGATCCGGTCCCGCTCCATCAGGGCACGACCATACCGAACGGGAACCGGAATTGCCAGCGATCCCGCGGCGGCAATGAAGGCCCTTCGGACCCCGGGGCGGCGGGGTTTGCACAATGCCGCAAGACTTGATACATCGCGCTGAACGGAGGGAAGGGATCATGGGTGGCTCCGGCGGGACATCGAGGGTGCGACGCCTGATCGACGGTCCGTTCGTGTGGGCGAGCCTTGCGACGGCCCTGGCCATCGCGTGTGGCGGCGCCGCCACGGGCGGGGCCCGGGATCCCGGGCTCGAGACGTTCGCGCTGGACTACGGCAACCCGGAAATCGCCGATCCGGGCGTGAACGGGGACGCCGACCGGTCGCTGGATCCGATCGTCCTGCCCGACGTCGCCGGCGACCCGGGCGTCGTGACGCCGGAGGATCCGGGTCCGTTGGACTGCACGCACGTCAAGGTCACGGGCGTCACCTGCGCCCCCAGCCAGCACGTCACGGTCGCATACGCGGATGTCACGCTGGACGTCACGGGGCCCTGCACGGGCGGGCAGCCCGTGCACCGGGTGGTGAAGTCGGACGCGCAGGGGCTGTACACCTTCAACGACGTGCCCCCGGGCACCGCGACGCTGTCCTTTTCCCGCGGCTCCTACTCGTCCTCCACCGACCTGCCCATCGCGGCCGGGCAGGACGTGCACCTCGCCGGCATGGCGAAGCGCTGCTTCAACACGGTCGGGTCGGCGCGGCTGGCCGTCGTCTCGGGAAACGCGGACAACATCGAGTCGCTGCTGGACGACCTGGGCCTGGCCCACGACACCTTCAGTGACGGCACCGACACGACGCCCGTCACGCCGGTGCTGACCTCGGCGGCGCACGGGTTCCTGACGGACCCGACGAAGCTGAAGGACTACGACATCGTGTTCATCGACTGCTCGTCGTCCGTCCAGGCGATGCTGGAGGGCTCGGCCACGATCCCCGCCAACCTGAAGACGTTCGTCGAGTCCGGCAAGGCGCTGTACACCAGCGACTGGGCCTGGGCCTACATCGAGAAGACCTGGCCGGGCGCCATCCAGTTCACCGGCGTGCCCGGCAGCTTCGTCAAGGGCAGCGGGGACAAGCCCGAGCCCAAGAACGGGCCGCGCCAGGGGCCCGGGCCCACGCTCAGCGAAAAGCAGAAGGGCGCGGCGCCCTACACGACCACGGGGCAGATCGTCGACGCGGACCTGGCCGCCGCGGTCGGCAAGACCAGCACGACGCTCTACTACGACCTGGGGACGTGGGTCGTGATGGCCGGCCCCGGCAGCGGCACGACGGCGATCGAGGCCACGGTCACCGGCCCTTCGGGGACGTGGGGCGTGGTGCCGCAGCTGGTGACGTTCCAGCCGGCCGGGACGAACGGCCGCGTGCTGTTCACGTCCTTCCACAACATCGCCCAGCAGGATGCCGGCGGCAACGTCGACGACATCAAGGCGATCCTGTCCTACGTGGTGTTCAGCCTGTAGGGCGCACTTCGGCCGTTTTGGGTTTCCATTGATTGCGCGACGCCGTCGAGGGCCGGGTCCGGGGGTGCTGGCGGGGCGGCCTCCGGAGGCGCGGGCCACCCTGCGGGGGCATTGATATGACTGGCCCGCGCCGAGTAGGCAGATGCCGGCTGGGGGCGGAGCCCCCGGCCGGACATCGGCGCACCCGCCGGCACCCCCGGGACCCGGCCCTCGACGGCGTCACGCCATTCACAGCAGGCTCCTGGTCGGAAGACTGCTTCGTCGTTTGCTACGTCGAGGTGTGCAAACCGAGGCAAACCCTGCCCGCGGGACCCGCCGCGAACGGCTGTCTGGGGGCATCGCAACTGCATGTCGTGTCGGCGGAGAGAGAGGGATTCGAACCCCCGGTAAGCTATGCCTACGGCTGATTTCGAGTCAGCTGCCTTCGACCGCTCGGCCATCTCTCCATATCAAGGTGCACGTTCGACGATCCAGCGGAGAGAGGGGGATTCGAACCCCCGGTAACGTTGCCGCTACACACGATTTCCAGTCGTGCACCTTCGACCGCTCGGTCATCTCTCCGTGCTGTGCCACCCGCCCGTTCAACCGGGCCGGGTCCGTCGTTCTTCAAAGAACCGCGTCAACAGGGCCGCACCGGCAACCGCCTCCACCCCGCCGGTCACCCGGCACCGGTGGTTCAGGCGCGTGTCGGAAAGGATCGTATACAGGCTGCGCACGGCCCCCGCCTTGGGGTCGTCGCAGCCGAACACCACCCGGGGGATCCGGGCCAGCACGATGGCGCCCGCGCACATCGGGCACGGCTCCAACGTGACGAACAGCGTCGCGTCCCGCAGGGCGTCCCGCCCCAGGGCGGCCGCCTCGCGGATCACCACGGCTTCGGCGTGGGCCGTCGGATCGCCCGTCGCTTCCACCCGGTTGTGACCGCTGGCCAGCACCCGCCCGCGCGAAACCAGCACGGCCCCCACGGGGACCTCGCCGGCCTGGAAGGCGGCTTCGGCCTGGTCCAGGGCAAGCCGCATCGCCGCGACGTCGTCCATCCAACCCCGGCATTCCAACGAGCCGGCGGTAGTGTAATCGTGCCGCCCCTGCCGGTCAATACCGAGCTGGCGGAGGCGCGGGATGGCGGCTCCGTGCGCGATTTCGTATAGCATATGCGCCGGGCGAAACGGACGGACCCATGGACCTCGTTTCATTGAAGGGCACGCTGGAAAGCGATGCCACCCTCAAGGATTTCCGCATCACGGGCCCGGAGGCCGTCGAGGACCCGAGCCGCCTGGACGGCGCGCCCTTCCTGGCCTTCCTGGCCTGGATCGCGATGCGCAAGGCCACCGGCGTCGCCCGCGTCGAGCCGGCCAACGGCGTCGGGACGCTGCTGGGATTCTCGCAGGGCGGGCTGCTGACGTGCGAGGACGACGGGCGCCCGTTCAACGACGATGTGCTCGCCTGGCTGGTGGAGCAGCGCGTGGTCGATGGCCCCCGGCTGGAGGCCATCCGCGCGGCGTCGACCGGCACGCCGATCCTGCAGGCCCTGTTCGCGCACAAGGCCTGCACGCCGCAGGACCTGGTCGAGGCGATCAAGGCGTCCAAGGAGCGCCTCCTGGGACGCTTCCTGCAGCGGGGCCGATGGGCCTTCCAATGGCAGGACAAGGCCGCGGTCAAGCGGACCGACCCGGTCGTCGTGGACCTCGCGGCGTTCATCGTCAGCTCGATGCGCCTGATGACCCGCAGCTCGTACGCCAGCGACATGGACCCGTTGCTGAAGGACATGCTGGGGCGCTACCCGAACAACACCGGCGCCCTGACGCCCGCCCAGGCGGAGGTGATCTTTTCGGACAAGGAGCGCATGGTCCTGGAACAGGCCGCCGACGGGACCACCACGCTGAAGGACGGCATCGCCATGAGCCTCCTCAGCCACTCGCAGACGGATCGGCTGATCCTTATCGCGGCCTTCCTGGGCTTCATCGAGTTCCGCACCCTGGGACTTCCGAAGGGAGGCGTCGAGACGCTGGAAAAGGAACTGAAGTCCAACTACGAGCGCCTGAAGGGCGAGGACCACTTCCAGCGCCTGGGCGTCCACTGGACGACCCATCCGAAGCACTATCCCGACGCCTACCGGAAGATGGCCGAACGATGGGGCCCCGGCAGCCGTGTGCGCCAGCACTCCGCCGCGACCAACGAGCTGGCAATCGGCGTGATGGACCTGATGGACGAGGCGTTCGCGGTGATCCAGGACCCGGAGGCGCGGGCCGGTTATCGCCTGGCGCGGTTCGGGAAGGAGACCATCATCTTCGGCACCGACTTCCTGTACAAGCAGGCCCACCTGGCGGTCTTCCGCGAGGAGTGGGACCTGGCGCAGGAGATCATCGAAAGCGCGATCGACATCCGCCCGAAGGGGGAATACACCGCGCTGCGGAACAGCATCATCAACCACGCGGTCCGGAAGGAATGAAGGCGGGCCGCCTCCGGGCGCAGGGACGCCAGGGACGCGGGCCGGTCAGGACTTCGGGACGCAGACGGGCTTGTCCAGCAACTGGTTGCACTGGGTGTCCCCGATGCAATCGCCGTTCGAGCGGCAGCGGAGGAGGCACCGGTTCACCCCGCCCACGGCCTGGCAGTCCGTCGGGAAGGGGCAGAGGCTGGAATCGAGCGTCGCGCACTGGGCGCTGCAGTAGCCGGCCGTGCTGCCCGTTCCCAGCAGGCAGGTGCCGACCCGGCAATCCGGATCCTCCGCGCAGGGCGTGCCGATTTCGCCCAGGCCCAGCGCGACGCAGGCGTACCGGCCGGTGTCGCCCGGATCGCCATACATGCAGGCCATGCCCGCCTCGGCGCGGCAGTCGGCCGCGGTCGTGCAGCCCGGCATGCAGCGCCCGACGCGCTTCGTGGTCCCGGCCGCGACCGTCTCGACGCACAGGGACAATGCCGGGCAGGTGGTCGAACTGGAACAACTGGCGGTGCAGAAGCCGAACGTCTTCTTCGAGTCCTGGAGACACGCATCCGCCGGCCCGCAATCGTTGTCCAGGATGCACGGGAGCGTGGACTGGCTGCACGTGCCGGTCGCCGCCACGTCGCACCGGCCCGACGCGCATTCCGTTTCGTTCAGGCACTGGGAACCGACGATGCCGTTGGCCGCCACGGACCCGCACACGTTCACCTTGTCGCCGGACGCCGGGTCCCGCAGCAGGATGCAGGAACGAGGCAGGTCCCCCGCGACCTTGCAGCCCGCGACATCGGTGGGGCCCGTGCAGGACTTGAGGCACCTGGGCTGCCCGCTGAGCAGCACGCACCGGGTCCCGTCGGGGCACGGTTCGTCCGCGCCGCACGTCAGCTGCGCGCAGTAGCCGCCGGTGAAGTTCGACAGGCAGCCCGCCACGCCCGCGCAGTCGTCGGGGGTCGAGCAGCCGTCGCCGGGGGCCCCGGAGGTCGAAACCACGTGGCAGATCTGCTTCAGCACGCCCGACGGGTCCGGCAGCAGCTTGCACGCGTACCCGTCCTTGACGCGGCAGTCGCCATCGACGGTGCACGACTTCGCGCACGCCGGCTGCTCCAGGGCGATGCCCATGCAGACCGCGCCGTCCGGGCAGGTCACCCCGCCGGTCCCGCAGCCCTTGAGCGTGCAGTAGCCCAGCTTCCAGCCAAGGCACGAGGCCGTGGTGATCGTGCTGCTCTTGCACTGGGCCGACGTCTGGCAGGTCTTGCCGATCACGCCGCCCGGGTAGACGTCGCTTCCCGGCGCGTCCGTGCTCACGGTGTCCTTCGCCGCGTCCTTTGCAACGTCGATGTCCGCCGCATCGACGGTTTCCACATCCGCGTCGCTCTTCCCGTCATCGGAGGGCAGGATCTCGGGCAGCACGATGTCGTCGCCAGGCCCCAGGTCGTCCACCGCCGTACAGGTGCCGTTGTACTTGACGGTGCCGGCGGGGCAGACCAGCCCCTTGCTGCAGCCCGCGGCCGCGAAGGCCGCCATCAGCGCAAGGGCCGCCAGGAAGGCGATCCCCCCCCGCAGGGCATCCTGGATCCCGTGCACGTGCATCCGGTTCGGCATGGGGTTTCGCGTCCTCGTGTGGTGCCATTTCCCTGGAGGATGCTAGCGGGCCGGCGGCGGGAATGTCAAACACAGGGGGCCAGATACAGAAACGGCGGACACGAGGTCCGCCGTTTCAGTGGTTCGGAGACAAAAGGAATCGGACCGCCGTCGCCCTCCTCAGAGCGTTCCGGCATCATCCGGGGTATCACCCGCCGTATCGCTACGCGGTGACCTACTCTCTTGCGGTTGGTCGGCCTCCCGGAGCAGCCCCCGGGCCCTTGCGCCCTATCGGTTCGGCGCGGCCGCTACGTGGTTCGTCCACCTTGCGGCACGTGAGGCCCGGGGCAGGATGTCCGATGCATCGTCCATCCCGCCTCCCTCAGGCTTTTTCCCCGCTTCAGAGTTTGACCCGGCGATGCCCGCACCCCGCGGGTGCACCGCTCTCCCGAGGTTCCACGCCCCCACAGCGCCACCACTTCGCAGCGAGCCACCACTCCCGGAGTTGCCTCCTCCGGGTCCTGTTGCGTCCTTGCCGTTCCTGCCGGCTTCGACGCCTTGCTCCCGCCGCGATCTCCCTGGTGTGTTTCAACCAGGCGCGCTCCCGGGGTTCATCCCTTCAGAGCTTCACCCTGCGAAGATCGGTCCGCCTCTCGACGTCCCATCCCCTCCTGCGATTCACGTTCCCGACATCGGCCAGCCCCCAGGCCGAAACCTTGGGGGACGCGGGCATACATGCATGCGCGCGCCGTCAGTCGGCATCGGACCCTTTCGCGTCCGAGGCTTCGCTTCAGGGGTTCAATCCCTTCGCAGGATTGGAGCGGCCACGTACGAATCTCTTCGTGACGCGTCGCCCCGGCTCTCCTGGGCTTTCGCCTCCCTGGGGCTTTCCCCTATTCCGCCCTTGGTCCGCCGTTCTTCCCCGTTCCGCTTCCGCGTCCTTGTAAGTTCGCGGGCGCTTCCGGCCGTCAGCCCTCCTCTCGTGCAGTTCCGGGGGTCAGTCCCGTTCCGGGTCTGTTCCCTTTGCTCCAGAGTTTCAAAGAACCGGAAAGTCGGCTGGCCTCTCCCGAGGCTGCCGGCCCCTACGAGGTTTTCGTCCTTGTCCCGCGCATCCCGGTTGCCCGGGGGAGCGGGTGTCGGACCGGCTGTCCGCCCCTCGTCTCCGAACCATGGTCAATGCTACAGAACGCTCCGAGGCCCCGCAACGACCCCGGGCCGAACATTTGCAGTCGCCTGTATATTCGACTAGTTACGACGCACCCTCCGTGTCAGTCGAGGCTGCGAAACCCGCGCTTCCGACAGGGGCGGTGCGGCGCCCCGACCGGCCTCGCCCAGTCGACGGATCGGGATCCCCAGGCCGGATGCGGCATCCCCGGTTTCAACAGCCCGCAGACCCGCGCTGGGCGGTCTTGTCCCGATCCGCGGACAGGCGCGCCGCAAGGACCGGTCGCACATCGCGACCACAAGCCGGTTTCAGACGCGATTCCATGAGGTTGAAAGACGTTTTCTACAGCCCCGCACCCCGCGTCGCAGATATCGCTCCGTAATCCTTACGCTTTCCGGGATTCGACAGGCGCACGGCCCCCCGATCGCCCCGGCCAGGTGCCACCTCGACGCGCCGGGCGCCTCGCGCGCACGCAATCCTTGTCGCCGGATGGGCGCATCTGGTACCATGCGCGCACCGCAGCGTGGACTGCCCCGTTGCGGCCATGGGAAATCGAAGACAGGACGGGGACATGGTCTTCAGCTGTGCCGGGTGCCAGGCCCGATACCGCATCGACGACAAGCTGTTCGAGGGCAAGGTCCTCCGTTTCTCGTGCAGGAAGTGCGGCCAGGTTCACCTGCTCCGCGACCCCGCCCTGGGCGGCGCGGTGGTCACCGCGCTGGGCGCCGACGAAGCGGCAGGCTCGGCGCCTCACGCGCTGGCTCCCGAGGCCCCCGTCGCGAGGCCGACCCTTTCGGTGCCCACCGTCGCGACTCCCTCGACGCCCGCGCCGACCTTCCGACCCGTGATGCCCCGTCCGACGACGACGACC
>Ga0118677_10005864_pt1 | contig 21233 bp, 16 predicted proteins | sample AliMusrvi5mmetaG_FD_86154 | JGI IMG/M metagenome (GOLD analysis project Ga0118677, IMG submission 86154)
GTGATATCCTGGATGGTGATGGATTGAAACCCGCTTTCATTGATAAGCTCCATAAATGCCTGGTTAAGCAGTTTGCGCGTGCGTTTTACGCGCGGGTCTTCACGTTTTTTTTCCTGAACAGATCCCGACATATCCATCTCCAATCTACCAGTGCCGTTAATGCGCCAACCACAGCCTTAATATACACCCAACGTTGTGAATGCAACAGGCGTTAGGCGTGGTCGGGATTTATATTTGAGCAGGCCGGGGCGCTTTGCTGCCGCGCAATATCAGAATGTGATCACCTGATCCTTTTCGCTGCTCTGGTACGCGCCGTAGATTATTTTGAGGGTTTTACGGGTGTCTTCAAGGGTGGAGAGGGGGGCTTTGCCGTGCAAAACTGCATCGGTAAAGCCCTTGGCCAGGTTGATAAAGGATCCGGCGTAATCGGCATCGCTGTTTAATTTTTCGCCGTTAAGATAAAGCGCGTCTGTGACCTGGATCTGGCCTTTTTCCCCGAGGATCTTGATGCCGTTGAAGCCGTCGCCATGGCTTGAAGTCCATGACTGCATGATGGTGCCTATCGAACGGTCGGGGTAGAGGGCGTTCACCTGGGCGATATCTTCGCCTTCCATGCCGTTGAGAATGAGATTGGATTTGAACGCCTGTATTTTCTGAGGCATCCCCAGGAAAAAAAGGGACATGTAGACCTGGTGGTGACCGCTGTCCATCAATGCACCGCCGGCGCCGATGCTGAGCTTGCCGCGCCAACCCCCGGCATGGTCTGCGGGGATGGTATGCGTGCTGATAAATGAAGCGTAGGTAACGCGGCCCAGTTTGCCTGAATCGAGGATTTTTTTAGCTTCAACCACAGCGCCGCGGTAAACAAAATTATGCGCCGGGAAAACCAGGACGCCTTTTTCGGTGGAAGCGCGGATTATTTCATCCAGCTGGGCGTAATCTGTCACGACAGGTTTTTCTGCCAGGACAGGTTTTCCCAGGGAAATGGCTTTCATGATCTGGCTGAAATGCTCTGTATTGACACTGCCAATCTCAAGGGCAGTGATATTTTTATCTTCAGCCATTTCATCAAAACTGCGGTATGCCTTGATGTTCCATTCCCGGCACATTTTTTCCAGTTTTTGGAAATCGCCGTTAGCGCGGGTGCACATGCCGACCACACGCGCATCTTCATTCTTTAAAAATCCGTTGTAATGGAACGGAGAGATAAAACCGGTGCCGACCAATCCAAGGTTGATTTTTGCCATAGGTGTCTCCCGAAATGAAATTTTGAAAATAACTATTGATAGCTTAGCACAGACGGGAAGATAAAACAAACCCCCCACACATTCTCTCCACCACGGCGATTCCCAATGACCCAATCATGGACCTTGGCCAAGAAAATTATTCGTGGGTATAATTTAATCGCTTGGGAATTCGCGGGAAGGCTGTCATCATATCTGCAAGGCATACAAACTATACAGAGGAAACAGGTTATGAAACGCGGTGTGGATTATATTGGCGTGGGGGTGGGGGCTGTGATTGTCGATCAAGCCGGGAGGCTTTTCCTGGCGCGGCGCGGTCCACAGGCTAAAAATGAACGCGGGTTATGGGAATTTCCGGGAGGTGGTGTGGAGTTTGGCGAAACGCTGGCGCAAGCATTGATGCGCGAGATTCGCGAAGAATATGGGATTGAGATCAGCGTGGGCAGGCTTCTGGACGTGGCCGACCACATCCTTCCGGAGGAAGGGCAGCACTGGGTTTCACCCACCTATATTTGCACAATCAGCGGCGGGACTCCCGCCATACTTGAACCAGGAAAATGCCTTGAAATCGGCTGGTTTGAAATTGAGTTGATTCCGCAAGACCTGACCCGCATTACCCAAATTAACCTGGCACATTACAGGCAGTTCATTGGAATGGGAAACGTCAATGTCCAGGGAGAAACAGGCTGATGGATTTACTTTACCCCATTCTGGATCAGGAAAGCGCCAAATTTTTTGTCTGTTTCCAGAATGTGATGGTTCAGCCAGTTTTTAAGAAAAGCCATGGTTTCAATAGTGACGGAAACTTTGTTTTCTTTCACCTTCATATACAGCTGGCCCACTTGCACAGTTAATTCGATGTGCTGGGTTTCATGGGCTATCCGATCAGGGTAGTTATACTGGGCCATCAGGCGCTCTTCAGTGGAAAAGTGCATTTTGGTGTACTCGATCAACCGAAAAAGAACATCATCCATGACGCTTTTCCCCTGACCGGCAACCATGGCATCGTGCAGATCGTTAATAATAGCAATCAATTTTTTGTGCTGTTCATCTATTATCGCGATTTTCACACTTAGCTTATCTGTAAAATCAATATATGCCATTCGAGCCTCCAATCAATGATAATTATTATGTAACTGCTCAGGCTAAAAAACCTGATTGAACTTTAACATTGTCAAAAACATAAAAGCCAGCCAAAATAGAGATATGGAACCATTTCGCCTCCCGACTGAAAATGACATACGAAGCGCATACCGGCAAGGAGAAGATGCTGTCATTGTGCTGTTTTATGAAACTTTTAGCAAACTTGCAGATCGGGTCCAAAGATTGGAAGACCAGATTGCCAAAAACAGCAATAACAGTGGGAAACCGCCCTCCAGTGATGGGTTGAAAAAGAAAACCAAGAGCCTGCGGCACAAAAGTAGCAAAAAGAGCGGCGGGCAGCCAGGACATGAGGGAAATACGCTCAAAATGGTTGAACATCCAGACCATATTGAAACCCATCTCGTAGACCGTTGCCAGTATTGCCAAACCAGCTTAAAAGGTATTGAAGCAAGCGGTTATGAAAAACGGCAGCTGTTTGATGTGCCGCCCACAAGGGTTGAAGTGACCGAACATTGGGCAGAGATCAAAGATTGCCCAATCTGCCACCAAACCACAAAGGGAGAATTTCCGCATCAAGTGAGCCAACCGGTGCAATATGGGGATCGGATCAAAGCACAGATGGTGTATTTCAATCAGCAGCATCATGTGTCTCTGGAACGCACAGCCGAAATAATTGAAGATTTATATGGCCAATCGGTCAGTGAGGGCACCATTGTGGAGACTTGCAATCTGGTAGCCAAACAAGTCGAGCCGGTCAATCAGGCTGTCAAAGCAGAATTGATTGCCATGCAAGGTACAGCTCACTTTGATGAAACGGGAATGCGGATTGAAAAGACGTTGTGGTGGTTGCATGTAGTCTGTACAGAATTACTGACCTTCTATGCCCCACATCCAAATCGCGGGTGTAAGGCTCTGGATGCAATTGGCATCTTCCCAGTGTTCAAAGGCACCGCCATGCATGATGCTTATCGGTCCTACTTCCAACACAAGGATGTGATCAATGCCTTGTGTAATGCCCACCATTTGCGGGAGTTGATCTTCATTCAGGAACAATATCAGCAATCCTGGGCCTTCGACATGGAAGATCTGTTATTGGAGATCAAGGATTCGGTCTCAGCAGCAAGTATAGATCGGGATTGTTTATTCCATGCCCAAATTGCCAACTTTGAAGCCCGCTATGATGCCATTATCGAGGCTGGATTTCAAGCCAACCCCATACCCAAACCGCTTGAACCATCTCCTAAAAAACGAGGTAAGCCAAAGCAGCACCCAGCCAGGAATTTATTGGATCATCTCATGCTGCGCAAACGAGAAACTTTGGCTTTTATGTATGATTTTAAGGTACCGTTCGATAACAACCAGGCGGAAAGAGATATCCGTATGGTTAAACTGAAACAAAAAGTGTCTGGTTGTTTTCGTTCAAAAGTGGGTGCAGAGACCTTCTGCCAAATCCGCAGTTACATTTCAACTGCCCGTAAAAACAAACAACAAGTATTGAATGTTCTGCAATTGGCTTTATCTGGTTCACCCTTTGTTCCTCCTTTTCTTCAGGCTCGGTTATTGGCCTGAGCAGTTACAAAGAAACTACAGGTTTATTTCAAGTGGCAAAATGTCTTTACGATCGAGGCATTCAGTCACCAACTGGAAGAGAGCGTTGGGGTTTGGCAAGTATTCGTGGAATTTTGGTCAATCCTGCCTACACCGGTCAGGTATTTGCAGGCAGGATGCAATATCATCAACCAAAAATCCGCCGTTCAGCAACCCATCTGATCGGACATCCACATCAGTCTGCAACCATTAAGCCAAAAGATGAATGGATTCCAGTTGCAACCATTCCCGCACTCGTGTCTGAGGAGCAATTTAATATGGCACAAGAAAAATTATCCCATAACAAACGATTTGCCCAGCGGAATAATAAAGTGCATTCGTATTTATTGCGGGCACTGGTCAGTTGCGGTTTTTGCCAACAATCCTGTATTTCACGCACTGTATCAGAAGCTGAGCTTGGTTATTATGTGTGTTCTGGTAAAGCACGAGCTGTGCAACGTCAGGCCAAAGAAAAATGTTCATCGCGCTTCATCCCTGCCGCTCAATTGGATGAGTTGGTTTGGCAAGACTTATGTGAAATCCTGATGCATCCAGAGAACATAAAACATGCCTTGGAAAGAGTTCATAGCGGGTGCTGGTTACCGCAAGAACTTCAATCACGCCGAGAAAATCTACGAAGAGCTTGTGGGCAAATTGAAAACCAATTGAATCGCTTAACAGAAGCATATCTCAATGGGGTTATTCCTCTCGTCGAATATGAACGGCGACGCAAAGAATTGGAGCACCGCCTTACCGGTTTAGGTGCTCAAGCTGAAGAACTTCTCGCTCAAACCGATCGCCAAAAAGAATTGATCGGCTTAACCGAATCTGTTACCGACTTCTGTCGACGCATACAGCAAGGCCTTTCCAATGCAAATTTCGAACAAAAACGTCAATTGGTTGAATTATTAATTGACCGGGTAGTTGTGACAAACGATGATGTCGAGATCCGGTATGTTATTCCAACTGGGCCGAACGGAGAGTCCACACGTTTTTGTCATTTGCGTAAAGACTATTTCGCTTACCCATTTTTGATTGGGCTTTTCGGCACTAAATTCCCGGTTGAGCACATTCGGAGCCACCGGAAAATCATGCTTGCTGTTGGTGATCACTTTTCGATACTTCCTCTGGCCTTTTAGCCCGTCCTGGCGCATCATCCGGGCTACGCGCTTTTGACTACAGGGAATTTCCTCTTTTTTCAACTGGACATACATGCGCGGGCTGCCATACGTCTTGCGGTATTTTTTGTGAATCCGGCGAATATGTTCGATGAGAGCCTGATTGTTTTGCTCCTGTTGGCTTGGTTTGCGTTTTGTCCAGGCGTAATAGCTGCTGCGCCTGATCCCCAGCATCAGGCACAACCGGTTGACCGAATATTGCTCGCGATGTTTCTCAATAAACTGGTATTTCATTTTCCGTCCTTTGAGAACATCGTCAGCACTTTTTTTAGGATTTCTTTATCCTCCTTCAACAGCGCAATTTCCCGTTCCAATTGCCGGATCCGGGCATCGGTGTCGCTCAGTTTGCCATTCCCGGGAAAGGCTTCTTCCTTTTTTGGCTGCTTTTCTAAATCCGCTTTCCACTTCCACAGCAGCCCCTGAGTGATCCCTAATTCCCGTTCAACCTCGGACACGGTTCGTTCACCTTTCTTTTGCAGCTGAATGGCTTCCAATTTGAATTCCTTGCTGTATTTCCTGCGATCTTTGGACATGAACTTCCTCCGGTTTGGATTATATGATCTCCTTAACCGGTTGTCCATTTTTTTCGGGGGACGTTCACAGGCGAGAAGATAAACGGAAAGGTGAGGGTATTCCCCACACACGTGGGGATGGACCGGGAGAACATAAAAAATGACTTTAGACTTTGCAGTATTCCCCACACACGTGGGGATGGACCGGCGAGGAAATCACCCAGGCCGAGGGTGTGCCGGGTATTCCCCACACACGTGGGGATGGACCGTCGGCACCGCTCAAGTCGGCACCGCGCAAGTCGTATTCCCCACACACGTGGGGATGGACCGGAGCGCGTCCAACTTATGCAGACCGCCAAAGGGTATTCCCCACACACGTGGGGATGGACCGGGCGCGCGCAATTCGGCGAGCGACGTCGCCATGTATTCCCCACACACGTGGGGATGGACCGACACAATAAATAGCAATCCGTATCAAACTGGTGTATTCCCCACACACGTGGGGATGGACCGGGATATACCCCTGAATACGGCATGAAGAGCACGTATTCCCCACACACGTGGGGATGGACCGTTGCGGGTTGACGGTTTGCTCAGTCATAATGCGTATTCCCCACACACGTGGGGATGGACCGCGTAAATACGAAATGGTTACGTTTCGGCACAAGTATTCCCCACACACGTGGGGATGGACCGTTCGGCGGAATGCCGTTTATCTCCGAATACCAGTATTCCCCACACACGTGGGGATGGACCGTGATGACGCGGGTAGACCCCTCTGTGATTTTGGGGGGCGGAACGATTGTGGATGCGCCTACCGCGGCGCTTTATCTGACAGCCGGGGCAAATTTTATTGTTGGACCCAATTTTAATTCCGAGATTTCGCGCCTATGCAACCGGCGCAAAGTACTTTACATACCGGGTTGCTCCACCGAGAATGAAATCAGCACCGCGGAGGAATGGGGTGCGGAAATTTGCAAGGTTTTCCCTGGAGAATTGGCGGGCGGACCGGGTTTTATCAGCGCCGTGATGGGTCCCTGCCCCTGGCACCGCCTGATGCCTTCCGGTGGGGTGGATGCTGCCGAAGCCAGTATCGCTGAATGGATCAAAGCCGGAGCCGCCCTGGTCGGCATGGGTGGCAAACTCATTACCAACCAGGCGCTCAGGGATAAAGATTATGACGGCATTGCTGCCAGGATGGCGCAGTGTCTCGGCTGGGTCCAATTGACCCGGGGCGGTTCGGTTTTTAGCGGCGTCGAGCATGTTGGCTTGTATGCCCATAAATCCTCGCCCGAAGTGTTGAGCGCCTGGTATGAAAAAACATTCGACTTTGTGCGCAGGGAAAGCGCCGGGGCATTTTTTGCCTCCGACCCCGGGGTGGGGCGAATCGAATTCCCAAAAACAGGCTCGGAAGCCCGGGTGCATATTGCTGTTCGCGTCAGTCATTTCGAAGCCGCGGCTGCCAATCTGCAAGCCAAAGGGATTGGTTTGAAGGATGTGTCCATCAAGCCCGATTCAAAATCCGGTTACCTGGATGTCGCCGACCCGGAAGGAAACCTGATCCACCTGTTGTGGCTGCCCAAAAAGTAAGGTTTATAGGTCTCCATTAGAGGTAAAAATATGGGAGCTTCTGAGTTAATTGGCAATGGTTCCAAAAAATATCACACATTTAATCGCCCTACGATCGGTTTTATTATCCGTGATAACATGTCCAGCTTTTTTGATATTCCGTTTTGGAAATCATTGACAGACACAGCGGAAGAGCTTGATTTTAATTTAATCACCTATATGACTCATCCCATGTGGTATTCCCAGGAAGGTTCGGAATTAAATGACGTCATATACCAGCAAATTAATACAGGTGTCATTGACGGCATGGTTTCCTTTGAAATGGGTTTGCCCTGGGTCTCCAAAAGATTGGGCCATTTTGCGAAAGCCCCCAATGTCATTCTGAATTATCCCGTTCAAGGATACCCCTGCATCACCCTCAACCAGGAAGGAATGGGTTTTGCTGTCGACCACCTGATAGAAGTTCACCATAAAACCCAGATTCTGTATATCAGTGGGAATAAGGGCAATGCGGAAGCAGAGGCGCGCCTGGTTGGATATAAAAAGTCCCTCCAGGCCCATCAGATTCAGATAAACCCCGACCTGGTATTTTATGGAAATTTTGGAGATCCGGACTGCGGGGAAAAAATTATCAAAGAGGCCATCGAGGTTAAACGCTTAAAGTTTGATGCAGTCGTTTGTGCCAGTGATGATATTGCAGCTTCTGCTATCAGGGGTTTGCATAAACATAATCTATCCGTCCCATACGATATCCCGGTTACCGGTTTTGACGACGCTATTACAGCCACATCCAGTTTGCCTCCTTTGACGACCGTCAGAGGATCCATGAAAGCGATCATGCGCCTGGGAGCGCAGCGCCTGGTGAAGATGCTAAACCATGAAAGTGTCCCGGCAACGACCGAAGTTTACCCAACAGAATTGATTATTCGCCAGTCCTGCGGTTGTCTTCCCAACACAATTCTTACAGCTTCCTCCAAAAAATATAAACCAGGCAGGGGGCTGATGATTAATATTGATAAAGCCCGCGTTTATAAAGAGATGTCCGACACACTGGGATTGGGTTCTGATCAATTGCAGGAAAATTGGCAGAAGATATTGTGGGATTCCCTCCTGGAAAGCCTGCGATCTTCGGATCCTCAAGCCTTTATTCAGCAATTGGATATGTTTCAACGGGAATCCTTAAAATCAGGTAATACCCTTGAGAAATGGCAGCTGGTGTTGTCGGCGATGCGCAACCATGCCGTCAATGCCGTTTCAAACCAGATGGTGGGTTGGGTGCCGCAAATTGAAGATATATTTAACCAGAGTCGTATTTTTACTTCTGAAATGACGGGCAATGACCTGACTCGTTTAAGTATTAATAGTGAAAAAAACAATTCAACCCTTCTGGAGACCATCCAGGTTTTGCTGTCTGAATTTACAATGGAAGGATTATTGCAGGTCTTATCCACAGTCATCCCCCAAAACTTAAATTTTCCTGCCATTTACATGGCCTTATACGATGGAAATCAATGGCCGGCTGCCAACGCGCGATTGATCCTGGCATATTCTCAAAAATCAGGCAAAACCAACCTGGGGTCCGGGGGTATGCTTTTTCCCACAAATCAAATCCTTCCCAAACAATTTATTCCGTCTGGCAGACGATACCATTGGACCATCGCTCCGCTTTATTTAAAGAAGGTAAGTTTAGGTTATGTTGTTTTTGAAGATGGGCCAGTGGATGCCCTGTATGCGTCGCTCCAGAAATTGATTGCCAGTGCGCTTAAAGGAGCATTATTATTCCACCAGAGTGACGAACTTTTACAACGCGTTGCTGAAAGTTCCCAACAAATAACACAGACATCGCAGGGATTAAATGAAATTGTTAATGGTATCCGTGAAGCCATGAGCCAGATTACCCAATCCATGAACCAGGTGGCAAGTGGAGCGTCAGAACAGGCTGGTATTGTCAATAAGGCTGTTATTTCAATTGATCAAATGGCATCTGCCAGCCAGAAAATTGTATCAGATGCAAAAACCGGGAACGAATATGCTGAAAAAGCGGCCCACGATGCGCGCATGGGATCAGACCTGGGCCAGGCTACGGTATTGGGCATGCAGGATATTAAAGAAAAAGTGGATGTGGCCACTCAAAAAGTGAAAGAGATGAGTGACCGCTCGCTTCAGATCAGCGCTATTGTTGAAGTGATTCAGGATATCACATCTCAGACGAATATGCTGGCTTTGAATGCAGCCATAGAGGCTGCGCGCGCGGGTGAGCAAGGGCGCGGTTTTGCCGTGGTCGCTTCGGAAGTGCGTAAACTGGCTGAAAAATCGAGCCATTCTACCAAAGAAATTGTTTTATTGATCGATACGATCCAACAATCGATCAGCGATGCCGTTAACTCCATGGAAACCAGCGACCGCCAGGTATCCAGTGGAACAGCCAGGGCCGGGGAATCCAATGAGTCTATGGCAGATATCCAGAAATCAGCCGATGCCCTTTATCAACGTGTAAAGGCTATCTCCAGTGCTGCCGCTGAAATTGCCCGCCAGTCCAATGAAATGACATCCTCCATCGAGGAGATCGCCAGTGTTTCAGAGGAAAATACAGCTGCCGCCGAAGAAGTAAATGCATCGGTGGAAGAAGTTAATGGACAGATGGATGAAATGGCAATATTAACCCAATCTCTGGCGAAAATGGCCCTGGCCATGCAAGAACTGGTTGCCCGTTCAACCAGAGGGTGATTATTATCTGAAGATATTTTTCAGTTACAGAAGCCGTGGAGCGTGTCATGACGCATAACCTTAACCCCATTATTTGCTCAATTGGGGTGATTATTACAACAGATGTGTAGGAAGTTTTTTTAATTATTCGACTTAGGCAGATTCGCTTTTCTTGACAGAATAATTATTTATCGATGCATGGTAAAGAGTTTTGGCGTATATTTATATGTCAGATACATGTTTGTTTACAAAACATTCGGACAGCCGTTCGGTATGATGGTAAGTTATAATTTCTATACCCATCCCATAGAATTGGATTAACTCTATATGCCGAAACAAGTTTTTACGTTAAATACCACCTCGCTTCGTACATATTTATCCGTATTGGGTTGCTTTCAACCCATTTATAAACCTGGCGATTTCACTTATTCCACACTGTCTGAACCATATTCCCTTCAAATTAATTGCCGAAAATGGGGTGATATAGGCCAGATCATTTGTCAGGAAATACAGCCGGGTAAAACACTGATACGCTTTGCCCCACCCAGAGATGTAACTCCAAATGATGTGGCTGTTTACGAAACGCTCATTCGGGATGAATGTCTCAAAAACCGCCAACTCCTGGCAGATTTATTCCCTATGCAAGATCAAATCCTTGCAACGCTTTCCCAGGCACTTTACCAAAAAAGAGGCGAGCGGCAGATAGAATTTCGTACCTGGTTGATGGGTTGCCTGAAGGTATTTGGCTATCGGGATTTGGATTTGGTTAACTTACATAAAAACGTTGAGCCGACCAGTAAGGTCAATTCCCATTTTGATTTTCTCATCAAAGGAACGCCGGCACATTTTGGGGTTATGCTCCGGCAGTATGCACTTTCCATGAGAAATCAGCCTGAATATCAAAAATTAACCTGCCGGGTTTCTATAACTGGCAGCACCAAGGAATCAGATCATATTCCTTCTGATGCTAACCCTGTTGAAGCGAAATTCATGCTGGCCAAAAATGAATTGTCCATCAGTTCACACTTTCTCCCCTCAGGAGAAACTCTTTTGCGTGTTAGTTTAAGCGGGGAACAGGCTACCTGGTTGCTGTGGGATCAGATTCGCGATGAATTGGAAAAACTGGGTTGGTTCGAGCTACCCCCACTTCCTGAACCATCCATACAGTTACAACCAGAATCCATAATTCAAGAGGAAGTTGTTGACGCGAAAGCACCCTGGTTGGTGATTCCCAACATTGGCCCGAATCGGGAGATCGTTCAATTTTGGTATAAGGGTCTGACTTGCGAACAAATTGCTCTCAGGGTAAGTCTTTCAAAAAAAACTGTGCTGAACCGGATCAACAAGCTGCGTAACCAATATGGACTTGAAGTTGTTCCTTATCGAAAATCGAATTTACAAAGAAAAAGGGGAAATTTGCCCTCATAAACCGATAGTCGGGATAATACGGGATATAAAAGGGATAAAGAGGGATATTAAGGGTACTTGATTAAGGGATATTCCTGGTGGCAGAATGGCGGCGTTGAATAAAACGTCGTCATTTTTTTATTTGCTGAAAGGAAATCTATGCTCAATCGATTAAAAATTTTGTTGGAGCAGCCGGAGTATTCAGCCTTGATTCATCTCGCTGAAAAGGAACTGCGTACGCCCGCTGACCAGGTACGACTGATTGTCCGCCTGGAATTGATCCGGCGAGGGTTGCTGCCGGAAGTCGAAAAACTATCGACCGATATACAGGAGTATCTCAATCGCAATGAATCAACAACCCGCTGATCCTCTCCAATTATCACAGGAGGAGCAGGGGAGGTTGTTAGCGCGCGTCTACGCTTTCATCCTCAGCGATCAGTTTATAGGTAAACCACAGGAGCAAATCAATATCATGGACACAGTGTCCACAGAGAAAAATAAGATCCAAACCACAGGAGATACACAGCTTTTAGACGCAGAAACCATCCCAACCCAGGAGCCAGTGCTATGAGCAAGCAAGACCTATCCCTTTCCGAGAACCACTTCAAGATGCTTGTTGAGGAATCAGGCATCTCAGAAGCGGTGCTTCAGGAACGCGGTTACCGCACCATCACCAGCGAAGGCGACCTGGTACAGTACGGGTTTTCGCCGGCCCAACGCCGGGTGCCTGGGCTGCTCATTCCACTGCATACGACCGATGGCAAAATCGGATTGCATGTTTACCGGCCGGATAGTCCCCGCACTTACGAAGATCGCAGCAAGCGCGAGGCGGATGGCTTGCGACCGGTCAAAGTGCTCAAGTATGAAATTCCAAAAGGCACGGGTGTTCGGGTAGATTGTCCCCCTGCCTGCCTGAAAGGTCTCAAAAATCCATCTTTTCCGCTATATATCACCGAAGGGCAGAAAAAAGCCGATTCTCTCGCGACCCAGGGTGCATGCGCTATTGATTTACTTGGCGTCTGGAACTTCAAAGGCCACAATGAATTGGGCGGGACCACCATCCTGGTTGATTTTGATTTCATCGCCTGGGAGAACCGTTCGGTGCATATCGTCTTTGACTCGGATGTGATGTACAAACCATCCGTGCGTCTGGCATTGGAGCGTCTGACTGAGATCCTGCAGCGTAAAGGAGCAATCGTATCCGCGATCTATCTGCCCAATCATTCCAGTGGGGTCAAGTGGGGTGTTGATGATTGGTTGGCGGATGGACACAATCTGAAAGACCTGGAGGCTCTGGCTACACAACCAAGGCCAGTTCCACAGCCGGCACAGCCCACCATAGAGATGTTGGATGAACCCTCCCCCAACCTTTCCCGCCCGCTCAGTCTGGTTGGGAAACATGCCTATGCAGCCACCTGGTTGCCCGTGCGTACAACCAGGCGAGAAACCCTGGATAAACAAGGTAATTTGCTGATCCAGAATCCGCCCTTGATTGAAGAAAAACTCTGTTTGTTCGTCATCCGCAATGACGGCCAGGTCTTTGGCGAAATCAGTGATGGACAATCCACTCGTCCGTTAGGTGAATTAGGCATAAACACGGTTTTCCATGAGGTTGTGCCGGTTGAAAAACGCTGGTCTACGCGTGGCGTACGCGCTTATGTTCAGGGTCAGCGTCCCTACCCAGTCGATACCTTCTCGAAGATCGTGGAGGTGATTAATCGTTTTCTCGACTTTGACCGTTCCCTGGGCGATCAGCAATCCATGGCAGAACTGATCACCTGTTATATCCTGGCAACTTACCTGCTGGACGCCTTCAACGTCATTGGTTTTCTCTGGCCAAATGGAGGTGCCGGATCCGGTAAAACAAACCTACTGATAATTGTCACGGAGATGGCTTACCTTGGACAGCTTATCCTGGCCGGAGGCAGTTTCGCCAGTTTGCGTGACCTGGCTGATTATGGGGCAACTCTTGCTTTCGATGATGCTGAAAACATTTCGGACCCTAAACAGACCGATCCGGATAAACGTGCTCTGCTGCTGGCCGGCAACCGGCGCGGGTCGAGTGTCCCCCTCAAAGAACCGGATGGGCCTGGTAAGTGGAAGCTGCGCTATGTGAATGCCTATTGCCCACGTCTATTCTCAGCCATTCGCATGCCAGATGCGGTGCTGGCCTCTCGTACCATCGTTATACCCCTCATCCGTACAGCCGACAGGGATAAAGCCAATTTCGACCCATTGGATCATGCCCTCTGGCCGCATGACCGTAAGGCATTGCAAGATGAACTTTGGGCGGTTGGATTAGCGAACCTACCGGCGCTGCATGATTATGAAAATCAGGTGGCTCAAATTGCGCGTTTACGTGGGCGTAATCTCCAACCCTGGAAGGCTATTCTCTCAGTAGCTGCCTGGCTGGATGGGCTGGATCAAAGCCACCATTTGCAGCGCAGTTTTACCCAGGGGAAAGAGCAAATTGTCATCGGAAGTTTGTTTCAGCGACTGGAAGAAATGTCCTGGCGTTACCAACAAGAGGAAACCATTGAACAACAGTCCAGCGATCTGACCATCTTAATCCTTCAGGCGATCTGTAAACTGGCAGCCGACAAGAGTGACATTAAAGACATCAGTGACATTCCAATTACATCTTGGACTTTCTCAACTTCGCAAATCTGTGAAGCCACTCAGGCGGTTGTGGACAACATTGAAGCGGATATCGATAAAGATTCAATTACCTCCAGAAAGGTAGGTCGACTGTTGGGAAAGCTGCGTTTGCGCAAGGCGCGTGAGGCTGGAAAAGGCACCCGTCAGTGGCAGGTCTCCCTTGCTGAGTTGGAACGTTGGGCCACTGTGTATGGTATTCACTTGCCTTTAAGCCTGACCGGGAAAACAAACGTCACTGATGTCACAGATGGCATAATGTCACAGTCTGATCCAGCTCCCTGGTTAAATTGTGAAATTGCGCTTCGTTTACCGGCTGATTCTAAGCTGCCAACCATTGGTGGTTGTTGGCGGCGATTACCGGATGGTCGTCTTGAAGCTGGTTACAGTGCGGAGCAATTAGCACTCGCATTGACGCTTTTTCTCGAAAAAGATGTGGATGCTGAAAAGATTGCTGAAACAAATCCAGAACAATTAAAAGAACGATTGGTGACTGTAATCGGTGGGGAAGTACTTCATATTCATCTAAAAGAAAGACTCTAAGGGTAATGGATGCGGAAATCTGTCCCGATCCTTATGCGGCCCTTGCCCTGGCCATTATTTATAAGGCTGCATTGGATCTCAAAAGTAAAAATCCAGCCTGTGCTGCAGAAGCCCAGGCATGGTTGCAACTGGTTGGGTTGAGCTGGTGCCAGCTATTGGGTATCACAGACGAAGAATTGACTGAATGGGTTTCTGGAAATTTTACTTTACCATCCAGTGCCCATCGTAATTGGCGTTATTAAATACTCACCAGGTTGGCTCGCTATACCTGGATTAATAAATTGACATTTTTAATTGCTCAAATATTTGTTCTATGGTTTATAATAGATAGAACAAAACTATAAGACGGTTCGTGCAAGTGTAGCGAGCACCTACACGAACCTGACCCCAACCACCGGAAATAGCGGCGGCAGGGGCTGATCTAATTATAGTCGATCAGCCTGGATTTGCCCTCGGTGGGAACCGTTCACCGGGGGCTTTTTGTTGCCCCCAGCTTTTCAGGAGGCTTAACTTGGCTGATTATTCTTTTCTTCAGCGAATCCGGGAGACCTTCTCGGAGGTCGAAATTAATCTGACCGATGGCATTGCTGCGTTCGGTCCCTGGATTACTCCCATTCCCAGCGCAGTGTTGGTGGCCAATGCGACTGTGCAGGATCTACATTGGAACCCGGCCTTGGGTTGGGTCGCAGCGGCTATTATCGAGAGCTTGGGATTGACCACGGTCAGTACCAGCTTGCTGTTGTGGGATTACAATGCCGGCAAGCGGAAGACGGACCCCAATGCACCGTTTTTTCTGGCTGCGTCTCTCGTTGGTGTTTATCTCATTTCCACGATTGGTTTGACTGTTTTGTTGGACATTTTTCCCGAACTGGCTCGGTATGCGCCAGCGCTCTTTCCTATTCTGGCGCTGGTTGGGGCTGTCAACCTGGCGCTGCGTACTGGACATCGCCGGCGCCTAACTGGCATTGCCCAGGAACGGGCCGAACGTAAAGCAGACCGTCAAGCGAATCATTTAGCATCTGGACAACTCGCTGGCTTGTTGATGTCAAATTTACCGTCCAATTCTGTCAAAACTGACAACCCATTAGACAGGGCTCGATATGCTCGAAAAGCCAATCTGGACAGTCGGTTGGACAGTCTTTTGGCACTGTATCAAGACAATCCAACATTAGGTGTTACGGATGTTGCACGCGCGCTAAATATGTCCAGGCAGACAGTATATACATATCTAGATCAGTTGGAACAGACTGGACGTATTCACCGTAATGGACATGGTATTGAGGTATTAAAGGATTAAGGAGATTTTTATGGACACAAAACGCGCAATTATTTATTCCCGTGTTTCAACAGATGAACAACGTTCTAATTTTAGTATTCCCACTCAAATTTCAGAATGTGTGAAGTATTGTCAGAACAATGGCTACACCCTGGTTGGAAACGCTTATGTTGATAAACAAACAGGGTTAGATGTTGAGAAGAATGATAATGCTATTCCAGCTTATGTGGATGATTATTCATCTCGTGAAATGAACCGCCCCAGCTTGGATGCGGCAATTACTTATCTTGAAGACTATGGATTTGATATTGTTGTCGTCCATTCCATAGACCGGTTGGCGCGAGATCCGTACATTCGTCAAACGTTGGAAAGAGAATTTTTACGCCGGGGCGCCAAGGTAGATTTTGCGCTGGGAAATTATGAGGACTCTCCCGAAGGCGAAGTACGTAAAGATATGGATGCTACTTTTGCAAAATGGGAAAATGCGAAACGGGTCGAGCGGTGTAATCGCGGCAAAAGAGGAAAGGCTGAGAAGGGATTATATGTTGGAGGTCGAACCCCATATGGTTATATTTTGGATTCTAAAGGGGTAGGGGGCGTTTCAATTCATACGGGGCAAGCTGAAGTTGTACGTTTCATTTACACCCTTTATGGTGAACAAAATTATTCAATGCACAGGGTCCGATTGGAATTAGAAGAACGTGGTATCCCGTCTTACACAGGAAAACCAAATTGGCATTTATCGGCTATCCGGAATATTCTCACAAATACAGCGTACAAAGGCTATCTCCATTACAACAAGTCGATCTGCAAAAGTAACAATGCTCGAAAACCTCGCGAGAAGTTTGAATGGATAAAGATTGAAGTTCCTCCTTTGGTTAATGAAAAATTGTATGATCTTGTTCAAATCAGAATTAAGGATCATCGTGAAACCCTGCGCCGCCAAACTCAACATTTTTACATGTTGTCTGGTATGGTTCGTTGTTCTGAATGTGAAAAACCTTACCGGGCAAATTTTCAAAATGATCGTCCTAAGCATCATCGTAAAGCTTATCGATCTTATCGACACCGGAAAATTGAGGGGCAATGTATGGATCGAGAAATTACAGCTGAACGTTTGGAAGAACGGGTATGGAATGTGGTTGTGGAGATGTTAACGAACCCCGAAAAACTTCGGCAGGCATATCATCAAGCGCAAATAGTGGACCAGGAGAATCACTCCCGTTCACGAATATTGCTCGAAGGGTATTATCGTTCAGTTGGTAAATTAGAGCAACAATTGAGTAATTTAACACGCGCTTACACTGATCCAGATATCCAAATGACGAAAACAGAATATCTTGCTCAAAGGGCGCAGCTGGAACGAGATATTTCGGAATTACGCGAGAAAATAGAAGGGATTGAATCGACCCCTACTGCTGTACCCACCCAGGGTCAATTTGAGGATTTGGAGAGTTTTGCCAAAAAAGTACATGAACGGATTGCAAATGAAGATTGGGATCCCACGCCGGAGAGTAAACGGCAGGTGTTAGAACTACTGCATGCAAAGGTTATGCTTTCAAAGGACGGTACTGGAAAAGTGGTCGGGTGGTTTGGAGAAACAACAGGCTTTTCATACACACGCTGTTCACGTTCTGGCCGCCCGGCCCCGAGGAGCGCACGAAATCCAGCTGGATTTCACTTTCATCGATCTTAATGGTGGGGGTAATCTCGATCATGGATTAAGTATATCAGCTCACCCGGAATTTATCCGTGTGTTTGAAAAGGGAAGCGGGGTTGGGGTGAGAGGTGTTTTACAATTTTTCTGCTTTTTCAAGCAGGTTTTTGAAAACCGTGAAAGTGAAAACCTGCCGCTTTCAGGCATGCCGTCAGGGGTTTGAACCGACATAAAAACCTTTTTGCAGGTTGCCCGGTTCAAACAGTTTCAGGCCCGGGTAAATATCGTTCCTGGTCGTACACGGCAGGGGAGCATCCCAGCATTCCTGCACCGTGCCTGAAGGAAAATAAACTGTAATCCCCGAAGGCGTTTGCGTATGGGTGATGCCCACTCTTTCTTGAGCCTGGCTGCCAAACACATATTCGGGAACCGGGGAAAGCAGCAGGTTCGGGCTCAGGTTGTTGGAAAAATTATTGGGGGAAATCCAGATCGTAATCACCAGCAAACCGGCCAGCGCCAGGAAACGCGGCGAAACATTGAGATTGGCTTCAAGCAAAAGCTGGTAACCCAGCATAAAGGCGGAAACCAGCAGAATCCAGAAATTCGCGCCGGCAAAACGGTAATCGGGGGCCATGACAAACCAGAACACAAGTGAAACAGCGCTCAGCACCACCAGGATCATCACCGGCATATCCAGCCGCGCCTTGCGGCGCAGGAAAACCGCCGCTGCCCCATCGAGGCCCATCAGCGCCAGGGCAAAAGTGAAAGCCTGCTTCGGTTCAATGTTAAAAATCTTGTACCATTTCAAAAACCACGACCAATCGTGGGTGTCGGGGATGGTGTTTGACCAGGTGCGCGCCCAGATCGAAACCAGGGCTGCGCCTGAATCAACGATGTCTTTGGGCATGATCCAGGGAAAAGGCAGAGACACGATGCTGCTGGGATAAAAAGGATAACCCGAGAGGATCACCGAGCGGGCCATCCAGACCAGCAGCACCAGCGCGGCGGGCCATAACCATTTGAACCAGTTCAGCGGGGTTGTGCGCCAGTTAAAATGGTAACGGTAAATCCATGCCCCCAGGGTCACCAGCACGCACAGACCGCCAAAGATGACAAAACTCATTTTAATGGCGATCCCGGCAGCAGCCAAAAGACAGATATAAGCCGCTTTTTGCACAAATTGCGCCTGCTCCAGCGAAGTTTCAAACAGTTTTAACAGTTCGCCCGCCAGGATCACCTGCAGGGCAAACACCGGGATATCCGGTGAATACCCGGGCACGTGCATCACCGAAATTTCCCAGATCACCAGCGGGGTCATCAGGGCATAAAACAGGTCCGTTTTGCTCGCGCAGCGCGCCGGGTAAAAGAAGCGGTAAATTCCCATGCCGCAGGTCAATACCAGCCCATAAGCCATCAGGGACCCTGACAGGTAATAACTATAGCCGTATAACACCCCCGCATTTAACAGCGCCGCGTTCAAAAAATTGGCGTTATTAAAAGCCAGGCGGTGTTGTAAATTTCCAAGACCGGGCACGATGGCGTAACTGGAAATCCATTTAACCACCTGCATATGGTAACCGGCATGGTCGGCGTGCGCCGCGTGAAACATCACGTGGTTGCCGATCAGGAATGCCGGGAAAATCGCCAGGGCCACCACAACCAGGGTCTTAACATTTTTCATGCCGCCCAGCCAGGCCAGCACCGATTCGCGCGCCCAAAACCAGCCTACCAGGCCCGCGGCCGCAAACAAAATCAGGGCTGCCAGCGCAACCGGCAAAAACAGGTTCCAGACCTGCAATACGGCCAGGATTAATACCCAACCAACCCAAAAGCTGCTCAATAAACGGTCAAAAGTGGCTTCTCTTCGGAACAACGTCCAGGGGATGAAAAATCCCACACCGCTAAAGAGCAGGAATGCCAGCAGGACTAAGACAGCAATCATGATCATAAAAAAAAGCGCTCCATTCCGGCAAAAAATAATGCAATTCGTAACATCTCAATAAATCGGGGAAGGTGAGGTGTTTTGTGTGGGCTTCGCCCACACAAAACACCTCACACCCCTTCTTTTTGAGAAGATACTGCAATTCCAGTTTCTGTGCATGATTATACCAACATCCCCGGCGTTGAGAATCTGGCACATTGGGATCGCCCGGGTGAGCAGTAGATATCGGGAGCCGTGATCCTCCTGTATAATCATATGGGGCTGGGAGTAACATATGATTTTATATATCTTAAGCATATTTGTTTCCGCGTTTTTACTTTTCCAGATTCAACCCATGATTGCCCGCTATATCCTGCCTTTTTTTGGCGGGACGCCGGCAGTCTGGTCCAGCGTACAGCTTTTTTTCCAGGTGTTTTTAACAGGTGGTTATGCCTACGCCGCCTGGCTGGTCGGGCGCATTCCTGTCCGAAAGCAGGCGCGCATCCATATTCCTGTCCTGCTGGTGTCCCTGGTCATTATGTTTCTTTTGGGCTGGATATGGCCTTCACCCATCACGCCCGGCGCCAGCTGGAAACCGGATGGGAGTAATGCCCCGATCTTTGATATCTTCCGTTTGCTGCTCGTGGCGGTGGGTCTGCCCTATTTCCTGCTATCCACCAACAGCTCCCTCACCCAGGCCTGGTTTAACCGCGCTCAGCCGGGTCGGTCTCCCTACTGGTTGTATGCCTTTTCAAACATCGGCTCCCTGCTTGGCCTGCTGGCTTATCCTTTCCTGATTGAGCCCAGTCTCACTTTAAGCATGCAGGGATGGGCCTGGTCAGGCGGTTTTGTGCTCTTCACCGCCCTGGCCATTACCGCCGCCCTCCGCGCCAACCGGGTTACCCCCGCGACCATCTCACCGCTAAAACAGGATCAAGCGGGTGAGATGGTCATTCCCCCTTCGCGGCATCTGCAGCTGCTCTGGATCTTATTGAGCGCACTGGGTTCCACCCTCCTGCTTGCCATCACCAGCCAGATCACCCAGGAGGTGGCTACAACCCCATTCCTATGGGTGCTGCCGTTATCCATTTACCTGCTGACCTTCATTCTCACCTATTCCAATGAGCGTTGGTATAACCGCAGGGTGTTTGGCGGGCTTCTGGTGCTCGCCAGCCTGGGATTTGCCTGGGCATTGGTGGATACCCATGCTTATTTTATTTCCCTGATCTGCGTCTATTGTTTTATTCTCTTTGTGAGCGTGATGATCTGCAACGGAGAAACCTACCGCCTGCGGCCCGCGCCGGCCTTTTTGACCCGTTTTTACCTGATGACCTCCATCGGCGGTGCCGTCGGTGGTATCGCCATCAACCTCTTCGCGCCTTATGTTTTTAAAGGCTACTGGGAATTGCCCATCAGTTTTGGCATGGTATGGGCTGTCGTCCTGGCGGTTTTTATCTCGCGCAACGCTGCCCACCGCGGCCAGCGAATTCGATTTATGTTTAATGTCCTGGCAGGCAGTGCGCTTCTATTTGTGGGTGCGCTCAGTATTTATGGACTTTTTGGCGGTAAAACCTCATCGGGCGATGTGGATGAAGAGCGTAATTTTTATGGAGTTGTGCGCGTCATGGAAGTGTTTCCCGATGACCCGGCCTGGCATGGATTTGAAATGGTACACGGCATCACCATCCACGGCCTGCAGATGACCCTGCCAGCCAAACACCAACTGCCGACCACTTATTATACAGAAACCGGCGGCATGGGCCTGGCTATCCTGAACCACCCCAGGTACGGCCACAATCTGCGCGTTGGCGTGATCGGATTGGGCATTGGCACGTTGGCCGCCTACGGTCAACCAGGCGATGTCTACCGCTTTT
>Ga0118677_10005868_pt1 | contig 21222 bp, 15 predicted proteins | sample AliMusrvi5mmetaG_FD_86154 | JGI IMG/M metagenome (GOLD analysis project Ga0118677, IMG submission 86154)
CTATCAAACAAGACAGGGAGTTTGTTCGAGAGCTCCTCGATCAGAAAGGAATCCAAATCTTCGGAGCCACCACTGGGGGCGAGTTTATTGATGGCGAGATTTGCGCAGGAACCATTGCAATCCTTTTACTTGATATGGATCCTTCCAAATTTATGGTTTTACTCGAAGATTACAGCGATAAAGACACGGATCTATTGACACAATCCATGGCCCGGAAAGCGAAAGAGCGATTCAATAATCCGTCATTCATCCTCTCAATCAGCATCAAAGTAGTCAGTGACTCAGATTGTGGGGAGCCCATTTTACGAGCGATTGAATCAGTGACCGGACCAGACACAATTATCTGGGGAGGACGTGCAGGCGATGATTTACTATTCAATGAAACAATTGTCTTCTCGAATGAGCAGTCGCTGATCAGAGGAATCCTGTTGCTGGTTTTGGATGGTGATCAGGTTCTGGTGAAAGGACAGGCAGCTTCGGGACAAAAAGCTGTTGGAACCGAAAAAACAATAACCAAGGCAGTTGGTAACTGGGTGTTTGAAATTGATCATCAGCCTGCCGCAGAAATGGCTATGAAATATTTGGGACTTAACTTAACTGAAGATGAAGCCGAAACCTTCTATCCGGTCGACAATAATATTATTTTCAGTGTTTCCAGAAACCAGGGTGATCCGGTGTTGCGTGGTGCCGGAATAATCGACTGGAAAAACAAGTCTCTCTCAATTCTAGGTAGCATTAATGAGGGGGATAAAATACGTCTTACAATTCCACCTGACTTTGAAGTCATTGAAGAAGTAAGCCTAAATGCTGAAAAGATGAAAAAGGAGGAATTACCTGATCCGGATGCATTGCTTATGTTTTCATGCATTGGCAGACTGGGGCAATTTGGCCCTTTGGTAGGAGAGGAAATTGAGGGGATCCGGAAAGTATTCAATGTTCCGATGGCCGGATTCTTTACCTATGGTGAGTTTGGCCGGACTAAAAACGGGAACAATGAATTTCATAACAATACCTGCTGTTGGGTGGCATTAAAAGAAAAACAACAATTTGATCATCAGGTTTAATTATCAATAATACAATTATCAATATTTCAGATATTAAACGTAAGAACATTCCCGGGAAGAAAAATATTAACAAAATTATGTTTGCAGGTAATTTTGCTTATATGAGCTGTGGCTTTGGTATTGTTGAATTAGATATGATACGACAGGAGATTAAGAATACCTTTTACATTGGTCCTTTAGGTAAACCCATAGAGGTTTTTGATCTGACTTATGATGGTGCTTCTTTTTATGCCGCCACTGAGCAAGGTATTTACTTTGCCTTGAAAAATGTACCCAATCTGGCTAATTATGAATACTGGACAAGGGATACTTCATTGATAAATTATGATGATAAATTCACGTCTATAGCATTTTACAGTAATAAGTTATTTGCGAATAGAAAAACAGCTTCTGCTACTGTTTCTGATACTATAATTTATAAGGATGGGAATCAGTGGCATTATTTTGATGCTGTAAATTCAAGTAAAGTTGAATGTCTTGCTGTTTGCAATGGTAAGTTAGTCATTACTTATGATTATTATATTTTGGTTTTCGGCGACAGTTTAAACCAGATAACGGGTGTATGGGAATATAATGGGACTTATGCAACACCCAAACATGCTATTATGGACAATAAAAACGTGATATGGATTGCTGATAATCGTTATGGAATGATAAGATGGGTCTGGGGAGAGGATTATACTTTGATGTTCCCCAATGGACCGTTAACAAGTAATGTATTTAAAATGACTGCTGAGGATGGTGATTTATGGGTTGCTCCCGGCTTAAGGGATGAATCTACATGGAACAATATGTATAATCATGATGGTATTTTTTCATTTACAAATGAGACCTGGACCAATATTGACAGGAATGTCTTTAATGGATTTGACACTATACAAGACATCGTAACAGTAGCTGTTGATCCGACAGATAAAAAAAGAATTTTTGCCGGTTCGTGGGAGCGTGGCCTCCTGGAATTTTATGATGGCCATTTTGTTAATATATACAATGAGCAGAACAGCCCCCTGACGTCTTCTTCATCAACATTTTACTGGATAGGTGTGGGTGGTTTGTGTTTCGACACCAATAACAATCTGTGGGTCACTAATTCCAGTGTTAATAACATTTTATCTGTTAAAACGCCTGCCGGCCAGTGGTACACCTATCAATTTTCTTCGCTTGTCAATGATAATGTTATTGGCGATGTTGTCATAGACCAGTACAATCAGAAATGGATAATAGTAGGAAGAGGGGGTGGAATTATTGTTTTTAACGATAACAATACCCTGGCTACCAAGACCGATGATAAAATGAAGAAATTAAGTACCGGTGTTGGAAATGGCAATTTGCCCAGTGCAAATGTTGTTTCTCTTGCCGTTGACTTAAAAGGAGAAATATGGGTTGGAACTGATATGGGGATAGCCGTGTTTTATTCTCCCGGCAATGTATTCAGTAATGAAAACTTCGATGCACAGCAGATATTGGTAACCCTTGATGGCTACAACCAGTATCTCCTTCAGACTGAAACAGTTACAGCTATTGCTGTTGACGGTGCCAACAGAAAATGGATTGGCACTGCCAACTCAGGAGTTTATCTGATGTCTGAGGATGGCACAGTAGAACTCAAGCATTTTGATACTGAAAACAGCCCCCTGTTCTCTAACAACATTAAAACAATAGCCATCAACCAGAAGAATGGCGAAGTGTTTTTTGGCACTTCTCTGGGAATAATTTCATACAAGGGCGATGCGACAGAGGGTAGCGAAAATTATACTGACGTGTATGCTTATCCAAATCCTGTAAAAGAAAATTACAACGGTTATATAGCCATAAAAGGCTTAGTGGCTGATGTGGATGTTAAGATTACTGATGTTTCCGGCAATCTTGTATATTCTACCATTGCTAATGGTGGTCAGGCTGTCTGGAACGGGCGCAACCTTAATGGAGAGAAAGTTAAAACAGGCGTTTATCTTGTTTTTTGCAGTAATACTGATGGCTCTAAAACATTTGTAACCAAAATTTTATTCATCAATTGATAGGCTTTTACCGTGTTAATCTCATCAAAAGCCATTGTTCTAAAACACTTTAAATACTCAGAAAACAGTATAATCTGTAAGATATATACCGAAGAATTGGGTATTAAGTCCTACCTTATCAATAACTTAAGGAGCAAGAAAGGGCAAAATAAAATGGCCTGGTTCCAACCACTTACTTTATTGGATCTTATTGTTTACAATAAAGAAAAGAAACAACTGCAACATATCAAAGAAGCATCCTGCTCACAACCCCTGCTGACTTTACATTGCCAGGTTCATAAAAGCAGTATGGCTCTTTTTGTAGCAGAAATCCTGCTAAAAACTATCAAAGAAGAAGAAGCTAATCCTGTCCTTTTTGCTTTTATAGCGCATTTTATTAATGCCCTTGATAAAGCCGAGACAAATTATGCTGATTTCCACCTGATTTTCATGTTACATCTCACCCAATATCTGGGCTTTTACCCTAAAGCAGAACCCTATACCCCTAATGCTTATTTCGACATGATTGAAGGCAAGTTTTCACCTGGCAGGCCCTTACATTCAACATTTATAGATTCAAATATCGCCAGCCATTTTTACAACCTGCTTAATGCTGATTACACCCACTCAAACACGCTTAACCTAAATGGGAAACTGCGAAATCTCTTACTGGAAAATATTATTATGTACTACAAAACACACCTTGAAGGCATTGGCATTATACATTCTGCAGAGGTGCTGAAGATGGTTTTTGAAGGGAAGTGACTAAAGTGCACTAAAGTGAGCTAAAGTGCCTAAAGTTAAAAAACCGGCTGTATAGAGGTTACGGGCTATAAATCAATCTTAATTTTCATTGTACTCCATTTCATTTTTACGTAATAGTTAACTAAACTTTTTTCTCTAATTACTTCTTCGAATTTACTAGAGTCATTTATATAACTGTAAGTAAAATATAAATCTATTGGATTAATTAACTCTTTGAGGTTAATCTTTTCATCGATTTTCGTCCCCGCAGATATAATTTTATAATCAGCATTAATATCCTTCCCCGTTTCTTCTAAGTCATAAGGAAAACTAAGAAACACTCTATTATATTTAAGCATTCCTTCCTCCAAAATAAAATTAGATTTATTTAGTATAGGAATTAAAATATCATGCTTTACTTCCATATTAATATTAATAGACTTGGTTAGATTATAATCGCTTGTGATTTTTACAATTATTTCTTCTGTTTCCATTTCCATAATAGTATTTTCTTCTTTTACCTGAGAATACCCATGAAATGATGTAATTATAAATATTAGAGTAAAATAAATATTAATTTTCATAATCTTATAGTATAATCAACAATTTAATAATTGCATTTTTTACTTTTTTACACTTTCTAAGCCACTAACTGTATCGGCTACAGTCTCCTAACTTTAAGTACTTTAGGCACTTTAAGTACTTTAGGCAATTATATATTTTACCTAATTTTAGCAATAACCGCCGTACTCTTCCTTGGCACACTCACCTTTTTTTCTTCAATCAGCACATTGGTTTCTCCCTTTTTGGTTGTTGGGTTGGGCATGAATTTCAAGGGTTTAATACCTGCATTATAGCTATCGCAGATAACCACCCAATCTGAGGGATTTTCTATATAAGAAGCATCAACTGTACTGACATCATCACCAGCATTATGAACAACAATAAGCTGGGTAAAAACGGTGCCAGTAAAACCCTTAGGCAAATCTTTTTCAAGGGTATTATCCAGCCAATACGCAATATAAGGGTCGTAAACCCTGGTCACTACTCCTGCTTCAAAATCTTTTTTTGAGAGGTCAATAGTTACTTTACCTGCATTACTAACGCCATTTATTTTGATCACATTATTACCCATTCCTGTATATGCTTCAGGCAATGCATCCCATTTTCCGGGAGTTTTAATGAGTTTTATATTAAGGCTGGCGGCTTCACCCCATTTGTTTAAATCAAAATTGTGTATCTGTTCTTTTTTAAAAACAATTGAAGCCTTTCCGTTGCCATCAAAATCAACAAAATACATGTCGGGCATTTCAAAGTTAGGTTGTGAATTCACAGGATAGACCTCTCCGGCTACAAAATATCTTTCATAAGTAGGGCCATTAATGAAGTTGATTTCCAAGGTTTCCAGTTTTTCATCGTCAAATCCTTTAAAATAGGGATTGCCATTAGTATTGCCATGACCTTCGGCGCCTAAAAAGACAAGCCCTTTTCTGATATTTTCAGGCTTCCGATACCTTAAACAGGGTATTTGTCTTCTCATATTTATTAAGCCCTTATAATAGGCGAGCATTACTGAAGAGAATTCGTAATATTCATTGGTAAGCCTGTCCCACCTGAGCATATTGGTATAGTCATTAGAGCAATAAGTGTTCTCGTGAAAGAACAGGGTGCCTTCTTCTTCACTGGTAAATTCAGTAGTGATAGCCCTATTACTTTCTTTATCTCTTGATGAGAGCGGTTTTGTGCGCAAGATCTCGTCGCCGCCCTGAAGAATTATCTTGCCCTGTGAAGTGAAAAGCATGGCAGAAGCCAGACGCATTATCCTGGCTCTTTCTACCTTGGTATTGTCTTTTATGCTGAGGTTTATTTTGTCCCATAATGTAAAGCCATCGTGTATGGTCAGATAATTCAGACAGTCGGCAGGTTTGTCAGCAAACCGGTTATAGGGGTCATTAAAAATTTCAGTGTTAATGGCTTTACTGCCTGCATCATAGTCAATAAGACCTGCAATGATGCCGGTTGCCACCCTGTCTGACTCTTTATAAATGCCCTGGGCAAAGCCCCTGTTCTGACCTCTTCCGGTATAAGAATCTCTTGAGGAGTCGTTGAAAAAGCCGATATTGAATTTACTTTTCGGATAGTTTGTCTTTGTGGTGGCCGCATTGGCGCCTTTGGTATTCTTGTCTAAATCGAGGTCAGAAAAGAGCCACGCTTCACCCTGAAGGATAAGCTCATTGACATTATCAGGGTTATAGGCTTTGCCGGCTTCTTCTCTTATGGCCAGCATTGTTTCCTGGTCTAAAAAGCCCATAAGGTCAAATCTGAAACCATCTACATTATATTCTTTAATAAAATGCACTAACGATTCAATAATAAGCTTCCGTGCCATCTTACGGCGACACTCAAAAGTAGGGCCTGCTCCTGTTTTTCCTGATATCTGATAATTCTCATCGAGGCGGTAATAGCAGCCGGGGGCTATATTTTCGAAGGTTTCGGTCATATACGTATGGTTATATACCACATCCATGATGACACCCATCCCTTTATTATGAAGGGTTTGCACCAAGTCTCTGTATTCTTTTATGCGTGTATATGGATTACGGGCATCTGTAGAAAACCAGCCTTCAACAGTAAAATAATTATGCGGGTCGTAACCCCAGTTGTAGTTGCTGTAGCGGGCACTTCCTTTTTTATATTCCCTGTCGTTTTCATTTACCGTGTAAAAGTTCTGGACAGGCATCAGCTGCACGTGGGTGATACCAAGGCTTTTCAGATAATCGGTTTTTTTAATAAACCCTTTAAAGGTACCTGCTACCTCAGGGTCTAGAATATCGGGCTGAATGGTAAAATCCCTGACATGTATTTCATAAGCGATCATGTCAGTCTCTCCAGCCATGTATTTTGCATTAGAATATATTTTGTTGAAAACAGCAGGTTTAGATTTCAAATCATTCATATTGACAATAGCGCCCTTGCCAATTCTGTCATCACTTACTGTATCAAAGGCCGCCATAGATTTGGCATAAGGGTCTAGAGCCAGCTTTACTTCGCCATAAGCATACACTTTGTATTGGTAATATAAGCCATCAAGGGTGGTAACACCTTTTAAACCGGCAGGGTTAACAGTAATCTCCCAGATGCCTTTGCCGGCATTATTCATTAAAAGAGGTTTATCAGGCACTATTTCAACTTCATTTTTATCGTAGATAACAAGTTCTATCTTGCCTGCCGGTGGCGACCATACTTTAAAAGCGGCATTAGTGCCAGAATAAGTTGGGCCCAAATCTTTCACCTCAGAAGCATTAAAAGTAGAGTCTAAAATGCCCCCAATAGCGGGCGACAAATAAATGTTAACTTTCTTATTATCAATTTCTGCAATATAGTTTTTGGTTAAGTCGAGAGGCAAATCTTTAAGAATAATTTTATCATTCTCAATGGTGTATGCGGGAGAAAGCACCAGTGTTTCTGAGAAATTGCCTGCGTTGTCGGTGGTATTGTAGTCGTAGCTTTTTATATGAAGGGGCAGGTTGGGAGAAATGGTATTTTTATCAACAAAAGTAATTTCAATTCGATGCGGTGAAACGATAAATGCATATTTAACAACATCATTACCTTTGAAAAGCTTATACTGACTTAACCGGGCCATATTATGCACCGGATGCGGGTTTATTTTTATTGAGTCGCTCATGGATATTGGGCTTTGGAAGTTATTACAGGCTGGAGAAAACGAAGGTGCGCTGATTAAAAAAAATATTATTATAGGAAATAGATACGGTCTTTGGTTCATGTCTTCTTGTTATGAAATGGAAAAGCAAAATTACAAAAAGATTTGCTTAGTTATGTTTGGCAAATAAGTCATATTCTTTGATTATAATTTTAAAATATTTTTTTTAGATAATACACGGCTTCATTGATTCAAACATAATCCCGAAGGGATGACATTATTATAGCCGTTGCATAAAATGAAGATATCAGAACCCCGAAGGTGGTGACATGATATTGATTATTTATAAAAATGAAGAAATTAAATTATTGAAAAATTTTGAAATATATGATTTTGGGGGTTGTATGAATAATGCCACCCATTCTTGGTTTTAACAAATCTTCTTCTTTCATTATTCTATAATAATATCACCCTTTCAGGGTTTCGATAATTTATCATTAATGAATATTCTATAATAATGTCATCCCTTCGGGATTCATTAAAAGAGGATGGTGTTTTTTTGTTTTTTAGTGCTTTGGTGGCTATGATTGCCCTGCCACGAAGGCACAAAGCGATGCACTGAGCATGTCGAAGGGACACGAAGTTTTACAAAAAAACAAATAAATTACCCCATTTCCTGTTTTTTTGTGTTATATTTGAATTTCAAACAAATAAACCATGAAAAAGCTATTCATTTTCTCCTTACTCTTTGGTTTATTTCTGCAAGGTAGCCCTGCCCAGACCTATACCCCTTTCCCTGATTCAAATGCAGTGTGGAATGTTTTGGAAACCATTTCATATTATACTGATAGTGCAAAGTACAACACTGTCCATTATGCGTTATTTGGAGATACGGTTATTAACGCTACTTCTTACAGCAAACTGTTTTATAATGATGGTGTAATTGATTCAACAATACTATTAGCAAGCACTAATACAAAGTATCATGGCGCACTTAGGCAAGAAATCCTTGCCAAAAAAATATTCTTTTTACCTAAAGATTCTGTTGAAGAAATATTATTATATGATTTTAATTTAAATATAGGGGATACATTTTTTATCCCAATCCAACAATTTTCGTGGACTAATATTTTGCTGTGTATGTATAAAGATTCAATATTAATTAATAATCTTTATAGAAAAACTTATCATATGTGGCACCCTCTATCTTTGACATGGTCAAAATGGATTGAAGGGATAGGAAGTAACAAAGGTTTGTTATACGATTTTAATAATATAGAGGCTAATCATAAATTATTGTGCTTTTATGCTAATGATACTCTAACTTATCGTTTGGATAGTAATACTGATTTTCCGAGTGCTCCATATTATAATTATTTTTACTATTATGGTTGTTATTATGATTCAACATTAACGATTACAACAAGTTTGATAAATTTAAAAGAAAATAATGATGCTGAAATTTACCCCAATCCCCTAACCCAATCAACCACAATCTCAATCCCGGAATCCTTTCAGCTCAACAACATCATCATCGCTGTTTTTGATTTGCAAGGCAGAAAAATAAAAGAATTTCAAAATATAAGCAGTCATCAGATAAATTTGTACAGAGCGGATTTCAGGTCAGGAGGGGTGTATTTTGTTCATATGAAAAGTGATGCCTATTTGAAAACTTTTAAACTGGTGGTTCAATAAATTTTTAAACTAATTTTGTGCTATTCTATTAACTCAACGAAGTACGAATGGGTACGAACCTACGAATAGAAGAGTTCGTATGTTCGTACTTTATTCGTACTTCGTTGCAATCAAAAAATAGTATAAACATATTCCTGTTTTCAGTTAATTTTTGAAAAATTCTGATTAAAAAAATGTTAAAACCCTCCTACACAAACACATTAACAGAAGCCGGTTGCGATGAGGCCGGCAGGGGATGTCTGGCCGGGCCTGTTTTTGCCGCAGCAGTCATTTTGCCACTAAATTACGAGAATGAATTGCTTAATGATTCCAAAAAACTTTCTGAAAAGCACAGAAACAGCTTAAAAGAAATCATTATCAGAGATGCCCTGGCTTGGGCAGTGATATCTCTTGACAATAACTATATAGATGAGTACAACATTTTGAATGCATCCATAGAAGCCATGCGGCAAGCTGTGTTGCAGCTTAAAATCAGGCCGCAATTGCTTCTCATTGACGGCAACAGGTTCAAGCCACTGGAAGATATACCTCATCATTGCATCGTAAGAGGCGATGCCACCTATATGTCGATAGCTGCTGCTTCCATACTGGCAAAGACTTTCAGAGATGCCTACATGCTTGAAATCCACAATGAATATCCCGACTACGGCTGGGACAAAAACAAAGGCTATCCGACACCCATCCATATACAAGCCTACAAAAAACTTGGTTTAACACCCTACCATCGGAAGACTTTCAGACTGAATGAGCAGTTGAAGATGAAATTTTAAATACGAGTGCCTAAAGTGAGCTAAAGTACTTAAAGTGCCTAAAGTTAGATGACAGACACTTCGACACTTAGGCTTCGCTCAGTTACTTTCCCTCATCCACCACTGCTCACATCAACTTAGTGATTGACATTTGAATTTTACAGTTTGAATTATTGAGAATTTGTTATTTATTTGCGTTTTGCTATTTGCGTTTTGCTATTTTCTTTATTTTGTATGTATTTTCTTTCTGCCGCTGCCTACTGCTACTGCCAACTGCCTACTTCCTCATTACTCTTCAAAAAGCCCACCTACTCCGGCCATCCTCACATAGTTTCTGAATGATTCGGCGGTTTGTTTTTCAATCTGGGATAATTCTTCAGGGCTCAGATCTTTGATAAAGCAGGTAGGGTCTTCGGCCATCATATCGCCTGATTTAAAGTAAGCCATCACCCTGCAACCGCCACAGGTAAAGTTATATTTACAGCTCTTACATTGGCCTTTCAATAATTGCCTGTTGGTTATCTGCTTAAAAAGTTCTGATTCAAAGAGGATTTCTTTTAAAGGTGTGTTTCTGATGTTACCGCCACTCACCTGGTCAGCAAATAACGGGCAAGGCGAAATCTCCCCTTCAGGAGTAACGGCGAAATAAGAGCCTATCCAACATCCTACAGAAGGATTAGTTGGTACTAGTGAATTCAAAGAATTTTGCCCGGAATATTTTTCGTAAACCTTTTCATCAAGAAAAAGAGGATGAAAGCTTGAAAAACCATTGAAATACTTGGTCAACACCGGATGAAAATATTCTTTTAAAGCAGCCTTATCGAGCATCTGATACCCCGCTGGGTTATTGCGTGGCACAAAGGGGAGCCTGTTGTAGGCCAATCCCATTGCCTTTACAGTTTCCACAGTCTGGGCAAAGGTATGCGTATTAAATTGCCCGATGGTTATTGATATATTTATGTTTACATTGTTCGCCTTAAGAAGATTGATGGTTTCCAAAACAAAATGCTCTTCTTTATCTCTGGTATCTGCATTTTCACTGGTAAATGAATTGACACCCAGAGAGATAATAAGGTTGTCGTCTAAAGTCTCTTTAAGCTTATTGATGGTTTCCTGATTCAGCGTAGTACCATTACTGGCTATACCAATCCTGTAGCCGATTTTATGAGCTTCCTGAAGAAGAAAAAAAGCGTCTTCACGAAGTAAAAACTCACCCCCTGAAAAAACCACAAAGCGAGAACCCAATGCAGTAGCAGGCCTTAATATCAAACCTAAAATTTCATCAGAGGTAAGCTCTTTCCCGAAATTCTTTTCTTTCTGGTTCGACCCCGTTGAACAATAGGCACAACTTAAATTGCACCTTCGGGTTGTTTCAAGATAAATAGAATGAAAAAGGGGCAGCATCGGCTTTTTTTTTCAAATTTACAGATTTTTTTACTTAGGAGAATAAATAAAATTGCAAAACCCAGCCACGAAGACACTAAAACACAAAGGAACACAAAGGGAAAAACATGTTACTTTATTTCTTTGGATAAGAAGCAAAAAATCTTTCGCTCATTCACAAAAAAAACATAAATTTGTTATTAATTTAAATCATATTCTAAAAACAGATTCTTAGCCATGCATCAAAACAAAGAAAAGGTCATTGCCATTCTAAGCAAATATATTTTTGATAAAAAAATACTTGAAAACATTCCTGAAAACCCTAAAATCATTGATGACTTAAAAATAAACTCTGCACGGATTGTTGATGTTATTTTAGATGTTGAAGAAGCGTATGATATCGAAATTGACGATAGTAGCCTTAAAAAAATAAAAACCCTTGACGATATTTTAACTGTTATTGAAAACAAAACAAAATAAACCTCCCGCGATAGTAACTCCATATTTTATTGGATGTGATATAGTTAGCCTTATCAACGCCGACAATATCAAAAGTTACAGTAATGAAAAATATATTAATAAAATACTCAATCAAAGCGAATTGATGTATTATAATAAGTCAGAAAACAAACAGGTTATACCCCCATTATTCTGGAGTTGCAAAGAAAGTGTTTATAAAATATTATTACAATCGGGCTTAAAAAGCAGTTTTTCACCTCGTTCTGTTAATGTTGAAATTAATGAATTTGAGGCTCTTACAGGAAGTCATGGCTTTTCGGTGGAATCCCTAACCTCTTTTGAAAATCAGATATTTTTCTGTCGTTCTGTTGTGGAGAAAGATTTTATTTTTACTTATGCGTGCAATGAAAGGCAAGCGTTAAATAACATTATTTTTCATCTTGAAAAAGTTCAGTATACAACAACGGAGAACATATGCACTTCAACTTACAACTCTTTGTTATACAACATATCTCAGCAATATAAAATAGACTATAGCCGTCTGAGTATTAAGAAAAACGAGGATGGCGAACCATTTATTTATTACAACGAAAGTGTATTAAATATTCCATTTTCTGTAAGTCATGACGAAAATTTCATTTCTTTTGCTTTTTCAGCAATTTATTTTGCCTCTTTCCTGAAGGATGTAAATTGCTGAAAATGAATTATTTTTATCGTACTTTAATGAAAAACTTTAAATGAGCAACGACAAAAGCACTATAAAACTAAGCATAGTTATCATAACTTATAATCATGATACTTTTATTGGTAAAGCTATTGACAGGATATTGCTTCAGAAGGTAAATTTCGATTATGAGCTGATTATATGTGATGATGCGTCAGGAGATAGGACACAAGAAATAATAACGGGATATCAGCAAAAAAATCCTGGCATTATCAAACCCTATTTTTCGCCTCAGAACAAAGGGGCTTTGGCCATGGCAGAAAAAGCTTTTAAGATGGCTTCAGGGAATTATCTGGCATGGCTCGATGGCGATGATTACTGGACCTATGAAGGAAAACTGCAATATCAGGTTGATTTTCTAGATAAGAATCCTTCATACTCAGGTTGTTTTCACGATGCAGCAATTATATCCACCTGCAAAATACCATCGAAGAGCAATGATTTACTTTATTATAACCAATGGAAGTATTATTCACAGTTTAATAAATACACACCTGATTTTTATCCCTGGGATCTTATTGAAAGGAGTTTGATCCCTACAGCCTCATTAGTTTGTCGTAAAGAATGCCTCGCAGCCGATGTTTTTGAAAGATATTCTGATATAAAGCTTTCTATTAACTGGTTGTTTCATTTAATAATAATTAAAAACAGTCGATTCAGATATTTTAATGAGCTATGGTCAGTTTACAAAGACCATTCGGAAGGTATTTCAAAAAAAGCAGGCAAAGAAGAATTCAAACATTCAAACATACGGATTTTTAAAAAACTACTTGCGGATGATTATTATACGTATTTGCGAAAAGATATTTATAAGGCTATTTCCAAAGAGTATTATCAGCTGCTCGACCTTAATAAAGGGCAAAAAAATAAACTCATAAAGTTAGTTTTTCACTATTACCTTTATGAGTTTAAAAAGATTGTTTCAGAAAGCTTTTATGTTTTCAGAAAAAAAGGCTGATTATTAATAGAATAAATTTCTATTGTCAACGATATCATATGTTTTTTCCAGGGCATTATTCATTTCATAGCTAACTTTCTGCATAAAGAAATTTTGAAGCATTTTTTTAGAAGCTGTATAGTCTTCAATAGCGGGTGCTTCATAAAATTCGCTTACAGCAATAACAAAAACGCCATTACCGCCAATTATAGGTTTCGATAAAGTACCTTTTTTCAATGCGAACGCCGTACCTATTACTTCAGGTTCCGGGCCTATAGCTGGCAAATTAAATGAAGCGAATTTAACCATTTCATTTTTCTCTACAGGAACGCCCGCCTTTTGAGACACCTGATCTATGGTGAGAGCACCAGCCATGGCAGTATTCATTTTGGCTACAAGCATTTCAGCTTTTTTATCTTTAAGGGCAATGGCTTGAATTTTATCTTTAATATTATCTAAAAGAGGAATTCCTTTTTCTTGTCTTTGTTTAAGAACAGCAACAACATATTTACTATCCACTTCAAAAACTTTTGAAATCTGGTTTAACTCTGTTTTTTCATCAAAAGCCCACCTGATAATTTCTCTTGGAGACTTTAATCCGGGAATGCTATTATCCATAACTTTCAAATCTTCAGCAACTCTTTTCGACTTTCCGGCATCTATTAACGCTTTGTCGAACTGAGCTACCGTTTTATTTTCGGAAACGAATTTAGAAGCTTCGGCATATACTTTCTGATACGTATCACTACTGGGCTGAAGAGCTCTGTTGATGATAGCGACTTTCACTTTTTTAACAGGAGGCAATAAATCAGTAATATTGATGACATGAATACCAAAAACAGTTTCAATAACAGTTATTTCGCCCTTCTTGCCTTTGAAGCAAGCTTCGTTAAACTCAGGCACCATAGTACCATCGGCAAACCATCCTAAATTACCTTGTTTTTCTTTAACACTTTCATCTTCTGATATGGCAACAGAAAGCTCTCCAAATCTTTCGGGTTGTTTTTTAACGATGGCAAGGATACTGTCGGCCTTGGCTTTAGCCTCTTCTTTAGTACGGGTCACAGTTTTCGGAGCGCCGTTACAGCCGGCAAAACGAATCAGTATATGACTGGCTTTAGCAGAATCCGGACGATTCTGAACATCCATTAACCTGGCCATATAGTAGGTATTGTTATCTGTAACAGGGCCAACTACAGTGCCTACAGGAGAGCTAAAAATGAGAGAGTCAATAACAACAGGCAGCTGGCTCTGTTTTTTAAAAGTACTGTCGTATTTAACATCAGAATTAGTATTTACGATATAGGAAACATCTTTAGCCGTTGAAAACTCTTTAACAATTTTATTAATATCAGACTCAAGTTTTTCTTTGTCTTCTTTAGAGGGAGCTATATCGAAAGTTACATAATCTATATTACAATATCCCTTTTCTATATTAAACTCGTGTTTATGTTCTTTATATGCTTTTTCGAGATCCTCTTTGCTGACTGTAACGCTGGCATCTGGGATAGATTTGTAGTTAAGCAATACATAATTGATATCTGCAGATTTGTTTTTATCCATATAGTCTCTTTTGGCAAAAGCAGCAGGTACATAATAAGCATTTTTGATAAGACTTAGATATTTGGTATTTATTCTATCATCTTTGATGGCTTTTTCGAGGCGCAGCCATTGTTTTTTCACATCAGGTTCTCTCTGGTCGAGGGTTTGAAGGAAATTTGTAACAGCTTCAGCGTTAAAAGTTCCTGTTTTAGGGTCTGTAAAGCTCTGTAAAATTAAATGATGCGGGTTCTTACCCTGAACAAGGTCAAATAATTCGTCGGTGGTTACAGTAATGCCTAATGATTCGAGTTCTTTGCTGAGTAAAGTTTCTTTAACAAGCGTGTTCCATGTTTCCTGTTTTAAACTATAAAGGTCTTCAGCACTTAATTTTGTGTTTTTATTTTGCTCCTGAACAAGAGCCTGATAATCATCAGCCTTCATTTCAAATTCACGGTACGAAATCTTTTCACCGGCTATTTCACCTACATCGTGTACATTTTTACTTTTTGTTTTAAGTAAATCCTGAAGTACAAAAGATGCCAAAGCAAGGCCAATTATAATAACAAGAAATCCTGAACGTTTTCTGATAGTTCCAATTATAGCCATAATATTTTTTGTTTAGTATTTTTTAAGGGTGCAAATTTACAATACTTATTTTAATTAACGACGTTTTTGAGTAATATTTAATCAATTATTTTCAGATTAACCTGCTCTATTCTTGTATCGCTTACTTCTATAATGGTGAATACAAAAGGGTAAACTTTAATCTCAAAATCCTTTTCAGGTATACTTTCGCAATAAGAAATGATAAGTCCTGCAAGTGTTTCATAATCATCGGCTTCGGGAAGATTTAAATTATATTTTCCATTGATATAATCTATTTCTAACCTGCCCGAAAAAACATATTCGTTTTCAGAAATTTTCTTTTCAATCATCTCATCAGTATCGTATTCATCTTCTATTTCACCAAAAATCTCTTCTATTAAATCTTCAATGGTAATCATACCAGACGTACCACCAAACTCATCCACGACAATAGCTATATTTTTATTCTGTTTGATAAACATGGCTAATAGTTTATCAGCCGTCATAGACTCGGGAACAACTATCTGAACAGGCCTCAATACAGAATTTATTGTCTGGGGGGCCTTGAACATATCAAAGGCATGGACATAACCTATAATGTTATCAATATTTTCGGTATAAACCAGAATTTTTGAAAGTCCATTTTCAATAAATTTATTTTTCAAAACAACTATTTCATCATTATCTTCGACAGCAATTATTTCGGGACGGGGTATCATACATTCCCTTATTTTAATATTGGGAAGGTCTCTGGCATTCTGAAAAATCTGAACCTCGTTCTTTATATCAGCATGGTGTGAAGAATGGTTTGAAAAGTCTTCGAGATATAGGTCAACATCTATCAGAGAAAACATCTTTTTTTGTGATGATATGTTAACTTTAAAAATTTTATAAAGCACGAAATTTGAAATCTTTATTATGATATAAGTAACAGGATACAATAACAAATAAACCAGAAGAATAATGATGGAAAAGAAATTTAAGACCTTATTGGCATTGATACTGAACAAAACTTTTGGTAAAAATTCGCCTAACAAAAGAATAATTAAAGTTGAAATAATGGTTTGAATAATCAACACCGTAGTTGCTGAACAATAAGCCGGCGGTAAAATATAGGCGATGTTAGGTTCAAGAATTTTGGCCATAAAAATGCCATAAAAGACTAACGATATATTATTGCCCACAAGCATAGAAGCTATAAAATTTGAAGGTGAATTGACAAAACGCGACAGTATCTTACCTGTCAGCAACCCCCTCTTACTGTCTAGTTCTATCCTTAATTTATTAGATGTTACAAAAGCCAGCTCAGTCCCCGAGAAAAAAGCAGAGAAAATTAAAGAGATGATAATTATTGTAATAGCGCTAATCATAAAACCTTTTTTCTGTCTGTAGTATCGTTTATTAATTAAGTTTAAATATATCTGTCATTAATAGTCATTGGTCATTGGTCATTGGTCATTGGTCATTGGTCATTGGTCATTGGTCATTAATAGTCATTAGTTGTCATTCGCTTCGCTGTCATTAATTGTCATTCGCTTCGCTGTCATGTATACATTAATCAATAATTGTTAAGCTTCCTGCCAACTGCTACTGCCTACTGCCGCTTTCCAATTCCACAGTCTTCAGTCCTCAATCTGCCTACTGCCACTGCCAACTGCCGACTTTCTTCATTGCCGACTGAATTGCTATTTATTTCCATCAGCTTCATCTTTAAGGGTAAAACTGCCTTTAGGCATTTTAATATGCCATTTTTCAAAGCGCTCATCCGATTCAAACCCTTCACCCATAAGAATTTCATCAGGAGTAGTAATCTTCACAAAGACATTAGAATAAATAGTGGCCTTATTCTGGTCCCAGATAAGATATTCAGTATTGAGCTGTTCATGTTTTTCATTAATAACAATCACATTGTTTCTGGCTTCTGTTATTTTGTCATTTTCATAACTTATAGCATAATTGGCTGTGAGTTGAGAATTAACCCTCATTAAAGAATCATAAAAATAAACTTCTATGCCTTTAGTCATTTCCAGATAAGGTCTTTCACCCAGATACCTCTCAAGCAGGGGAGTTTTCAAAAGCACTTTAACTCTACTGTTCTCACTATAATATAATTTTACATTTTTAGAGATTTCGAAAGGAGTATTGTCTTTAGATGTAATAATATTAACAGTTCCCAAATCGTTTTCACATGAAAAAAGCATCGCCGTCATTAATATGATAGCAATAAATTTCATTTTTTTCATTAATATTAATTTATTAACGATTATTCGTATTTTCTCCTTATAAACCATCTCTCATATATTGATAAGGAGCAAGATACCATGCCGAAAGTTTCTTTTATCAGATTATTATTTACAGTGCCCCTTTGCCCAAGCTCAAAGCCTAAGTTTAAAGCTGATTTACTTCTCGACATAGGGAATGTAAATCCGAAACTAACTGCATATTCTTTTAGCTGTGTATTTCTTAGTTGCAGGTATGTCTGAGCCATTCTGAAGCCCAGCCTATATGTTGTCTTTTTAAATATAGAATTACTCATACTGTTTGAAGGAAATAGACTTAAGCCTATTGCAGCCTGCATACTATTTTTTAAAGAATCGGTTATGCCAAAAGATGAAAATTTCGACCATTCCTGAAATTTATAATCAGCTCCTATAAGCCACCTTTCGGCTTTCTTAAACATAAGACCACCACCATAATAAGAAGGAATTATTATATTGCCTTTGGTGCTGGTGTTCTGAAGCGTATCTTTAATATATGTTGAACCAAAGACGGTACCTGAAAAGGTTTGTGTAAGAATACTCTCACGGGCATTAATTTTTGATGAAAGCCCTGTTATCAGACCGGCTGAAAGCGCATTTCCATTATTAAATTTCTTTTTATACAGAAGACCGTAATCGAAAATTATATCACTTATTCTGTAAGCATCACTTTCCTGCACACTATAAATGTTAACTCCTTCAGGAAATGTAACTGTTCTTGTTTTATTGAGAGAGCCAAAAAGATACGACATATTGGCACCAACAGATAAACCGTTGACAATTTTGAAAGAAGCGCCTCCGAAAAACTTGTTAAAGCCACCATCTCCTTTGTAGGAGTAATCTATATTGCCAATATTAGGGACTGTACTACTGTCTTTTAAAGTGTAGCCCATATTGCTGTAAGGAAGCAAGCCAAAACTAAAAGCAAATCGCTTAGAAATCGGAAAACCAAACAAAAGATAGTTAAGAGACAGATTCATGGTATTTACCGAAGTGCTTTGATTTTTCAGTTGTGTAAAAACGCCATTAATACCGCCGTCAAACACAAAAGAAGTCGTATCAAATGCTATATAAGATGCAGGATTTGATATATTGATAAAATCATTCGACGAATTGGCAAGGCACACACCCCCCATAGACATTGCCTTGACGCTATAATTTCCATTTATTTGTCCCAGGCCATAGCGGGAATAAGGTGAGCTTATATTTGTTTGAGCAGTAAGATTCAGAACAACATGTATCAGCACAAATACCAATACAAAACGACTTAAATTTTTAAATTTTTCCATTAACTCCCTTTATTCTTAGTTTTTCACTAATTTATTAAATTCCAGAACTATATTTAACCCCAAAGTTACAATATTTGAAACTGCAAAGATGCTAATTTTTAATTCTTTATCAAAATATTTCATGTCTCCTCCCGATAAAACAACCTTTAAATCAGGATAAATTTCTTTGTATTTTGTTATTATACCATTGATTTCCAAAGAAGTACCATTAATTACGCCCGACAAAATAGATTCTTCCGTATTTTTACCAATTAGATAATTAACCTTTTTACTTTCAATTAACGGAAGTTTCTCAGTAAAAGTGTTTAAAGCATTGAATCTGATGTTAAATCCCGGAGAAATGGCCCCACCACTATACTGATTGCTCTTATTGACGAAATCATATTTAATACAGGTGCCAATATCAATACATAATACATTATGATCAGGGAAGATATGGTTGGCTGCTACTGCTGCTGCAAGGCGGTCTTTACCAAGAGTTTCGGGTGTTTCGTAATTATTCTTAATCGGGATGGGCGTTTTGTCATCGAAAAAGATAAAATAATAATGTTTTTTTAAATATCTGATCACTTCATCAGGATAATATGAAACAGTACTCATGATGACGGCTTCTATCAGATTCCCCATATTATGTGCACTAATCAAAGCTTCAAGCAACGGCAACTTGAGCTTTTTATATTTTCTTGAAATAACGACCTTATTCTTTTCAAAAAACTCAACTTTGGTAGTGGTATTGCCTATGTCTATGATGAGGTTCATAATTGTATTATAATAGAGCAAAATTATTAATTAATTACAGAAAATGATTGCTTTATGTTTATTGATTTTTCAGAAGCCATTTCCACAAAGGGACAACTGAAATTGTCTTATTCCCCATTTTAATTTCCTCTTCTAATTCGTTGTTAATAAGAATTGCGTTATCAACATCAAGATTATTCATTGCCAAAATTAAACCTTTAATTTCTCTTTCTCTTGTTGATTTCTCGGAAATTGAGTAACTCACATTTATAAGTTTAATGCCATTAATGTTATTAATTAAAAAATCAACTTCTTGTTGGGCTTTATAATAAAAAATGTTTTCATTATAGCGCCGTAGTTCCATATATACAATGTTTTCATATATCCTCCCGATATTTATATTATTTGTGAAAAGCATATTCAATCCAACATCAAGTGAGTATATTTTCAAAGGATTACGATTTTTTTCTTTCATATTATCCGTAAAAATATTTACCGGGTAAACAATAAAAGCATCAGCAATATGATCAAGATATTGAAATAAAGTATCTTTTGAAACGGAAAGCCCCTGTGATTTAAAATCGTTATATGATTTATTTATACTAATGGGATTACTTATATTGCTCAGTAAAAATTTTACAAAATATTTAATTAAAAACCTGTTTGAAATATTGAATCGTTCAACCAGGTCCTTGTAAATAATCAAATCGGAATAATCATGTAAGGCTTTAACCTGTGAACTTTGTTCAAAATCAATGAGTTCCGGAAATGCTGTAGATTTTGTATACTTGTCGAAATAGTGTAAAATATTTGCTTTAACAGATGTATTATAGAAGTCTGTCCCTACATTATGATAGGCGATATATTCCTTAAAACTATATGGAAAAATACTGTATGTTAAAGTCCGACCGCGCAAAGATGTTGCAATTTCTTTGCTCAATAATTTTGATGATGAGCCGGTTACGTATATTCTGCATTTTTCGTTATCATAAATGCGACGCATAAAAAGTTCCCAGTTTTCCACATTCTGAACTTCATCAAAAAAGAAGTAAACCAATTCATTCTTTTTTTCAGGAAAAAGCTCATAATACGCATCAATTATTAAGCTTAGATGTTCTAATTTTAAAGGGAATAATCTGTCATCTTCGAAATTAATGTATAACAAATTTTCTTTATTATATTTTTCTCGAAGCTGCTTTATAATCGAAAGCAGCAAAAATGTCTTTCCTGTCCTTCTTGCACCAATTATTGAAATTATTTTTGAAATATTTGTCGGAATTTCGTAATCGCGTTTCCGGACACCCGATAAGTCTTTCTCGAAAAAGTCTTTAATAATACTTTTCAGAATTTCTTTCATGTTTTTATCCTTGTGAATAAGTATAATTATATTGTAT
>Ga0118677_10005871_pt1 | contig 21221 bp, 9 predicted proteins | sample AliMusrvi5mmetaG_FD_86154 | JGI IMG/M metagenome (GOLD analysis project Ga0118677, IMG submission 86154)
CCAATCTGTCTAACTAAATCACAATCAAAGATGGAAAAACAAATATACTCTCTATATGATTACCTTAACTTGTTTATCAATCTATTTGTTAACATGATATCAATATGATTAATCTCGCTTTGATGAGTGATATGACCGGCAAAAACAATCACGTAATACTTTGATGATCCAGGTGATCTCTGAATAATAAAGTCCTTTAACTCGTTTCCTGTATGCTGTCTGCCAGTGACGAACTGGTAAGTCTGAAGGTCGTTAGTGGCAAATATGTAAAATCCGGCCTGACTCCCTGACTGTGTTGACAGCAGTGTACGTCCGATTAATCGTTCAATCTTTTTGAAGATATCCGGCTCATCCAGGTTTAGTGCATTGGAGATGATCAATACCTGAGTATTTCCTTCGTTATCATCATCCGAAATGTTGACAATTTTTACCCCTGTTTGTCCGTAAAGCTTGGGATAGTTATTTATGAGTAGGGTATAGGTATGTGAAATCTTATACCATATTTTGTTTTCGAAGGAGAATATATAAGAGTAACCCTTGTTCGGATTTGTGACTATTAGTTCCTTATTCACCTGGTCAAATCCAATCGATGAAGATTTCATATATTCCAAAAAATCAATATCAGACATGGCCGATCCAAGGTCCGGAACGAACTTATTATCTGATGTCAATTTTTGTACCTCCGTGGAATTAGTAAGGACACCATGGGGTAAACCCTCAATATTCTCCGAAATCTTGGTTACATCCATCCCTGATATTATGTATAACCCTCTGAGGGTTGAATATACAACAGCATCCCCAACGGAAACAACATTTTTTGCATTGTCAACTACTTCACCGTTTAGTGGGAGTACATTTTGATACAAAACATCTGCTGATCCAAGCTGCATTGTCCAGATCCCCTTGGTCGTAAATATTTGAAGAGGATACAGGCCGAACTGTCCCTGCGTGAGTGGTTGTGATCCGGCAGCCATGGCCAATATCTTCCCGGTGCCAATTTGGTATGAATATTTGGCAGGATAGACCAAAGGATTTTGTATCTCGCTTACTTGCATCCGGTTTTCATCATACACCGATGGAGTAGATGCAGGTATTGGAAAGACTGCACCAAGTGCATCAATGATACTTGGGTTGTAGTTGATATTAGTCAAAGAAGTTGAAGGTGCGAAGTCAGTCTTATGCCAATAGGCGAAGTTCATCGTTACATTTTTTTTCAGGTCAACACTCATTAGGGTCTGATAATTGCCTGAACCATCAATGTCGAGTGCTATGGTCATTTTTGTGGCCCTTGAATCGTTGTATCCGATGATGCCTGGCTGTAGATAATGATACGTTGAATCTGAAATCTTCATATACCGTGGAAACAGACCTGTATGAATAGCCGTGAATTTACCAAGTGAAGTTGACAGTTCAACAGAGATAATACCCGGAGTGTCATATGATTGCGAATAATCGTCCTTTGTCTCTACTTCCCATAGGATGTAAGGTTCGCCAAAAATTGTTTTTATGCTTCCAGTGTGTAGCCTATCATTGTAAACAAATGCTCGTTCACTAACCATCTGGTGATGGCTGAACTGATCTGTAGTTAGATTCCTTCTTGTCGCATAGTCCTGATAAAATCCCTTAGTGTCTGCAAGTTTGGTGATGGTACCTGTTGTAGCTAATAATTCTGAAAATGTAAACTCAAGGATCTGATACCATCCGGAGGATGCGACTAAATTGTCGAAGTCGGGCGAATTTAGGGGGAAAGATGGTGCAACATAGCGAACATAGTTGTTCTCCGGATGTGAATCATTTTGAAGAAACTTATCTGTGATCGTTGTCTCATCGATCTTCGAAATAGGTGTAGCCTTAGTTGCAAATACAATCACCGAATCAACGATATCTTTCATCCCTTCAAAGTGTGCAGGATCATATATCCCGGAAACTATCTGCCCGACAATAGCCGAGCATTCAACTTCAAATCTCCAGTTAGCATTTCCCCATCCGGACCCATCCGGATTTTGTTGCCGAATTAACCCACCATTACTGATTTCTTTGTACCGTGGGATGGAATGCGTGATAAAGGATCCATCAAATAACCGATAGGCAACCATATACATGATCGATCCATACAGCCTTCCAAAATTGGATGACTGCTGATTGAGTCCGGCATATAGTGTCCCCAACACGGTAGTATTGGCATGAGCATAATCACAGATCACAGTATCACGTATCGGATAAGCCGGTGCAGGACTAGGAACAATAAAATTCGAACAATAAAGATTGACATAAGGTACCGGCAGCTTACCTATTTTCCCATATCCATTAGATCCGTAAAGATATACCATCATTCCGGATCCGGTTGTTACGATCATTGTTCGCTTGAGAAAAACAATATTAACATCGATTGTTGCATCCAGGTATTGATCTATGAGGGTACACACTTTCGTAGCCGGATTGATCAGGTAAATAGCGCAAGTAGTTCCAGTAATCTTTTTCCCGATCCAGTTGGGTTCTTCGGAAATGATGCCTCCTTCAATGTCGTGCAGATAAATGTCGTTAAAGTTAATAGGCGCATCCAAATATGTAAAATTTGTATCGATCACCTTAACCTTTTCACCGATTGGTCTCCATGAATTTTTACGAAATCTGACATTGACTATCTCTTGACAAGATCCATCCGGACAAGTATGTTGCGGAAATGATCTTGATATTCCGGTGAACTTAAATGATTTTGCGTTCATTTTATGCGGTTTTTGGTTTAAACATATCAAATGCGTTGGGAGAAACTGGCTTCTTCCCTTTACCTTTTACCTCTGTTGATTCAACCTTCGGGATAGCAAACGGAGCAGCTACTTCAATGAAATTGGCAATATCCTTTACAGCCATAGTGGGTTTTGCTCCGGCCTGTAGATTAGTCAGTTCAAGGTCCATTTTATAGTACATCAATTCGAAAGACTTCTCAATAACACTTTTTGCATCAGTCTTCCCTTCTGACTTTTTTGGAGGAGTAACTAATAATTCACCTGAAGGTTTATTGGTGATCTGTATTTTGAGTTCCGGAGTAACATCCTGCCGGTTACAGATATTCCAGGCTGACTTCTTTGATATTCGGTATTTCTTTCCAAGTTCAGCGTAGGATATCCCAAGCGTAATTCTCTCTTCACGGATTTGATTCAATACAACATTCGAAATCTTGGTTACATTGGTTTTTCGTGTCGTTACCATAACGAAAAGTTTTTCCAAAAGTATTGAGTATCACTACTTATTATCGGCATACTATGCACATTTATAGACCTGATTGTCCTAATAATTAATACCTTCCCTTGTAAGTTTGCCTTGTTTTAATCAATAATACGATGGCAGGATTACGGAAAGTCAGTGAAAACAGTGTAGTCAGAGTCAACGACCATCGTATTGACTCACTGGAGGCTGTGATGACTGAAAACTTTCGATCCATTGAATGTCCCATAAAACACTATTTTTCCAAAGGGATGTATATCAGAGAGGTTTCCATTCCTACCGGATCACTCGTAACTTCCAAAATCCATAAAACACAACATCCTTTTACCCTTTCAAAAGGAAAAGTTAAGGTTTCCATCGATGGCAATGATTGGATTGAACTCTCAGCACCCTTTACTGGCATTACAGAGGCAGGTACCCGAAGGATAGTGATGGTTCTGGAAGATTGTGTTTGGACAACATATCATCAATACAATACAATTCAAGGCAACGAAAACGAACTTTCTGAGTCAGATCAGGATAAGATTGCAGACAAAATTGAAGGTCGCATCATTGAAAAACATTACAACTCACTAATAGGGAGGAAAGAACTATGGCATGGGTAAGCGTAGCGGTTGGCGGTGTAGCTGCTGCCGGGAAGATATTTGGGGCAATCAAAGGAGGTCAGGCTAACCGGGCAAGTCAGGCACTTCTTAATAAGCAACAGGAAGAAAACAAAGCAGCATACAATAACAATGCCAATAAAGACTTCCTACAGACCAATGTAGCCAAGGATACAGTCAAGGAAATGAACCAGGCTAATGAGGACAACACAAAAGCGGTTGCCGGTCGTGGAGCAATTACTGGAGCATCCGATGAGGCCTTGGTTGCAGGGAATAGTGCTAATCACCAAACCTTTCAAAACGGTCTTTCAAAACTTGCAGCACAGGGAACGGCTTACCAAAATCAGCAGGAAGCAATGTTCAGAGGTCAGAAAGCAACCCTGGATAATCAGCAGATGGCTATCAACAATTCAAAAGCACAAAATGCAGCTAACCTGGGTGACGCAGCCGGGCAGTTGGCAGGAACAGTTGCCGGAGTTGCCGGGATGAAAGGTGGTGGTCTTCTGAAAAGTAGTGTTTCAAAATATGCAGGATCTCACGATTCAGGAGTAATGGATCCTTATGATCCAACAATTTAATCGATATGAGTACAATCGTAAACCCTGATGGCACTTTAACGGATACTGGAAACAACGACCAGGGCCAGACTCAACAATTCGTAAATAACTCTGTATCTCCAGAACAGCAACAAAAAATAGCAGACTCAGGAGAATATCCGGGAGATACTACTCCAGTTTCTGCACCAGTTACTGCACAACCACCTGTTTCTAAAACAGACGAACTTGTAAAAAGGTTCTATTCTGCTAATTTACCCAAACCACAAGTGGATCAGGATAAACTTGATCGCATTCAGCGCATGGGCCGTATAAATGAAATTGGCCGTGGAGTGGGTGTGCTTGGTGATATATTAAGTCTTGGTCTCGGAGGAAACGTAAATAAGACCGAACCTGACGAAACATCATCAAGACTTGCCAAAGCCTATCAGGATACACTTGACAAGTACAGTAATGATCAGGATACTTATGATCTTCGGAACTTCGAAAAGACTCGTCAGGATGCTCAATTTGGATTAAGCAATGATGATAAAGACAGGGCAAATGAACTTGCTCTGAAACGAATTAACGCATCATCGGAATTGGCTAAAGCTAAAGCTGAGCAGGAATGGAAGAAATTTGTGTTTTCTGTTGGTCAAAAGGAGGCAGACCGGCAATCAAAAGAAAAGATTGCAAAAAATAAAAATGATATTGCCTGGACCAATGTCAAACTGAAAAAAGACAAACAAGATGCAACAACAGGAAAGCCTTTTAATATTATCAGAGTAAATGATGTTGATACTCCTCTGACGCAAGGAGAACACCGGGCATTACTTGAAGAGGCTATCCATTCAAAAGCATTTACTAAGGGAGACTTACAGGCTTTCCGTGATCAATATCAGAATTCTCCTCTGGAGGGAGAAAAAAACATCGTGCAGCGATATGCCGCTTGGAAGTCAGCACAAGAAAAAAATTCTGCACAAAATAAACAAGTGCAACCATTTATTGAAGGTATTACTGCTCCTAATTATATTCAGGACCAGGTAAGAAATTTACAAAATACTGTGCCTGTTCAGAATAATCCTGATAATAATACCCAAGTACAACTAGCCAAAACGGTACAAAAACCTGCATACAACTCATTAAATTTCTGATATGGCTGATTTAACTGATACTCCGGTAGATCAAACCACTCCAAAGAATCCGTTACAAGACATTTACGAAGGTCTTTCTGCAAAGAATCCACAACTTAAACAGTATGGATTTGATGCTTTTTCCAATGACATGAAGGACCCGAACAATCTTAAACAGATTTACGATGGACTTTCCGGGAAAAATCCTCAGTTAAAAGAGTATGGTTTTGACAACTTCAAGACTGATATGCTTGGTGGATCATCCCTGCCGGATACATCAGGAAAGGATCAGAGCGTAGGTATCGCTGCCCCAGTTGTACAAAAGCCAAGTCCTACAGAAGAAATGCCAAGTTTTACCGAACATCCTATTTATTATCTTGGACAATATGCCAAAAATGCCGGGAATGCTTTTGTTTCAACAGGAAGAAGTGCATTGGCAGAAACAGGACTTGCAGTAGAGGACCAGGCATTGAAGATAAATAATGCACTTAAATCAATTACTCCCAACTCGTGGGGAAACTATTTCGATAAGGATAACTCTGAAATCAGCCAAAATATTGCATCACTCCACAAGTTTAAGGATGAATCTGACAAATTAACCGGTAAGCCGGGGGAAACACTTGGTTCAATACTCCCATTCGTTGGAATGGCTGCTGCAACAATGCTCACTAAGAGTCCAACACTGGCCAGTGCAACTGCCGGAGCATTCGGAGAGATGGGATATGGATCAGGCATTGAATCATATGATGATTTCATTAAAAATGCACAGACAAAAGATCCATCGATAAAAACAGATGAAGCAAACAGAACATTTGCCGGACTTGGTTATATGGCTGCTATGTCAATACCAATGGGGAACTATCTTGGTAAAATGATGCCAAAGGGTGTTTGGCAGGGTGTTCTTGATGGCATCTTAAAAGATACTCCGGAAGTTGCAACAAAATTAGGATCGGAAATATTTGAAAACTACGCAAAAAATAATCCAGGAGCAGCAAAACAACTACTTACTACAGTGGCCAAAGGTATGACACATGGTGTTGCATCGATGGAAACAATGGAACTAAGTAAAAAAGCCATAGACGAAGGATTAATTGGGAAGAAAGATGGTCCTGGATGGCTTGAAACCATGGCCAATGCAGCCGGTTCCGGAATGTTATTTGGAGGATTAACGGCACCTTTTTCTGCTATTACACAAAATTCAACTACTCGTCAAAGATGGGATGCGCAGGGATCGGTAACACTTTCGCATGATGCGAAAGGAAATCCTTTTGAAATATTCGTAGATAAAGACGGGAATAATCAGGGTATGACTCCTGATGGCAAGATTGTTCCAGTTACACAGAATCAAGTTAAAAATTCATTCACAATACCAACGGATCAGTTCATTGGTGCATTAAATACATTCGATAAAACAGGAAATGCACCTAAAGGGATGGAAAGAAATGCTTATTCTGGAAGGATTAAGCAAATGACTGACCATATTTCAGACAAGGATGGTAACATTTATGTTGCACAAGATCAGTCAGGAAATCCATTTTATAATATTGGTGGAAACAAAATGGTTGATGCCAATGGTATTACCGGAGATGTTGATCCATCACTACAGTGGAAAAAAGTAAATAAAGGGGAAGTTTGGCAAGGGTTAATGAATTCATATGACCAAAAAGCAGAATCAAATGGTTCAGATCAATCTTACCAACCACCACAAGCCGGGTCACAACTATCAATTGAACCGATAGATCCACGCACACAGGTAGAGCAAGATGCACGAAAATTCCATTCATCCTTTTCAGATCAGGATACCGGAAACCTTAAAGTCGTTGGCGAAATAACTCCAAATGGCGAGGACACAAAAAAATGGTTTGTTAAATCGGAGCAACAGGATAATCTTGGTAATCACACGTATCTTGTTCATGACGAACAAGGAAACCAAAAATTCTTAACTCATAAACAAATAACCGGTGAACCACAAGAAATATCTCAGGATGATTTTACTAATATAAAGCTTCAGCAGTTTGACCAAGACCAACAGAATCAACAGTTAATCGATCAGTCACGAATTATATTCAATGGCCATCACTACATTCTTACCGGAGATAAGTCGAAAAACGGAGACTATGAAGCTATTGGAGACGATAACCAGGTAAGTTCAATTCCTGCGTCCGTGGTTGATAAAATACAAGGCATTCAGCAGCAAGGAGAACAAAAACCAGAAGCAATAAGCCGTGTATATGAAAAGACTGAAATAACTGGCACCAGGGATCAGAGTGGTATAATATCGATTACTGATCCTATGACAAGCGATCAGGCCAACAATTTGAAGGAAGAAGTTGAAAGATCCACCGGTGGAAAATCAACTGTCCAATCGCAGTTAATACCCAACGATGATAGTACCCAAGCAGATTCATATCAAGTAAATATCATACCAGTATCTCAGGGGCAAGAAGCTACATCCCCCGGCACTTCCCCTGTTGATACTGTGGCCGGATCATCCGAATCACCGGCACCCTCACAACCTAATGTGACTACGCAGAAATTTGGAAAGAAGTCAACTGCAATAGACATTGCCGAAAATGATGGTTATGACGAAGTAGTGCCCAATGATAAAATGACACTTGAAAAAGCACTTCCGGCCCTTGAAGAAGAATTCAAAGGGAACAAAGACTTCGAATTACAAGTCAATCGGGAGAATATTACTATCCCGGCAGAGAACAAATATCGCCAACCTACCTACCAAAATGTCATCAAAAGCATTCGGATTGTTCCCAAAAATGTAAACAATTCAAATAATGAGTCAGAAAATATTCCCGAAGTTGAAAATAAAACTCCTATACATCAATTAATTAAAGATAATCAGAATGCAAATGGTGAACAAAATCTGCAACAATTACAAAATGTAAATCAAAATAGTTCCCAAAATGAAGAATCTGTTGAACAACCTACCGAAACTCCGGGAGTCTCTCCGGGAATCGGACAATCGAACAAAGAACAATTACTCACCCCTAAAACAGAAAGCCATGGGAAATTGCAAACCAAAGGCGAAACCTCCAAAGAAGTAGGTTCCCCCGGACAGGAAGCTGCCTCAAATGAGGTGGCTCCTGTTTCAAGACAATCAAGGAAGCCAAAAGGATTATCTGAAATACAGAAACAGGCATACAAGATTGAAGTCGATTCTACTAATGCCTATGACTTAGCGATGCAATGGTTTATTGGTGGTGGTAAAATCAACAGACAGGCACTTGAGTACATATTTGGTAATAAAAGACCGGATAATCCAAGAATTGAAGCCGAAAGAAAACCACGTTTTACCTGGGTTAATAATGAAACCGGACTAAATGTTGATCAGATTGCTCATTCGCTTTGGGAAGAACATCATTCAGAAAATAGCAATCTGACAGACCAGGACTTTAGAGATGCAGTAATAAGCGTAATTACCGACTATAGTTCGCCTGTACAGATGGCCAAGGATCTATTGAAAAAATATGATCCAAATAAGGAAGAATTTACTCCAGAGCAGATACAAGAAATGGAAAAAGATGGTATCTTTAATACTCCGTTGAACGAAGAGGACATTTCTTTTGAAAATAGTGGATCGGATATACCTGAAGAATATCTTAATCAGTTAGGTAAAGAATACGAGTTATCACCTGAAAGTCAAACAGAATTAAATAATTTATTCCATGACCTCACCGCAGAAACTACTAACACCGAAACAGAAAAGACAACTGACCATGGCAGCCAGAAACCTGAAAGCACTGGAAAACCTGAACAATCCACAGCCGAAGGATATCAAGAAGTAGTTCCTAATCCCAACCAGGAACAGATTGATAAAGTTCAATCAGAAATTTATAATCTCAAAAAACGTCTTGTTTCCAAAGAAAAGGAAGTAGATGGTCGCAATGGGCTGTTTGGAGATGCTGCATCCAATCTGAATGATTTGTTTGGACAAGAGGAATTCGATACTGATAATGCCAGGAAGGTTATTCAATATCTGAAGGGTGAGATTGAAAACAAATCACTTGAAATAGAAAAACTTAGTAAGTCCGGAGAAACTGCACTCGTAGAAAATAAAGGACAGCAGGAAATTTCTGTTCCGGATAAATCAAAACCACTCTTAGCTGTTTTAGACGAGCAATCAAAAGAAATCGAAGGTAAGAATCTTGAAAAAATAGAGGACTTTGGAGAGAAGATTGGTGGAGCAAAGAAAGATTTGATTCACAAATACATCAACAAAATCAATCTCAATGGGCTTACACTATCAACCATCTTCCCAAAACCAGATATAAAATCACTACTTGATTCCGGATTATCTTTAAAAGATGCTTCGGCCATTAAGGTTGCTCATGAATTTGCAACTACGGACAAAAAAAGAGGACTGAAATATATGATATTTTATGCCTCATATGCAAAGAGCGTTCTATCCGATAGTATAAATCTGGAGTTTAAATCTGAAAGGTCCGTCTTTACGGATTATGGAAAGTCTCAGTTGACACTGCGTACAGATGCCTATGAAAAGGTTGCAAAGGAATTAGGTAATAATTATTTGCAACTTGATCTATCCAGATTCAGAATAGCCGAACTTACCGAAAATAACATTAAGCACTACGTAAAGAAACCTGAAGGTAAATACTATGTGCAATACAATGTTGATCCTAAAAAGTATTTTGATACCATTTCCGAAGCGTTAAATCACTTTTCTGAACTTGTAAAGAAAAATACAACTACGGATACAGTAACTAAAACACACAAAATTAGCATCTATTATGGCAAGAATGATTCAGGTTATCTGCTTGGATATGCACTAAGAGGCAAACCCCTTGTCCGGATAAAAGAAGGATTCAAATCAGCTTCAGAAGCCAGAGAATATCAGAAAGCAAATGATTTCGATCTGCAAACTATGATAGAAAGAATCCTTTCGGAGAATAAGGCAACACGTAATCCTGTCACCAGACTAAAATATTATAACGAAACCTCAAGAGATCGGGTGGGTAATGATTGGAGAAAAGGGAAAGATATCTCAGCAAAAGAACTTGCAGACAAATTTGGATTCCGGGCAGTAGAATTCGGCGAATGGGCTAATCAAAAAGAGAGACAGGTATTTTTAAATAGTGTCCATGATTCAATGATGGATCTATCCGAGATACTTAATGTTCCACCTAAAGCCTTATCACTTAACGGAGAACTTGCAGTATCATTCGGAGCAAGAGGATCAGGAGGCGTACAGGCGCACTTTGAGCCTGAGAAGAGGGTAATTGCACTTACAAAGACAAAAGGAGTAGGAACACTTGCTCATGAGTATTTTCATGCCCTTGATAACTACTTTGCAGACTGGAAATCTGACTCTAAAAATATGAAGGCTGGTTCATCGCTTGACTTCGGGAAAGATGCCAGAGGTGAGATAAAAGAAGTTTTCTCAAAACTGAATGAAATACTTCGTTCAAGCGACCTAAAAAAACGCTCTCAGAGTCTTGATAACTTAAAAAATAAGTTGTATTTCAGCCTTACACATGAAATGGCTGCTAGATCATTCGAGGACTATGTTCTAAATAAACTCAACGAATTCGGTCAGATCAATGATTTTCTGGTTAATTATGTTTCAGATAAAGATTGGTCCGGACTTCCTTCGCAGTATCCATATCCAATTGGAGAAGAGTGCAAAGAAATAAATAATATTTTCGATAAGTTATTTGAGACTATTGAGACAAAAGAAGATAACGGTAATATTGCACTGAAGGAACCACAGGCACAATACGGAAATCCAAAACAGTCATCAATTGGATTCTATTCCACAGCAGAAAAGGCGCTAGGCAACATATCTCAGAACAAAGGTACTTCCGATCAATTCAAAGCCATGCTCCTTAAAAATGGCGCAAAACAAGCAGAATTGGATTGGATGGGATACGACCAAGAGTTTCCGGGAAACAAGCCTGTTACTAAGGAGGCAATTCAGAACTGGATTAATCAGAATATGATTGATGTGACTGAGGTAGAAAAAGGAAAGGGAGAACTTAATGTTATTCCCATGGAGGATGAACCTCATATACTGGAAGTCTATCGAGCAAATGATCCAGATGGAGAGTATGCCGGAACTGTTGGAGAAATTATTATTAATGGTCCGGGTATGGGTAATTATAAAACCCCACAAAATAAAAAGTATGCTGTAAATGTTCCTGGAATTCCATCAAAATCCTTTGATACTCAAAAAGAGGCAGAGGATTATATCAAATCTAATACAGATTTGGCGGACGAAACGAAGTATGCAAATTACGTAGAACCCGGAGGTACCAACTATAAGGAACTACTTCTGACGATGCCATCCGGTAAGGACGGTTGGGAACAGTGGAAAAATGATAAGTCAGGAAAATCATTCCGTTCCTCCCACTTTGATGAACCCAATATACTTGCACACGTGCGTTTTGATGAACGCACTTACAGCGAAGATGGTACGGGTTACACACCTCAAAAACGAGTCCTTTTCATCGAAGAGATTCAGAGTGATTGGGCGCAGAAAGGGAAGAAAGAGGGATTTGCCAAAGATAACGCTAAGTTATTGGCAGAACAGGCGCAATTAGAATCAGAGAAAAAGAAGCTGTACGAACGTAATCGTGCTATTTCGGATGAAACTAAAATGGAAAGAACTGAATTACTTCGATTTAATGAGGAGTTCCGAAGTAATAGAGATAAGGACAGAGAAATCCAAAGCAGACTGAACGACATAAAAGGAGAATTAAATGAAGGAGTAATTCCTAATATGCCTTTCTCCAAGACCGACCAATGGGTAAACCTTGCGTTCCGAAGGATGATGCGTTATGCCATTGATAACGGATTCGACCGTATCGCTTGGACAAACGGGGAAATGCAGGCAGCGAGGTATGATCTGAGTAAACAGATCAAAAGTGTCAATGCGGTTAATGAAAAAGGCAGCAACAAATCGTATCAATGGGATTTAACTGTCACCGATTACAACGGGAACCCGTCTGTTCACAAAATTCTTGATGATAAAGAATTGGCTGATACTATTGGAAAGGATTTGGCCGACAAGATTATTGCAGATAACCCAAATAGGTGGGACACTAAAACATATAAAGACCTTGACCTAAAAGTCGGTGGTGAAGGAATGAAAGCCTTTTACGATGCCATCATCCCATCCGCAGTGAGCAAATTGGGAAAACCGTTCGGGGCGAAGGTGGAGAATATTGATATGCAATTTGGTGACCCAGGTGAGAATGATTTGAATCCGCTACACCTTACTTCAGAAATGTACGATGGAACACAAGAAGATTTTCCAGGATATGAGGAAGCACAAGTTGGAGAATGGTTGATCAGGGATGCCAATGGTAACTACGAACTAACTTTGGCAGAGAACGAAGCACCCAATGGACCTTCTGCTATTCAACGGTACTATGAGATAATGGACGAGAACGGCGATCCTGTCAGAGTAAAAAATGCCGGAACCCAAACTGTCCAATCCCTACCAATCACTCCTTCCATGAGAGAAGAAGCAAAGAATGGGATGCCATTATTTGAACCATCCAAGAGTTACAATAAATCTGTTCCGCTCACCCAATTTCTGGAAGATTCAAAGAAGCAATTATATTTGGAGAAAGAGAAGGAAATGCCAAAGATAAGCAATAAGCAAGTCAAGGATATTTTCACTACCCTGGTGAATGAAATGTCAGACACTCCCGGAGAAGAAACTACCATTGATGGTTTATTGATGAATTGGAATGACTCAGAATTAAATGAGGACAGAGATAAAATAAAAGGATACTCAGGAAGAGATCGCTTATATTCCAAAGGTAAAGAAGGAGGATCCCAAGATATAGCCAAACGTGACTTTATTGATTGGGTTCAATCGGAAGAACCGTTTGAGGAAAAAAAATACGGTAAAGGTATTCGTCAAGATAAAGATTGGGTTGCAGGAGTTGAAAAGGCAAGAGAAATAATTAGTCGTTTTATTGGGAAAGAGAACAAAAAAAATGAACTCACGTCTGCTTCTTTTGGTAAAAAAGACGATGCCGAAACACCCCCTTGGGAATCCAACGATATCAATAAAATTGACAAGAAGTCGGAGAGCAATAACGTGAGTCCATCACAATTTGAAGCAATCAAAAAGATTACTGAGAACAAATCTAAAAATAATATTCGTTATTCCAAATCCAGAACAGACAGAACTGGAAATAATATTGGTGACGGAACTTGGAATATTGAACCCCACATTAATGATTTCAATGAATACCCACAGATAAAAACATCGGTTAGTAATAGCAGGACAACCGAGAGTACCTACGTAACATACTTAAATAGTGAAAACGGTAAATCAATAACCGTACGATTCTCTAATCATGAAAACAATGCCACTAAATTCGGGGATCAACTTGACGACATGGCATCAAATGATGAAATTTTGTTCCGACTTGGACTAAAAAAACGAGAATTTATACCAAACAAATTTTTAAATATATGGACAAGACAAGTTTCAAAAAATGATCTTATAAATAACACCTTTGAAGAGGGAGACAAAACTATTAAGGAACTTTATGCTCTTGGGAAAGATGCTGATCTATCTGATTATAAAGGAAAATTGGCAAAAGACAGCAACTATCTGATTTTAGGGGATAAGGTTCAAGAGGAAACAGAAAAAGGACGCGATGTTTTTGGAGGTCCGACAACAAAAGGGAATTTTGTTTATTCAGATTTAGAGAACAAAAACGTAAATTCCGATTTATCTTTGTTAAACGAATCTCAATTATCCTTAGATTTCAGCGATGCCCAAGAATACAAAACAGCCAAAGGAGAAACCATACGTTATAAAGCCACAGGTGCAGATTCTTACACAGGTGAACCCAACGTACAACGGAAAACCGATAAAAACCAGACCGTCTATTGTGGATTAGAACGTCAGGTTAATGAAATAGGCTTCATTCAACTCTCAGGAGACACAAAGATTGAATCACCAGATGATGTTGCCTACCTTTTCCGATCCCTTGAATCAGCACCAACAGAAAATGTCTTTGCCGTACTTCATCAGAAAGATAGAGGCTTTAAGATTTTGTACCTTTCAACTGGCGGAACATCAAGTTCTATTATTGACATAAAACTTATAACGGCAGCAGTCGGAGAGTTTAACGCAGAGTCAGTAACCTTCGTACATAACCATCCTTCTGGTAACCTTGAAGCATCCCCGGCAGACAGAACAAGGCTTCAGGAAATGAAAGACGCACTGAATGGAATAGCCAATATCAATCCGGCAGTTATTATCAATCTTGATAGTGGAAAATATTCAGTCCTTCATTCCGGAAGTTACAGTACTGACATTGAAACAAGACCAGATCAGGCAAGAGCAACAGAAGAACAGGCCAAAATTTACCAGTTCAACAAATCTATTCTATACGATAACTCAGATAATTTTCAACAAATTAAGGGTTCTCGGGATGTTGCACAGTTTTTAAGTTCAATGAAGAGGGGAACGAATAAAAAGTTCACAGTCCTTCTGCTTAACCGTCAGAACAAAATCACGAAGGTATTTTTAACGGATGATATTTCTCCAAAGAATATCGTTCCAATGGTAGGCAAACATGGTGATGGAGTTATCATTTCTACGAATGTGGCACTGCCGGTACCAGCCCAACTCAAAGCCCAACTCAAAGCCAACAATACAGAGTTGTTAGACTGGATACAGGTTCAGCAAGATCCTGCTATTTTGAGTAATTATAAGTCTTTTGCTGATGAAGGATTACTGGAACCACTAACAAAATATGAAACTAAAGAGGTAAACGATCCTGGTAAATCTGTTCCACTTTTGGATAGACTCCAACAGGCAAAAGAACTAACCAAATACATTCCCGGAGTCACAGAAGGGAAAGAGGCCATTGAGAATTTTACCGAGGCATTAGCGGTTACAATGGCACCATATAACTACCGATCCGGAGGTAAGTCAACAGCACAATCAATGAGGTCAAGCCTTGGAACTATGGCAAGAAATATGGATATGGCTACTGCACAATTAAAACAGGCCAAGAAGTATTTCAACCGAAATAGTACTGAAGGAAACCTAAAATTCATTGATAATATGGAAAGGGGACTTCCCCAAGAAAATGAAACACTTCAGGGTTATTCGGATGCACTTCGCCAACAACTTGATCATGCAAGAGATGGAGTAAGGAATTTAGGAACAGGAAAACTAGAGCAATTCATCGAAAACTATTTCCCTCATTTTTGGGAACAGAAAGGACGTATCAATGAGAAGTTTAGCAACAAAGTAAAGAATCCACTGGAAGGAACAAAAAGTTTCCTGAAACAGCGCACAATTGAATTTACCAAGGATGGTATTAAAGCTGGATTAACCCCTATCTCATATAATCCTGTCACTCTTGCACTAATGAAGATACGGGAGATGGAGCGTTACATCATGGCGCACCAAACCTTGAATGAACTGAAGCATTCCGGATATATCCGGTTTGTAAAAATTGGTCGGCCTAAACCGGATGGATTTACCATGATCGATGATAAAGTAAGCCGGGTAATGGTTCCTACCGATGGAGGACTTCTTTACGTTGGAAACTGGTATGCAGAAGAAAATGCTGCAAGGGTTTTTAATAACTTCCTATCAAAAGGGTTAAGGGGAAATCAACTCTATGATCTATATCGTGGACTTGGAAATATAATCACTCAGTTTCAGTTAAGTCTTTCTGCTTTTCACCTTGGATTTACTTCGTTTGACGCTGCTATTTCGTCACAGGCTCTTGGTTGGGAGTATCTTTATCACGGTAAACCAATCGAAGCTGCAAAACAGTTTATGAAAACTCCAATCGCTCCTATTACCAATATTATTAATGGAAATAGATTGATGAAATCCTGGTATGGAAATCCAAGTACTCCGGAAATGGAAGAGATTGCCAAATATATGGAAATTGCCGGTGGTCGGGCAAAGATGGATGACTTTTACAAGGAACAGTGGTATGATAGGATAATCGAAAATTGTAGAAAACACAGATACTTATCTGCTGGTCTTGAAGTTCCACTGGCGATACTTGAATGGACCAATAAACCAATCCTTGAACATATTGTACCAAGGCAAAAACTTGGTGTATTTGCTGACATGGTAAGTTATGATCTGAAAGTATTCCCAAATTCATCGGACACAGAGCGTAGAAGGAGACTTCAAAAAGCATGGGACTCCGTGGATAATAGAATGGGGCAACTAGTATATGATAACCTGTTCTGGCACCATGTAACAAAAGATGTTCTTATGGCATCAGTACGGTCCGTTGGTTGGAACCTTGGAACAGTTCGTGAAGTTGGAGGCGCACCGAATGAACTTGGAAGAATTATACTTGAAGCAGCTAAGGGTAAAACATCTGCTGACACCCATAAGATTGCCTACGCAATAGGACTTATCGCTACAACAATGATTGCAAGTGCCCTATACCAATACCTTCGTACTGGTAAACGTCCGGAGGAACCAAGGGATTATTTCTTTCCAAAAGATGGAGAAGTAGATAAGCATGGTGATCCAACAAGGACTTCAATGCCAACATACGTAAAAGACCTCTATCATTATGGCAATAACTTTCCAAGTGGAGCGTTAAAGACGCTCAAGGATAAACTATCTCCGGTGAATGGTATAATTATTCAGATGATGGAAAATAAGGACTATTTCGGTACTAAAATATGGAATGAGGATGACCCAATTGATCAAAAAACAAAAGATGTTTTCAGTTATATGGCCAGTCAACTTATATCATTTGGATTTCGCAATGCTCAAAAAAATGAATCAGACAAATTTATTGATAAAGTAATGCCGTTCATTGGGTTTATTCCTGCTCCTTACGACTTGAATATGTCATCAACAGAAAAACTAATGAACGACATCCTTCGTGAAAAATTGCCGGTTGGAGGACGAACAAAACAACAGGCAGATAATTCACAGATGCTGGGCAAACTTAGAAATGACTATCAGAAAAAAGGAGATACAGATGCACTGCGGGAGGCATTAGATTCACGAAGAATAACATTCAAGCAATTTGAAGATGTCCTTGATGATTCTCAGATAAGTCCAATTGAAAGAAATGCCAAACGATTGACAGAAGTAGAACTTGCCTATGTTTATCAACAAGCAGATCCAAAAGTAAAGAATCAGTTAGCAGATATTCTTAGGAATAAAGTATTCGCTAAAATGAAAACAGATCTTACGGATGATGAGCGTTCAAACTATGAAAAATTACTTGAACAGATCGATAACGATACAAAATAATACTCCATGAATACACCTACAATTCGACCAAAACTGACAATGAGTAAAATGTCAGTAAAGAAAAAAGAAGTACCAATAGTAACTTCTTCTTTTGATAGGAGAAAACTAAACTATTACTGCCAGTTATGGAATGGATTAGCTACTTTCAGAAAAGAAAGTGAAAGAGCAGCAAAGTATTTCAATGGAGACCAGTGGCACGAAAAAATCCGGAATAAATCCGGTCAATGGGTGCGAGAGGATGAGTATATAATTTCTCAGGGAAAAATTCCACTGAAACAAAATAAGATTAAACCGATCATCCGTACTCTTGAAGGACAATTCAGAACAGATACTTCCAAGAGTGTTGTGGTTAGCAGGACACCCGAAAAAAGCAAGGAATCAGAGATGCTCAGTAATGCACTCCAGTATTCCTTAACATCAATCAATAACTCCAGGGATCTTGACGCAAGAGTTTTGGAGGAATATCTCATATCAGGACTTGCCGTACAGAGAATATCTTACGAATATATCCCCGAACTGAAGAAAAAGGATGTTCTTATTCGTAATCAGAATAGAAATGTGATGTTTTGGAATGGGGATATTGAAGATATCCGTGGTTACGATGTAAGGGTTATTGGACGTATGATTGACTGTACCATTGACGAACTGTTAGTAAACCTTGGTTCAACTCCGGAGAGATGTGCTGAACTTAAAAAGATTTACTCCCTGGCATCTCTTGAGTATTATACAACTATTGACGCAAATAACCCTGAACTTTTTTACAACAAAAATTTCTATCTGCCACTTGATAATTCAAAGTGCCGGGTAATAGAAGTTTGGGAAAAAAGACTCGTTGAACAGATGTGCATCCATGATTGGATGGATGGAATTGAGTTTTACGCTGATTGGACAAAGAGCCAATTAAAGGCAGCCAACGACCTAAGAATATCAAAATATGCCTCTAATGGTGTTGCTCCGGAAGATGTGCCTATCATGGAAGGAACGCAAGAGAATGTAATGAAATGGTTTTTTACCTACTATTCCCCTTACGGACATATTCTGCGTGAAGGAGAATCACCATTTGAACACGGATCACATCCATTCGTAACTTTATTCTATCCCCTTCTGGATGGCAAGATAACTGGATTAGCCACGGACCTGATTGATGCGCAACGACAAGTCAACCGTTTGTTGATTATGAACGAAATGATCCTTAGTTCATCTGTAAAAAATACCCTGGTTATCTCCCAGGAGGCTATGGATGGCAAAACAAAAGATGAAATTGGCGATGAATACAAGGAAATTGGGGGAGTAGTAGTTGTTAAACCTGGACCATCCGGAAGGATTGGCGAGTCAGTCATGGAAATGAAAGGATCAGTTGGAAATATGGGAGTTTCCGAGATGATTCAACTATATATTCGTATGCTTGAAGATGTATCCGGAGTATATCCGGCCATGCAGGGGCAACAGGCGCAGTCAGGTACCTCCGGAAAGCTATACGATGCACAGATCATGCAGAGTACTCTTAACTCCAAGGATGTAATGGATACGTTTACAGGACTGTTCCGGAAGAACCGTGACATGAAAGTACTCCAAACCATTCAGCAGTATTATACAGAACCAATAATGATTGCCATTTCGGGTAAAGGGTATCTTGAAACTGCTCAACTCTATGATCCTGAAAAGGTAAAAGATATTCAATATGATACTGTCATCGGCCAGACTGCTGACTCTCCGGTTTATCGTGCAGTGATCGAAGATTCACTGAATAATATGCTCTTTAAAGGATTAATTGATCTTCAGACGTTCCTGGAGAATACTACAATGCCATATTCTCAACAGATGCTTGAAAGCATTAGAAAAAGAACAGAACAGGCGCAATCCAATCCACAAGCAGCAGTTCAGGGTCTTGCACAAGATGCACAACAGGCAGGAGTAGGTGGAGATCAGCAAGTAGTTGATGCAGTTCATCAAGGGATTAAACAATAGCACAGTTCATTATCCAAAGGATATTTGAAGTAAAAACCCGGTTGTTATGCCGGGTTTTTTTGTTAGCGTAAGAGGAGGAGTCGAACCGTGAGGCCAAAGTATAGGAGATCAATTCCACTTCAGACTACTATTGTCAATACCTATTCCACCAACCATAGGATAATTTACGCTAATATTTTTAGTAAGAATCTCAATAGGGTATGTTCTATCTTTAAAAAGTTGTACAGTATTTGAAACTGCCTTATCCATCAATATGCGAAAATCGTTTTCCAACTTAACCGCTTTCACCCACTTCTTGAACAGCTTTTTGCGAATGCGTTTTTTCATAATGCGAAGATAAATAATTTTCATTCATAACATTTGATCGATTACCACCACCGAAAGGTTTTAAATGGTTATTTTTAATTAGCTGTTACTTTTTAGGATAAGCAATAAAATCTGCTGTTTCAGAAAGTTTTTTCGCATCAACATTCTTTCCTAGAACACGAAGTTTTTTATTCAGGTTTACATCTCTGGTTGAAAGAACCTGGTAGGAGTAATCACCGGAACGAATGACGTAGATTTTATATCCTTCCGTTTCAGAACGAATGATTGCTTGTCGTTTTGCTCTCTGGAAGTAAATCTTTCGTACCCAAAGCCTAAATTCCCCTTTGAAGATTGAAGTAAAGAAACTAACGGCCTCAATATTCGCTTCCTTTGATTTTGTTTCCCGGTAAATCTCAACTGTTCGCATACCATATAAGGCCATGGCTTCCTGTGCAGCTAATACCTGATCAGGGTTAAGGGAGATATTCCTTTGCGATAAAACGCTTCGTAAAATGGTTTGAATTGTCATCATGGGTATGTGGGTTTAAGGGGTTATTCATATTAATTATAGAATTCGACCATGTTTCCGTTTTAAGAGTAAATTTCATTGCTTCTCAATTTTAAAGTATTTCCTATTTGGCAATCTTCCGTACCATAAAATTAGTTCCTCATCTTCCGTGAAGTCAAACCTGGGTGAGTAGATTTTCTCAACTAAGACAAGGACTGATATGATAATAATCCCGATGATCATTTTACAAGTGTTTTGTATGCTTCAAAAATTCTTTCTCCAGATACACAATTCTATCCTTCAAAGAAATATATGCTGAAGAATATTGAGGTATATCAATTTTTCGTTTTAGTTTACAGATAGATACCGTTGTAATTATTCTATCTACAATGAAAAAACAAACCAAACAAAACATTGCAATTTCCATAGTATGAAGTATTAAAATGAACTTTCTGATCGATGTATAGTCTGTGTTCTTCGTGCTATTCTCTTGAGCCTTGGCAATGGCATGATGTTTATTGCAACTTTTATTCAAATAGCCATAAAAGATGCCGGTCGCACATTGATACAGGTTGCTGATAATGGTAAAGGAATGAGTGAAACCGATGCCCGAATGTCTTTTGAACGTCATGCCACCTCCAAAATAAAAAGTGCTGATGATTTGTTTGCACTTCGCACTATGGGCTTCCG
>Ga0118677_10005872_pt1 | contig 21221 bp, 22 predicted proteins | sample AliMusrvi5mmetaG_FD_86154 | JGI IMG/M metagenome (GOLD analysis project Ga0118677, IMG submission 86154)
TGACTTTAGCTGAGAATGTAGCCTTGCCCTTAACTGAACATACCCGATTAGGCGCGCAGCGTATACGTCAACTAGTCTCTTATAAGTTAGCATTAGTGGGATTGGCCGGCTTTGAGGATTATTATCCTGCTGAACTCAGTGGTGGTATGCAAAAGCGAGCAGGATTGGCGCGTGCTATGGCTTTAGATCCTAAGATTTTGTTTTTTGATGAACCCTCGGCCGGACTCGACCCTGTTAGTGCTAAATTGCTAGATGATTTAATTCGTAGTCTGCGTGATCATTTAGGTGCGACGATCGTTATTGTGACTCATGAATTAGCGAGTATTTTTGCTATAGGCACTTATTCGGTGTTTCTCGATATGGAAACTAAAACTATGATCGCTAGCGGACCTCCAAAACAACTGCTGGCGGAATCACGTGATCCGAAAGTATTACGCTTTCTTACTCGAGGAGCTTCAGAAAGCTCGAACATTTCGGCAATCAAGCGCCAAGGGCATGAGATTTTATGAGTAAACCTGTTAATCCCTACACCATCGGTGCTTTTCTAGTAGGATCATTGGTTTTAATAATAAGTGCTATTTTGATTTTTGGTGGTGGGCAATTATTAAAGAATAAATCTCAGTATGTGATTTATTTTGATTCCGCTTTAAACGGGTTGAATATAGGTGCCCCTGTTAAATTACAAGGTGTACAGATAGGCACGGTTAAAGAAATCTCCATTGAGCTGGATAAAAATGCTACACGTATTACTAAGCCTGTGGTGATCGAAATTGATTCTGAAATGGTTTTGGATTCTGGTGGCCATCCTTTTAAAGTGGCAAGTTCCTTAGAGCAGCGCCAGCAAAATGCTAAACAATTGATTGATGCCGGTATTAAAGCTCAGTTGCAATCACAAAGTTTATTGACGGGTCTTTTGTATGTGGAATTTAATTTTTACCGTAATGAGCCGCTTCATTTGACGGGGCTTAATTACAAAGACCTCCCAGAATTGCCAGCCGTTCCGACCACGGCTGATCAAATTAAAAATACTGCAGATGAACTGATAATGAAATTTCGTCAGTTACCTATTGAAGATATCGTTAAAGACCTTGCGGCAACCTTAAAAGAGATACGCGAAATAGCGACTTCTGACGAGCTAAAAAAGAATCGGGTAGCTTTAGCTAAAACGTTAAGTCAAACTGAAAGGCTGGTGGCTAGCTTAAATCAGAATCTTTCTCCATTACTGGTCAATATGAATGGCACGGTTGTTGATACGCGAGCGATGGTGCAGGAATTTACCCATGAAATGCGTCCAGTCTTGCTGTCCACTGAAAAGACGCTAAATGCGGCTACCGATGTATTAAAGGAATCTAAGCAGGCATTAGGTTCCGTAGAGACTTTGACTGCCACAGATGCGCCCTTATGGCAGTCCTTGGAATCTTTGCGAGATGCAGCAAATTCTACGAAAACGCTGACAGATTATCTTGAGCGTCATCCAGATTCAATTATTTATGGAAAGGAGTAGGTAGTTTATGAACTCAAGATTCAATTGCAAGATGAGCTACAAAACAATATCCACACTATTGGCTAGTCTAATGTTGGTGTTCTTTTTAAGTGCTTGTATGCGTGGTAATAAATCAGTGCAGTTTTATAGACTCAACGCAGGTGTCGCAATGATTGATGCGGTTAAAATGGATGAGTCTGCCAATCATGCGGTGGTAGGCTTAGGGCCTATACGAATTCCTGATTACTTGAATAGGCCGCAGATGGTTGTGGCCATTAGCGATAATCAGTATCAGTTGTCTGAGGAGCATCGTTGGGCAGAGCGCTTGGATCAAAACATATCATTAGCCTTGGCTAAATTCTTGCCTAGTCAGTTAGGTTCGAATCGAATAGTGCGTTATCCATGGGCTCAGCGCCAAATTGTAGATTACCAAGTAAGTATTGATATTATCGAGTTTAATATTGATGCATTAGGAAGAAGTCGATTGACGGCGCAATGGTTAATCAAACGTAAAGATCAGCCTGATATAAGCCGACGATTTGACTATCAAGTTTCGGCATCGACGACTGATTATGACGTCATGGTGAGTGCTCAAAGTGCTTGCTTAACAAAACTGGGGCAAGATATTGCAGTTACGTTAAGGCAGATAATGAAAGTAGATGTTGGTAACTGATGTTACGCAGTAACGTTGTTTTATTCTCGTTTGCTGCGACTAGCGCCGCAGGAAGAAGCGGCAATTGAGCCGCCTTTTCTTTGGATACTTTCTTTTGGCGGAGCAAAAGAAAGTATCTCGCCTTCGGGTGCGATAACTCGATTAACGCATCGTCGCGATAGCGACTTCATTATTTATTTTTTATAAATCGTTGTGGCTGCGTGACGTCAGTTAGTCATTGAAGCTATCGCTAGATAGTGTTAGCCATTAAGTTGTTTATGTAAAATAAGCTCTAGTACTAATTTGCTGCCAAAGTAAGCCAATAATAACAGTATAAAGCCAATAAGCGTCCATTGTATGGCGGTTTTTCCTCGCCATCCGTAGCGACTGCGTCCCATTAGTAGGCCTGAAAATATAATCCATGCGAGTATGGATAAAACGGTTTTATGAGCTAGATGCTGCGCAAATAAGTTCTCTATGAATAAAAAGCCACTGACCAGTGAAATGGTGAGAAATATTAAACCAGTAGCTAGCATTTGAAACAATAAGGTCTCCATGGTTTGCAGTGGCGGCAATGATAAGATAAAGCGCTTAGGTGGATGGCTCTTTAATTGCTGTTCTTGAATAGCTAATAAAATGGCTTGTAATGCAGCAATGTTTAATAAACTAAATGCAATAATAGACGTTAAAATGTGTGTGCTCATAGCCCAATTGTGTTGCGCGAGGGTTGGTGTTTTATCTGCAAAATTGACAGCTAGTCCTAGCATTAGAGCTGCAATAGGAAATAACGCGACACCTAATTTTTCAATAGGCTTATTGATGGCGGCGATTAATAACAATAGTGCGACTATCATAGCTATTAAAGAGCTGGTGCTGAAAAAACTAAAGCTAAAGCCGTTGTTCTGAAAAAAAATAATGCCGGTATAAAAAAGATGGCTGATGACAGCTGCCCATGCCAGATAAAATGGAAGGCGTGGCATTTGACTTTGATTGATATGCCGAATAATTAACACAGTGCTTGCTAGATAAGAACTGATAGACAGGGTAGCGAGTGCGGTCGTGATCATGGGCTTATATATTAGTGTGGGCAAAAAAGTTAAGTCAAACAAAAAAAATGAATGCTATTGAGTGTTTAATCCTGCTGAGTATGGGGCTGATGTTCATTTTTTAGTAGGATAAAAGTATGTTGGTAAGCTTTATCTATTCATAGTCTTAATAGAGCAATGTGATTGCTAAGGCGTGCAAAGATTTTAATGAATATGGTAATATACCGAGCTCAATAGTCCTAGTGCATTTGTACTAGCGGGCAGTTTACTTATATTTATAATAAAGACCTGGATATGTTTGATAATTTAACCGATCGATTAAGTCTTACACTTAAAAAACTCAAGGGTCAGGGTCGTCTGACTGAAGATAACATCAAGGAAACGCTGCACGAAGTGCGGACGGCTTTACTTGAAGCTGACGTGTCCTTGCCAGTTGTTACGGACTTTATTGAACGTGTCAAAACAGGTGCTTTAGGTCAAGACGTACAAACTAGTCTGTCACCTGGTCAGTCTATGATTAAACTGGTTCAGTCTGAATTAGTTAAGGTTATGGGCGAGGCTAATGAAGCACTTAATCTAAAAGCTGTGCCCCCTGCTATTATTTTAATGGCCGGTTTACAGGGTGCTGGTAAAACCACATCTGTGGCTAAATTAGGTCGTTGGCTGCAAGAGAATCAAAAGAAAAAAGTAGGTGTGGTCAGTACTGACGTTTATCGACCTGCGGCCATCAAGCAGTTGCAAATGTTAGCCCAAGAAGTGTCATTGGACTTCTTCGAGAGTGATATAACTCAGAAGCCGGTAGATATCGCTCTAAATGCTATTGATGCTGCTAAGAGAAAGTTTTTAGACGTTATTATTATCGATACAGCAGGTCGTTTGCATATTGATGATGAAATGATGGGCGAAATTAAAGCCCTGCATGCAGCTATTAATCCTATAGAAACCTTATTTGTTGTTGATAGTATGACCGGCCAAGATGCCGCGATTACTGCAAAAGCGTTTAATGATGCCTTGCCGTTAACTGGTGTTGTTTTAACTAAAGCCGATGGTGATGCGCGAGGTGGTGCGGCGCTGTCTATACGTCATGTGACCGGCAAGCCTATTAAATTTATAGGTGTTGGTGAAAAGACGGATGCTTTAGAGCCTTTTTATCCTGATCGTATTGCTTCCCGTATTTTAGGTATGGGCGATATGCTAAGTCTTATTGAAGAGATTGAGCAAAAGGTTGATAAAGAAAAAGCAGAAAGGCTAGTTAAGAAGATTCAGAAAGGCCAAGGCTTTAATCTAGAAGACTTTCGTGAGCAATTGCAGGAAATGCAACGCATGGGCGGAGTTGGGTCTATGCTGGAAAAGTTGCCAGGCATGAATGCCGTGCCTTCTGAAATGAAAGCACAAATTAATGATAAAATGCTTGCTAGGCAGATTGCTGTGATAAGTTCAATGACTATGCAAGAGCGACGATATCCTGATTTGATTAAAGGAAATCGTAAAAAACGTATTGCTGCTGGTTGCGGTCAAGAGTTGCATGATGTTAATCGCATGTTAAAGCAATTCTTAATGATGCAAAAAATGATGAAGAAATTTAAAGCCGGCAATATTGCCAATATGGTGCGTGGTATAAAAAATAATGTTCGTGGTATGAAGCGTTAATTTTTTATACTTTTACTGATAACTTCGTTATAACTCGACTCTGTTTTTGTTTTTTTTCTATTTTGTACTTCACTTAAAGAAAAAATCGCGTAGAATAGGCCGATTAATAATGACCCAATGTTTTTAAGGAACTTAGATGGTAACTATTCGTCTTTCAAGAGGCGGCGCAAAGAATCGCCCTTTCTATCACGTAGTTGTAACAGATAGCAGAAGCGGCCGTGATGGTCGTTATATTGAACGAGTTGGATTTTTCAATCCACTTGCTCGTGGTAATGAAGAAACTCTGCGTTTGGACTGTGCTCGCGTTGATTATTGGAAAGCCAACGGCGCCCAACCTTCTGAACGCGTTGCTAAATTGATTAAAGACGCTCTTAAGGCTGCTGCGTAAGCTGTTGACTAAGCAAGCGCTAGTCAACGTTGGAAAGATTTCTGGCGTTTTTGGTGTTAAAGGCTGGGTTAAAGTGTTTTCTTTTACCGATTTTAGAGAGAATATCTTAACGTATTCTCCTTGGTTGTTAATGAAAGACGGTGAAAGCAAGCACGTTAAAGTCATTGATGGCAAGCTACAAGGTAAAGCAGTCGTTGCACAGCTAGACGGTGTTAATGACAGAGATTTGGCAGCTAGTCTTATGGGTTGGGATGTTTTTATAACTCCTGAGCAATTGCCAAAATCAGCACAAGACGAATATTACTGGTCTGACTTAATTGGTTTGCAGGTTGAAACTGATTTAGGTGTGCCATTAGGTATCGTTGATGGTTTACTAGAAACTGGCGCTAATGATGTAGTTATCGTCAAAGGTGAGCGGGAACGAGTCATTCCGTTCTTACAAGGACAGACGATAAAAGCTATAGATCTTGATGCCGGTCGTATGATTGTTGATTGGGATCCTGATTTTTAAGACTTATTATGCGTTTTGATGTTGTTACTTTATTTCCAGACATGGTCAGCGCCGCGGCAAGTTATGGTGTAACCGGTCGAGCGATAGAGCGAAATATAGTTAGTTTGTCGGTATGGAATCCACGAGACTATACACAAGACAGACACCGAACGGTTGATGATAGGCCTTACGGTGGTGGACCTGGAATGGTCATGAAATATCAGCCCTTGCATGATGCTGTTCTAAGTGCAAAGCAAGCGGGTAATGGCAAGGCAAAAGTGGTTTATTTAAGTCCGCAAGGTAGGCTGATCACTCAAGCAATGTTAGCTGAAGCCTGTGATATCTCTCAGCTAATTTTAGTTGCCGGTCGCTATGAAGGTGTTGATGAGCGTTTTGTCGACCTAGATTGCGATGAAGAATGGTCTATTGGTGACTATGTAATTAGTGGCGGCGAATTGGCTGCCTTGATAGTTATTGATGCCGTCACGCGGTTATTGCCTGGTGTACTGGGTGATGAGGCTTCGGCTCAGCAAGACTCTCATGCTGATGGCTTGTTGGATTGTCCGCATTTTACTCGGCCAGAACAGCTTGAAGATTATGCAGTACCAGAGGTTTTACTGGGTGGTAATCATGCAGATATAGACCGATGGCGCATGAAACAAATGGTCGGTAGAACTTGGCAAAGACGGCCAGATTTATTACAAAAAAAGAATTTAAGTGCAGAGCAGGAACATCTGCTGCAACAATTTAAAAGTGAAGTTGAATAGGGTGTGGTTATGAGCAATATTATTGAAGAGTTGGAAAGAGAACAGCTAAGACAAATTCCTGAATTTAATCCAGGAGACACGGTTGTTGTTCAAGTTAAAGTAAAAGAAGGCGAGCGTGAACGTATTCAGGCTTTTGAAGGTATCGTGATTGCAAAACGTAATCGTGGTTTAAATTCTGCTTTCACCGTAAGAAAAATTTCTCACGGTACAGGTGTTGAGCGTGTTTTTCAAACTCATAGCCATATCATTAGTGAGATTACAGTTAAGCGTCGCGGCGCTGTTCGTAGAGCTAAATTGTATTACTTACGTGACTTGACAGGTAAGGCAGCTCGTATTAAAGAAAAGTTATAAGATTCTTTATCGAGGTAAACTAAAAAAGGCAGCCCTTAAGCTGCCTTTTTTATGCGCGCTTATTTAACGTTGATCTGCAATCCCTGTACTATAGAGGTAACCTGCTTGTAACTGAATCTGATGCTAAAAGAAAGCGTTGTCAAGAGGCGGAACAACGAGACCTTACGCCAAGCGAGTTTAAATCAAAAACAAACACACACACACAGTGTTACGTTATTAAAAGGTGAGTTTTAAATGGGACTGCAAGAAAACTTCGAACAACTACCTTTAAAGGAGTTTGCTGAGAAAGCGTATCTGGATTATTCCATGTATGTGATACTCGATAGGGCTTTGCCACATATTGCCGATGGTTTAAAGCCGGTGCAGCGACGAATAGTCTATGCCATGTCTGAGCTAGGGCTAACAGCTTTGGCAAAGTATAAGAAATCAGCGCGTACGGTTGGTGATGTTTTGGGTAAGTATCATCCTCATGGTGATTCTGCCTGTTATGAAGCCATGGTCTTAATGGCACAGAACTTTTCTTATCGCTATCCTTTGGTTGATGGTCAAGGTAACTGGGGGTCGCCTGATGATCCTAAGTCTTTCGCAGCCATGCGCTACACTGAATCTCGACTTACTGCTTATGCGCATACCTTACTGAGTGAATTAGGGCAGGGCACGGTAGAGTGGGCAGATAATTTTGATGCCACTTTAAAAGAGCCGATCTTAATGCCGGCCAGATTGCCTAATATTTTGCTGAATGGCACGATGGGTATTGCCGTCGGTATGGCCACCGATATCCCTCCACATAATTTGCGGGAAGTCGCTAGCGCTTGTATACAATTATTAGATGAGCCTGAGAGCACACTAGAAACCTTATTCAATTTTATCAAAGGTCCTGACTACCCGACTGACGCAGAAATCATCACCTCTGCTGAAGATATACAAAAAATGTATCTTACGGGGGGCGGTTCGATAAAAATGCGCGCTATCTATGAATCTGAAGATGGTAATATCGTTATTACCGCATTACCTCATCAGGTGTCGGGTTCTAAATTAATGGAGCAAATTGCCGCACAAATGCTGGCGAAAAAGCTGCCTATGATTGAAGATCTTCGTGATGAATCAGATCATGAAAATCCTACGCGATTATTAATCATACCTAAATCTAAGCGCATTGATGTCGATGCGGTGATGTCGCATTTATTTACCACGACTGATTTAGAAAAAAGCTATCGCGTTAATATGAACATGATAGGCATGGATGGCAAGCCTAAAGTCAAAGGCCTTAGAGATATCTTAGTCGAATGGTTAGCCTTTAGGACTGAAACCGTAAGGCGACGTTTACAATATCGTTTAGATAAGGTTTTAGCGCGATTACATATCCTTGATGGCTTACTTATCGCTTATTTGAATATCGATGAAGTGATTGCCATCATTCGTACAGAAGACCATCCCAAGTCGGTTTTAATGCAACGCTTTGCCTTGACTGATCTGCAAGCCGAATCCATCTTGGATTTAAAGCTGCGGCATCTGGCTAAGCTAGAAGAAATGAAAATCCGAGGTGAACAAGACGCCTTAGAAAAAGAACGAGCGGGTCTTGAAAAAACTTTAGGTTCACGCTTGTTATTAAATCGCTTGATCCGCAAAGAAATTGAACATGATACCGAGCAATATGGCGATGATAGACGCTCACCTATCGTGTCCCGAGTCGCAGCCTTAGCTTTAGATACCACCGCCTTAATAAGTAATGAGCCACTGACAGTTATCTTGTCAGAAAAAGGCTGGATACGCGCTGCTAAAGGCCATGATATTGATGTAGAAAGTCTTAACTATCGCTCAGGTGATAGCTTTTTAGATGCGGTTAAAGGTCGTTCAACTCAAGCTATTTACTTATTAGATTCTACAGGTCGCGCTTATAGTACTTCGACGCATGATTTACCATCTGCACGTACCCAAGGCGAACCTTTAACCGGACGCCTTAATCCACCTGCAGGCGCTTTATTTACGCATTTATTAACCGGCAATCCTGATGATTGGTATGTAGTCGCAAGTCATTATGGTTATGGTTTTAGAGTCCAATTAAAAGAGCTATTAAGCAAAAATAAAGCCGGTAAGACTTTGCTTAACTTATCAGCAGGCGCCCAAGTTATTAAGCCTGCAGCCATTACTGATGAGTCGGATTTATTGGCGGTGGTAACTTTACAAGGCCGTCTATTGATATTCCCCGTCGCTGATTTACCAGCCTTAGCCAAAGGCAAAGGCAATAAGCTCATACAAATACCGACAGCTGATCTAAATAGTGCTAAGGATTATGTAGTCGCAGCGCTGGTTGTTCCAAAACAAGGCTCGTTAAAAGTCGTTTCAGGCAAACGATTTTTAACTTTGAAAGGTGTGGATATAGAGCATTATCAAGGTGATAGAGCTAAGCGTGGCTTAGCGTTACCTAGAGGTTTTCAGCGGGTTGATGGGTTGTTGACTGAATAAGGCTAAGTCAGTTCCGTTAGGCGGTTGCTTTATAGCAAACTGCCTAACTTACTGGATTACTTACACAACCAACTTAGAGACTGGCGCACAAAAATCGTTAATGCCGTTTGGCGTTATAGCTGTAATTGGCTAGTGATAAGTACTTTAGTAATGGTTAGTCATCAAGTTTTCGCTAATATAGCGGGATGGACGACTATCGGTAATTCTGGTGTATCATTTGAGACGGATGGAGTAGTCGCTATCCCCTGACCATATTCCAGTGTTAATTGGATATCTACTGACGGCGGCGTAACTGATAATGTTGGGGGGGAATGGGGGTACAGATGGCTCTACTGTGACCTCGAATGCATTTGCAGTGACATCAGCAGGATCTGCTCTGACCTTCGCCTTTGATTTTGTTACCTCAGACGGCACTATTTCGTTTCCTGATTACACTTGAGCTAATTTATATAATGCCTCCTATAATAGTTTGGTGGCTACTTTGTTTACTGCAACCACTAATCCTTCAGGAAGTCCGGTGCCAGGTATTGGCGCAGGATTACCTGCTATAAGTGCAACTATTACCCCTAGTAATGCCAGTGTTTTACTAGGCCAGGATCTACAGTCTGGTCTCCTTTAGATGCATCTTCAGGTACATGTTATATAGACTATACTCAAGGTTGTGGCAATACTGGCTGGGTTAGTGCTTCAGATAACGATCTTAGTCCAGGCAATTATTATCTAACCTTTGGTGTGGCTAATGCTGGAGATCAGGTGTTCGATACAGGCATGGCTTTTGTTGGCACTGCTATTAGAAGTGTGTCTATTGAAGATGTAACTGTATCTGAGCCAACTATGATTGTTCTGATGGCAATAGGTTTAGCTGCACTGGCAACTCGTCGTCGTAGCTTAATCAGTAATAATATTGTTGGCTTTTTAAGGGCTTAGATAGACTTAGCAATACCAGAAATAAACCAGCACCTTTTAGTGGCATAGGTCACTAAAAGGTGCTCTAACGTTATTGTTTGGGTTATAAAACTATTAGTGATTTTAATCGTTTACGCTTTTGCTTAACTAGCTTTACCTGCTTCAGTCGCAGCAAGTACTTCGATCAAACGGCCAGTAGTACATTCGTAGATATAACCATATACAGGAATGTCGGAAGGTACTAAGGCATGATTTTTAATACGTAACACATCTTCTAAAACACTTTCTTGTTGATCTTTAATGGTCAGCCAGTTGATGTACTTGCCTTCTGGAGAACCGTGGCCTTCACAGCTATCGTGCCAGCCACTGGCATCAATAGACGCTGTTTTTAAGCTACTGCCTAATAAGTCGCTCATGATTTCATTATTAAATAGTTCCATGCCACAGTTGGTGTGGTGGATAACGAACCATTCTTTGGTACCTAATAATTTATAAGAAATCACAAGCGAGCGGATAGCATCATCACTGGCGCGACCACCGGCATTACGAATAACGTGCGCATCACCTTCTGAAAGACCAGCATATTTTGCAGGATCTAAGCGGGCATCCATACAGGTTAAGATAGCAAAATGTCTACCTGGAGGTAGAGGTAGTTCGCCTTTGTCACCGAAATCATTGACATAATCACGGTTGGCGGATAGTACTTCATTTAAAATCTTGCTCATAAATACCTCTTAATTATTATTGGGTTATAAAAAGAACCGCTTTATCTTACTGTTAACTATTTTAACAAAGATGGTGTGGTATATAACGACCTTCATTGCAAAGTAAGCGCTTTGAAGTTTACCCTAAAAAATGGATGAAACAACTAGTATTTAAATTTATAAACTATGGCAAAAAGTGTGCTAAATGCATAAAAGGGTTGTAGATGTAATGAGTTAAAAGTGTTTTAAGCGAGGATGAAAATTTAAGGTTACCGAGAGCTAGCTGATTAATCGGACTATTGTAATGTAGTTGAATGCGTAGGGAACTTTGAGTTATGTGCATTAACCTGTATAAACATACTATTAAAAAGGTTAATTAACATTAGAAATGACTGCATCAATAGTCTCAAAAACATCGTCTACTCAAAATACCGTTACTTGTATCAACTGTAATCTGGATAAATTCTGTATTCCTAAAGGACTCGATCACTTTGAGATAGGCGAATTAGCCTTATTAGTTAATCGAAATAATATACGTCAAAAAGGGGAGGCTATTTATCATGCCGGCAGTCCTTTTAGAGGCATGATTGCCTTGCGTTCTGGGAGTGCAAAACTAATAAGTTTTGATGCCAATGGCAATGAGCTCATTGTTGACTTTATATTGCCGGGTGAGGTTTTAGGTTTTGATGGCTTGGCTACACAAACATACAATTGCACGGCAATTGCTTTAGAAACGGTTAATTATTGTCATTTACCTGCGCATAAGATAGATGAGATGCTTACTCAATCGTCCTGCTTAAATCATTTATTGTTACAAAGATCTTGTAGTCAATTTGATGCTCAAATTGAAAGGATGATGTTAAATCGTCGGTCTGCTGAAGAGCGGGTCGCAAGCTTTCTTTTACAAATATCAGAACGTTTCAAGCAAAGGGGCTATTCTGAACTAGAGTTTCGTCTAAGCATGTCGCGAGAGGAAATAGGTAATCATTTAGGCATTGCGCATGAAACAGTGAGTCGAATCTTTCATTTATTCCAATCTAAGCAGTTGATTGAGGTTAGATCTAAACAAGTTAAGATTATCGATAAAAAAGAGCTGTTTAATTACTACACCACATATTCATTAAACAGCCAAAAATAAGAGGATTTTGTGCAGCAGCGCATAATAAAACTGAGGTTAGCTTTGTTATGCGCTTTAGAAGATATAAGCAATTGTTACCTACAATTGATGTTATTTGTTTTCTGATTTATGAACAACATAGCCAGAATCTTCGGCTATAGCATTTGCAGTTGAAACATACTTGCCATGTTCATTGCTTTTTATTAGTACCATTGTCAATATTGCCGCTGCAACAATACCGCCAACAATAAGCCAAAAATTATCTTTTTCTTGTGTTTTTGTAGTCATGTTCATGCTCCACTAATATTGTTTTGAATTTGGTTAGCTGTTGAGTGTTGTCAACAGGGCTCTATTAAACCAAAAGACAAATTTAAAAAGTTGAGCTAGATCAAGAAATAGTGACTTGCTGTATTTATTAAAAAACCAGTTGTGAGTTCGGGTTAGTAATAAGGTAACCCGAACTATTCAGCTTAATGTTGTTGATTAAACAATTTTGGCTAGTTGCTCAGCATAACCTGTGTAAGTCCGTGGCGTTAAGGCCAGTAAGGCGGTTTTGGCATCATCAGGTATCTCAAGTTTTTCAATAAAGGCCTGCATTTGTTCTGGGGTAATGCGTTGGCCGCGTGTGAGTTCTTTTAGTTTCTCGTAAGGTTTTTCTATACCGTAACGACGCATCACTGTTTGTATGGGTTCTGCCAGCACTTCCCAGTTGGCATTCAAATCGGCTTCGATGGCATCAACATTAATTTGTAATTTTGAAATACCTTTTAAGCTAGCTTGGATGGCGATGCTGGTATGCGCAATACCAACGCCGATATTTCTTAATACCGTAGAATCGGTTAAATCACGTTGCCAGCGTGATACGGGTAGTTTTTCGGCTAAAAAGCTAAACAAGGCATTGGCAATGCCTACGTTACCCTCTGAGTTTTCAAAATCAATAGGGTTAACTTTATGTGGCATGGTAGAAGAGCCGACTTCGCCAGCGATAACTCGTTGTTTAAAATAGCCTAAGGAAATATAACCCCAAATGTCGCGATCGAAATCTAGCAAGATCGTATTAAAGCGTGATAAGGCATGAAAAAATTCAGCGATATAATCATGAGGTTCAATTTGGATGGTATAAGGATTAAATTGCAAGCCTAGATAAAGTATGAAGTCTTGGGCAAACTCGGCCCAATCAACATCAGGGTAGGCGATGGCATGAGCATTATAGTTACCTACAGCACCGTTTATTTTTCCTAGTAAGGCTACCGCCTGTAGTTGATCTTGTTGGCGTTGCATACGTGCGACCGTGTTAGCAAATTCTTTGCCGACTGTAGTCGGTGTCGCCGATTGGCCATGAGTACGAGACAACATAGGCTGGTCGGCTGTTTCTATAGCTAACTTTTTAAGCGCATTAATACAGTCAGTGATTTGTGCTTGGATAACAACGCGACCTTCTTTAAGCATCAAGGCATAAGACAGATTGTTAATATCTTCTGAGGTACAGGCAAAATGTATAAACTCACTGACTTTTTCCAGTTCTGCACAGCCGGCTATTTTTTCTTTAAGCAAATATTCAACGGCTTTAACGTCGTGATTAGTGGTCTTTTCTATGTCTTTGACACGTTGAGCATCGGCTTCTGAAAAATCACTGATGATACTATCTAGGCGTTGGTTTGCATCGGCACTAAAGGGACTGACTTCGTTGATTAAAGGATGTTGAGCCAAGGCTTGTAACCAGCGAACTTCAACCAGTACGCGAAAACGGATCAAACCATATTCACTGAATATGGGGCGTAGTGCGTCTACTTTATCTGCGTAGCGACCATCAATAGGAGAAATAGCGGTGAGGGTAAAGTTAGTCATGATGTTTATGTCAAGTTTGAAAGAGTAGGGGTTTTCATAGGGTAAGTGTATCAAAAAATAGGCCATAGGCCTGAGCTTTGTTTGTATTCAATGCATGCAATGAATTATTAGTGTTAGTTTGTATGAGTCATTTATATTACGTAGTAACCTTGTTTTATTCTCGTTTGCTCGCGCCGAGCACCGCAGGTTTTGTCGGGATTAGCCCGAAGGGGTGCGGCATGGATGCCGCGCGGCGGTAGGAGGGCAGGAAGCCCTCTCTACCGACCCCCGACAAAACCGAGGAGCGTAGGAAGAAGCGACAATCGAGCCGCCTTTTCTTTGGATACTTTCTTTTGGCGGAGCAAAAGAAAGTATCTCGCGTTCGGGTGCGAAAACCCGATTCAAATAATTGTCGCGATAGCGATCTCATTATTTGTTTTTAACATCAGAATGGTTATGTAACATAAGTAGGCTATTACGATGCTAAAATAAAGACTTACGGTATTCGACCGCCTTTTTAGAGTCACAACATCATGCTGGATATAATACAAATTCCTGTGTTAAACGATAACTACATCTATATGCTGCATGATAGCGTTAGCTTAGAAACCGCAGTGATTGATCCAGCATTAGAGCAACCAGTATTAGATGTGTTGGCTGAGAAGGGTTGGCAATTGAGTTTTATTTTAAATACTCATCATCATTGGGATCATGTGGGTGCCAACTTGGCCTTAAAGCAACAAACCGGTTGTAAGATTTTTGCAGCGGCATCCGATCGAGAGCGTATTCCGGGTATTGATGTCGGTGTTGAGCAGGGCGATGTGATTTGTTTAGGTGAACATCAGGCTCAGGTTGTAGAGACGCCAGGTCATACTAGCGGTCATGTAGTTTATTATTTTGCGGAGGATCAAGCCTTGTTTTGTGGCGATACCTTGTTTGTCATGGGTTGTGGTCGCTTATTTGAAGGGACGCCGCAACAAATGTATGCGTCCTTACAGACTTTGAAAGCATTACCACCGTCAATACGGGTGTACTGCACGCATGAATATACCTTGGCAAATGCTACTTTTGCCTTAAGTGTAGAGCCGGATAATATTTTTTTGCAAAGAAAACTGCTGACGGTGACGCAACTTAGAGCAGCCAATATAGCGACAGTCCCCTCTACAATTGCTGAAGAAATAGCTACTAATCCGTTTTTTAGAGTGGATAGTATCAGTATACAAAAAGAGCTGGGCTTAGTTGGTGCTGAGCCTGATGTTGTGTTTGCAGCCTTAAGGCGCCGTAAAGATGATTATTGACGGGGTTATGATTCCCTCGTAGAACGTGTTTCCATTAAATTAAGATGGAGTAAAACAGCTTCAGCTGTTTTACAAAGCAATAGCTGAAGCTATTGCACTCCAAGTTTTATACTGCTTAGCTTAATGGTAATAACGTAGAGCGTGGGAATCATAATCAACCTTTACGCTTTAGGACGCATATGCGGAAATAACAACACATCACGAATAGATGGCGCATCGGTAAATAACATCACCAAGCGATCTATGCCTATACCTTCGCCAGCGGTAGGCGGCATACCATGTTCTAAGGCGATAATATAATCGGCATCAAAATGCATAGCCTCATCATCACCGGCTTCTTTTTCTTCAACTTGTTTTTGAAAACGTGCTGCTTGATCTTCGGCGTCATTTAATTCAGTAAAACCATTGGCGATTTCTCTACCACCGACAAAAAACTCAAAGCGATCGGTGACGTGAGGATTGTCATCATTACGTCTTGCTAATGGAGACACTTCAACGGGATACGCAGTAATGAAGGTTGGATTCATTAAGCGACTTTCTACGGTTTTCTCAAAAATTTCAATTTGTATTTTACCCAAACCATAACCGCCTTTAACAGGAATATTCAAGTTTTGGGCAACGATAAGAGCCGCTTCACGGCTATCAAGATCAATCGCTGTTAAGTTAGGATTAAAGTGCAGGATAGACTCAACCACAGTCATACGATCAAAGGGTTTGCCAAAGTCGTAAAGTTCACCTTGATAAGTCACTTCTGTTTTGCCCATCACTTCTATAGCAATGCCGCGTAACATGGCTTCAGTTAAATCCATTAAGTCATGGTATTCAGCATAGGCTTGATAAAACTCGAGCATGGTGAATTCTGGGTTATGGCGCGTTGATAAGCCTTCGTTACGAAAGTTACGGTTGATTTCAAAGACTCGCTCAAAACCACCGACGACTAAACGTTTTAAATATAGCTCTGGAGCTATACGCAAAAACATATCCATATCTAGCGCGTTATGATGCGTGGTAAAAGGTCGCGCGGTGGCTCCGCCAGGGATGACTTGCATCATAGGAGTTTCAACTTCTAAGAACTGACGTTCAATCAGAAATTGGCGGATATAAGCGACTATTTTGGAGCGGATTAAGAAGGTATCACGTGATTGCTCGCTCATAATTAAATCTAAATAACGCTGACGGTATTTTATTTCTTGATCGGCAAGGCCGTGAAACTTTTCAGGCAAGGGTCTTAAGGCTTTGGTTAATAGACGGATATCATCGACCTTAACACTTAATTCGCCGGTTTGGGTGACAAAGAGAATGCCTTCTGCACCGATAATGTCTCCTATATCCCACTTTTTAAATTGCTCGTTATAAAAGTTTTCGGGTAGGGTATCTCTAGTCACATAAAGCTGAATTTTACCGGACATATCTTGGATATGAGCAAAGCTGGCTTTACCCATCACTCGGCGGGTCATGATTCTGCCTGCCAATTTGACACGTACGGGTTCGGCTTCTAGCTCTTCTTTAGTTTTTTCGCCGTATTTAGCAAACAATTCTCCCGCAACCACATTGCGACGAAAATCAGTAGGGAAGGCGATGCCGCCGTTTTCACGTAGTTCATTTAATTTGCTACGGCGTTGTTTGATTTGTTCTTGTTCGTCTTGTTGTATGTCTGACATGGGTTTTAGTAATTAAATGATTAAGTAAAATACCTTTGATTGATTTAGGCTGCTTAGAGTCCGCTTTTTAAGCTCGCCTCAATAAACTGATCCAAATCACCATCTAGCACCGCTTGAGTATTGCCTGTTTCTACGCCGGTGCGTAAATCCTTGATGCGCGATTGATCTAGCACATAAGAACGGATTTGACTGCCCCAGCCTATGTCTGATTTGGTGTCTTCTAAGGCTTGGGCCGATTCACTGCGTTTACGCATTTCCAATTCATATAGCTTGGCTTTTAATTGCTTCATAGCCGTCGCTCGGTTTTTATGTTGCGAACGATCGCTTTGGCATTGTACGACGATGCCGGTTGGGTTATGGGTCATACGTACAGCAGATTCAGTTTTGTTGACATGCTGACCACCCGCGCCACTGGCACGGTAGACATCGATGCGTATATCGGCAGGGTTAATGTCAATATCAATATCGTCATCAATTTCTGGAGAAACAAACACTGAAGCAAAAGAGGTATGTCTACGATTGCCAGAGTCGAAGGGTGATTTTCTGACTAGTCTATGCACGCCGGTTTCGGTGCGTAACCAACCAAAGGCATATTCACCTTCAAAGCGAATAGTGGCACTTTTAATGCCGGCGACATCACCTTGTGATTCTTCAATCAGTTCGGTTTTAAAGCCTTTACGCTCGCCCCAACGTAAAAACATACGTTCGATGATGGAGGCCCAATCTTGCGCTTCGGTACCACCTGAACCAGATTGTATATCCAAGAAGGCGTTGTTGGGATCCATCTCGCCAGAGAACATGCGTCGAAATTCAAGATCAGCGACTCTTTTTTCAAAATGCGCTAAATCATCGATCACGGTTTCTACCGTTTCTTCATCATCTTCTTCTATGGCCATAGCTAATAGTTCTTCGGCGTCTGCCAAGCCACGCTCTAGGTCATTAATGGTGTTAACAATGACTTCCAATTGTCCGCGTTCTTTACCTAAGGTTTGTGCGAGTTCGGGATTATCCCAAATCTTAGGGTTTTCTAGTTCTCGTAAGACTTCGACTAAGCGTTCATTCTTAATATCAAAGTCAAAGATACCCCCTAAGGGAATCGCCGCGACTTTTTAAGTCGGCTATTTTATTTCTAATCGGATTTATTTCTTGCATGGTGTAGCGTTTAACCTATGACCGTCGATAGCCAATGCCAGAGTGCATTGGTCGATGAAAACTTTAAAAGGGCTTGATTATAAACTATATGCGGCTTGCATTCATGTAGAACATTGTGTTGTTTAGGTTTGTGGTGATGGTCTTTTGTACCGTCATCTTTTTAAACGGTCATGATGCCCAGATATTGGTACGTCTGACATCGGTTTCAAAACGGCCATTAGGATAAAGTTTTAACCAGCGATAACCCGGCGCATCATTCGTGATGCACTTAGATTTAGATAAGGATTGATAGCCCGTAGCCGGCGTTGATAAGTAACAAATACCCTGTTGGACAATCATAAACTCTTGATGAACATGTCCTGAGATAACCAGTTTGATAGCCGGTAACTGTTCAAAACATTGCATCACTTGCTGATGATTTCGAACTTCAAAATTGATGCCACGGTCATTATGATCAGGTAAATTATGATGCATGGCAATGACAGTCGATTTATCAGGATGCTGGGCGATCAAGGCTTTTATGCGTTGTAATTCCGCATGACTAACCTCACCTTCATAACTATCTGGCATAGGATGATTATTTGAGTCGACCAGAATGATTTGCCAATCACTTAATAAACAATGATTACTGGTAGTAACCCATTCTAGTGGATAAGCCTGATCAGCATTTTCAGGATGATCATGGTTGCCCAGTACATAATGAACAGGTGCAGAGAATGTTTTTAAGGACTCTGCAATAAATCGGTAGGTTTCAGTAGCTCCATCGTGAGCCATGTCGCCGGTAATGATAATAATATCGGGACGTTCATAATGTTGATGAATATGGCTTAAAACTTTGGCGAAACTATCGCGGGTATTAATGTGATTAAACAAGCCGGCTGGGTCAGCAAATAAATGTAAATCCGTCAGTTGTAAAACGGTTGTGTAATCACGCTTCATTTACTGGCTATGGCCTCACAACGTGCTCTGGCAAAAAAACTGGCAGGATTAGCGCACCATTCATCTAGGGTCTTGCATTGTTGTTCTAATTCTATGGACGTTAACCACTGTTGATCGAGTATCAACTGACGGTGATCGGTATTTAAAAATTGACACCAATAGCTGCGAATACTTTCTTTTTCAATATCGCTGGCAAAAGTATCATAACTACAACTGACCTTAATGTTCTGAAAGCCTTGATTAAGTAATAATTGTTTGTGCTGCGAGCCAAAATAAATATTGCCGCCTTGATGGCTAAATACTTTTTCTATGGTATTCCAAACAGCTGTTAAGTGGATGTTGGGTGGCATCATCATATCGCCGCTATGACAAGCATCACGTAATGCTACAAGACCGCCAGGCTTTAATACACGAAAAAACTCAGCTAAAGCCTGCTCTGGTTTTTGTAAGTGATAAAGCACGGCATGAGCAAAAACCACATCGAATTGTTCATCAGCATAAGGTAGTGAATAGGCCGAGCCGCAGGTAAAGCTAGCATTAGTAATAGCTCTTTCTTTTTGACTTAATAACGCCTGTTCAATTTGAATGGGGCTGCTATCAATGCCAAATACTTGTCCGGGCTTGACTAGTTCTGCAATATCTAAGCTCATTGAGCCGGGTCCACAGCCACAATCTAAAACAGTTAAACCGGGATTTAAATAGGATTCTAAAAAGGCGCCTTGTTTGGCAAAGCTGCGCTGTTTGAATTGGTCGATGATTTGCGCTGAATAGCCACCGCTGTATTGTTCTGTCATGATTTTAAGTACTCCAGCAGTTAAAATTTCATCTTATAACATAGCGCAGATGATACGGTATGATGGATGCAAATACTACCGCATACCATCCAAAGACAGTGGCATTATAAGTTCAGGTTGATTTTGGCTTTGATCAACGTATTGGCAGGCCTGCGATTGCCCATAGTTAAAAACAGTGTAGACAAAGTCACATTGCTGTTTTGTTTATAAGCTAAAATGGGCTCATATTAAAATATGGATAATGTGATTGTAATGAATTTTTTAACACGAGGAGGTATTTGATGAAGATAATAGCTTTATATAGTATCAAAGGCGGTGTTGGTAAAACCTCAAGTGCTGTTAATTTGGCCTATATTTCTGCCAGCAAAGGTTATCGCACCTTGGTCTGGGATTTAGATCCTCAGGGTGCTAGCAGTTATTATTTTCGTATTAAACCTAAGATTAAAGGTGGTAGCAAAGATCTTATCGCTGGAAAGCGTGATCTGGAAGGTTTGATTAAGGGGACTGATTTTGAACATCTAGATTTGTTGCCTGCTGATTTTTCATTTAGAAATTTAGATCTGGTTTTGGATACTAAGAAGAAACCAACCTCACAAATTAGAAAGTTACTTAAACCCTTGACTGAAGATTATGACTTTATTTTTCTAGATTGTCCTCCGAATATATCGCTATTGTCTGAAGCTGTTTTTGCCGCCGCGGATATTTTATTGACGCCTATCATTCCGACGACCTTGTCATTACGGACCTTAGAGCAACTGAAAGCATTTATCGCTGATAATGAGTTAGATAATCTTGCTTTGATTCCATTTTTCTCCATGGCTGATCGACGAAAAAAAATGCACAAGGATATTATGGAGGATTTGGTTAAGAGCTATCCTGAGATATTATCAACAGCGATTCCTTATGCCTCTGATATAGAACGTATGGGCTTGGAGCGCCAACCTTTAGGTGGCTTTATGAATAAAGGTCGATCTATGGAGGCTTATCATGAGTTATGGCAGGAAGTGATGATGCGTGTTGACGTAGAATAATGCTTGGTAGAGTCATTGGGGTAGCAAAAAGATGATCACTATTATTCAGCGAGTCACGATGGCAAAAGTGACGGTTAATCATCAGGACATTGCTGAAATTGACGTAGGTATTATGGCTCTGCTTGCTGTAGAAAAAGATGATACGCCCAAAGAGGCCGAGCGCTTGCTGGAACGTATCTTAAATTTTAGGATTTTTGCCGATGAGCAAGAGCGCATGAATCTAAGCTTAAGAGATATTAAGGGCGGATTACTGATCGTGCCACAATTTACTTTAGCCGCAGATACTCAGAAGGGTAATCGCCCTAGTTTTATTTCAGGCGCAGCTCCAGAACAAGCCCAGCAATTATTTAGTTATCTGCAACAATTTGCCTTGGCTGTTTATCCTACTGTGCAATTTGGTCAATTTGGTGCTGATATGCAAGTGACGTTAATTAATAATGGTCCTGTTACCTTTACTTTACGAACCTCTAAATTGCAGTGATTATTTACTGGTTTTACT
>Ga0118677_10005873_pt1 | contig 21219 bp, 16 predicted proteins | sample AliMusrvi5mmetaG_FD_86154 | JGI IMG/M metagenome (GOLD analysis project Ga0118677, IMG submission 86154)
TTTGTGGAGGATGCGTTTCAGAGGCATCGTGAGCATTTCAGTGTGCGGCGGGAAGAGGGAGCGCGAAGGCTGAGGGGCGGGGACTGGGGCGATTTGTATGCGGCGCGTCAGTTGCGTGTTGATGTGATGGGAAAACCAGCGCCGTCATAAAGTCGGACATGAGAAGAAGATCCTGCTAACCGCCCGCCTGGCGTCCAGCCCGGGTAACCATCTATCAGTCTGTCCCTGGTTCTATCTGCTGACTCAGCACTGACCCCTCTGCTGCTGTCATGCGCCGTGCTGGAAAAGGTCACGGCGCCAGCCCGGCCATAGGAAATAGGCTTGCGTAAACGGAATGGCCACGTATGCTTTTACCATGAATTCAAAAAAAACTTCCAATGAGAAACGGATTTCCTGGTTTGATATTTCCAAATGGGGCGTAGAAGGGAAGGGCTGGGAGGACACCCAGCGTTATTATGATCGTCTGCCATGGAAGGCGAAGCGAAGAGTGCCGCAGTCGGTCTGGGACCTGAGCCGGTCGGCGACGGGCATTTCCGCTTTGTTTGAATCCAATGCGGCAAAGATTCACGCCCGTTGGAGCTTACGGATCCCGCAGTTGGGCGAACCGAATTTCAGTGTGGCGGGGTTTAGCGGGCTGGATCTCTATGCCCGGGATAAGAAGGTCTGGCGCTGGTGTGGGGCAGGGCATGGCGTGCATGACCAGAAGCCACGGCAAGTCCTGGTGGAGGGCATGGCCCCCATTGCCCGGCAGTTTTTGTTGTATCTGCCGCTCCGCAATCCTGTCATCAAGGTGGAGATTGGCGTTGAGCGGGGCGCATGGCTCAAGCCGGTGGCGCCGCGTAAGGAGCGTCCGCTGGTTTACTACGGGACCTCCATCGTTCATGGCGCCTATGCGTCCCATGCGGGCATGGTGCATTCGTCGATTCTGGGGCGGTGGCTGAACACGCCGGTGATCAATCTTGGTTTCTCCGGAGCGGCTCAGATGGAAATCGAAGTGGCTGAATTGCTGAATGAGTTGAATGCGGCGATTTATGTGATCGATGCGTTACCCAATATGAATCCCGCCCAGGTTAAGGAACGGGCGGAACGGTTCATCGGCAAAATACGGGAGGTTCATCCGACCACGCCAATCGTGTTAGTGGAGGATCGGCCTCACACCAATGCGTGGATCAAACCCGACCTGCTGAAATTTCACGAGGAGAACTGGCGAGAATTGAATCGGGTTTACCGGAAACGGCATCAGGCGGGAGATCGTCACCTCTATTATATTAAGGGGCGTTCATTATTCGGTGACGACAACGAAGGTTCGTTGGATGCCTCGCATCCCAGTGACCTTGGATTTATGCGCATGGCCGAGCGGCTTTATCCTGTTCTCAAGAGGCTGGTTTAATACATCTGGATCGCAATTTCCCCGGGCTTGTTCCCATACACCGCTTGAACAGGTGGGACATATGATATTGATCCCCCATGCCGGCTTTCTCGGCGATGACCTTTAAGGGTAAAGAGGTTGTTAGCAGCAAGTCCCTGGCATACTCCACGCGGAGGGCCCGGACATCCTCCATGGGGGTGCGGCCTGTGAGCTTGCGATACTGGCGGACAAAGTGGAATTTACTCATGCCGGATAATTCGGCCATCCAGTCAAGCGATACGGGTTCGGAAATCTTATCCCTTACCTGGCGGCGAACGACCTCCACAAAACCTTGTTCAGCACACATCCATAAACTCTTGAACTGTGCCAGAAGCGCATCACAAAGGGTCTGGGTCAGGGCTGGGGTAAGCACCTTGTGCGATTTGGTTTCGGCCAATAACCACTCCATCAGGACTCGAATCCGCCCGTGCCGGTCATGCATTTTGAGAGGGACCTCCCCGGGCACATCGTTCCAGTCGAAGCTCAGGAAAGCGCTTTCCAGGCTATCGCCCGGATTCGTCCATTCGTTGTGCAGAACGTGCTTTGGATAGAACAGGATGTCCCCTTCCGAAGCCTGGAGCGTCTCGCCCGAAATCTTGACGTACTGAGTTCCCGCCAGAATCAGAATCATCTCGTTAAACGGATGAGCCTGGTGCTCAAGTTTCCAGCGTGAGCGCTGGCGGTTTCTGCTGATTGAAATGAAACGGGAGCCATTCATCATGAGCAATCCAAGACAAAAGTTAGCAATTTCAGCCATTTACCGAAAATCGATATGTAACATATTATCAACATATTTCAAGAAGCAATGGGTTGTTGGGGAATAACAACGCAGGCAATTAAACACAATATCCGGGAGGTCTGAAATGGCGAAGATAGCAATGATCGGTGCGGGTAGTTTGGTGTTCTGCAAAACGCTCATGTCGGATTTCCTGTCCACTCCGGCATTGAAGGGCAGTGAATACTGCCTGATGGCCTTGACCCACAAGCGTCTGGACAAGATGCATGATTTTGTCGGACGCATGATCAAGGATAACCGCGTGGACGCCAAAGTGACAGCGACCACGGATCGACGGGAAGCGCTCAAGGGCGCGGATTATGTGGTGGTGATGATCCAGGCGGGTGGGGTTGCCGAGTTTGCCCAGGATTACGAAATTCCCATGAAGTATGGGGTCGATCAATGCATCGGCGATACGATGGGGCCCGGCGGCGTCTTTCGTGCCCTCCGCCACATCCCGGCGCTTCTGGATATCGCGAAAGACATGCAGGAGCTCTGTCCTAATGCCATTTTGTTCAACTACGCCAACCCGATGGCGATGTGTTGCTGGGCGCTCGGCAAGGTGCCGGGGCTCCAGTTTATCGGGCTCTGCCACGGGGTTCAGACCACCATGGATCTGATCGCCAGTTATGTGGATGCGAAGAAGGAGGAGATTGATTTTGTTGCCGCGGGGATCAATCACATGGCCTGGTTCCTTAAACTCGAAAAAGGGGGCAAGGATCTCTACCCTCTGCTCAAGAGTAACTTTGAAAAGCCCGGCTATTACGTGAATGAAAAGGTCCGTGGCGAGGTCATGCGTCATTTCGGGTACTTCATGACCGAAAGTACCGGCCATTTGTCCGAGTATCTCCCTTACTTTCGCAAGAATAAGAAGGCGCTGGATCTGTATTGTGATGAGCCGGCCTTTGGCGGTGAAACGGGCGCCTACTACAAGTATTGCAAGATGCTGGACGAAAAATTCAAGACGCTGGATCCGCTGTCCATTGAATCGACCCAGCTGGGGGCGCGGAGTGCCGAGTATTGCTCGCATATCATTGAGGCCAGGGAGACCGGGAATATTTTCCGGTTGAATGGCAACATCCGCAACGACGGCTATATCACCAACCTGCCCAACGGCTGCTGCGTCGAGGTTCCGATTTATGTGGATCGAATGGGGATGCATCCGACGGTGGTGGGCAATCTGCCCCCTCAATGCGCCGCACTCAATATGACCAATGTGCTGGTCCAGGGCCTGACGGTGGAAGCCAGTTTTACGGGGGATCCCGAATTGGTGATGCAGGCGGTGGCATTGGATCCCCTGACGGCCTCCGTTTTGACTCTGGCGGAAATTCGCGCCATGGTATCGGAGATGTTGGAGGCGGAGGCCCGTTATCTGCCGCAATTCAAGGGGCGCAAGCTCCGTGCCGTTCCGGCCATCAAAGTGCCGGCAAATGTTAAACGTCAGGACGTGCCGGCAGATCCGGCCCTGGCTATTGCAAATCGTTTTGGGAAACTCGCACAGGCGTGATTGAAAGAAATAAACAACAGGAGAAATGATATGTCGGATAAAAAAATAAGAATTGGGTTTGTGGGTGTAGGAGGAATGGGGCAATGCGCCCACTTGAAGAATTATGCAGCCCTCTCGGATCTCTGTGAGGTTGTTGCCCTTGCCGAGTTGCGGACGGATCTCGCGGGCAAAGTGGCGCAACGTTATTTCATTCCCAAAACGTATCCCTCGCACGAGGAAATGCTGAAGAATGAAAAGCTCGACGGTCTTGTTGCGTCCCAGCCATTTACCCGGCACGGGACCCTGCTGCCGGATCTGTTGAAAGCGAAAATTCCCGTCTTCACCGAGAAACCCATTGCCGGCACCATCGAGATGGGTGAGAAAATCGTCAAGGCGGTTGCCGCCAGCGGCACCTTCCACATGGTCGGTTACCACAAGCGGAGTGACCCGGCCACCATGGCGGCCAAGGTGGAAATTGATCGCCTGAAACAGACCGGGGAACTGGGCAAGATGAAATATGTTCGTTTACTGATGCCCGCCGGGGACTGGGTTGCCAGCGGATTTTTCGACTTGATTAACTCCAACGTGCCTGGTCCGCAGATGCAGTGGGACCCACCGGATTCATCACTGAGCAAGGAGAACTACGATACCTATATCAGCTTTGTGAACTACTACATTCATCAGGTCAACTTGATGCGCCATATGCTGGGCGAGAGTTATGAGGTCACGCATGTTGATCCTACCGCGGTTTTGTTGGTCGGTAAGAGCAAGAGCGGCATTCCGTGTACAATCGAAATGACCCCTTATCAGACCAATATCGACTGGCAGGAATCCGCCCTGGTGTGTTTCGAAAAGGGCTGGGTCAAGGTGGAGTTGCCGGCCCCGCTGGCGCTTAACCGTGCGGGTCGGGTCACGTTTTTCCGCGACCCCGGCAATGGCGTCCAACCGCAATTCATCGAGCCGCAAATGCCGTGGGTGCATGCAATGCGCCAGCAGGCCATCAACTTCATCCGTGCCATTAAAGGCGAAATCAAACCCCTGTGCGAGGCTACCGAAGCATTGGAAGATATGCAGGTCGCGCGCCAGTTCCTCAAGCATTACAAGGGCGTCTAAAAATAAAGGAATAAATTATGCCACTGAAATGGAAACGGGTTTGGATTTCTGACGAAACCTACGAGTCGGCGGGTGTCTTTGATGTGAATGGCGATGGCATCCCCGATATCGTATCGGGCGCCTTCTGGTATCAGGGGCCCGACTTCCGCCGCAAACACTTCATTGGGGAAGTGAAACCGGCGGGTGAATATTTTGATGACTTCTCGACGATCGCCCTGGATGTGAATGGCAATGGTCGGACAGATTTCATCACGGGCGGCTGGTGGGGCAACACCCTGCGCTGGCGTGAGTGTCCGGAAGACCCTACGAAACCCTGGGCGGAACATATTATCGCCGAGGTTGGCAATGTCGAAACCACGCGCGCCTGGGATATCGATGGGGATGGGAGGCTGGAGATCTTTCCCAACACGCCCCCTAATCCCGAGGTAGCCTACTTCAAATTGATCGTGGATGCCAACGGCAAGGGCACCGGCAAGTTCAAGAAGGTGGTGATCCACAAATTTGAGGGAAAAGGGCAGGGGCACGGCATTGGCTGCGGTGACGTCGCAGGCCATGGCCGCAAGGATGTCATTCTTTGTAATGGCTGGCTGGAGGCTCCGGCCGACCCCGAAAACGGGAAGTGGATTTGGCATGAGGACTTCCCGACCCCGCCGTGGGGCTGGGCGGCCAGCGATCCCATGTTGGTGGTTGACATCAATGGTGACGGCAAGAACGAAATCATTACCGGTAACGCGCATGGATTTGGGTTATGGTGGAGCGAACAGAAGGTGTCCGGCGGTAAACGCGAATGGATTCACCATCCTATCGATCCCTATAATGCGCAATTTCACGATCTGCACTGGATTGATATTGATGGCGATGGCCAGTGTGAGTTGGTTACCGGTAAGCGTCACCGGGCTCATTGCGGGAACGAGGCGGGCGAGTGGGATGATCTGGGGCTTTATTATTTCAAGTGGACGGGCGAATCCTTTGCCAAGCAGGTGATTGATTACGGGCCCATCGGCGAAGGAAAGGGCTGTGGTATCCACTTCGCGCTGGCCGATCTGCGCGGAACCGGACGTCTGGACTTCATTGCCCCCGGCAAAGACGGGCTCTACGTGTACTTCAACGAAGGGATGTAAGGCTCATCCACGCCTATATTAATGATATGCCCTCTCTCTGTCAGGGGAGAGGGCTTTTTGATTTATGATCATATTCTTAAAACTTTGAACTGGCTTTTTCCTGTTGTACGCAAGTAGATTAATCGACAGGAATAACATGCAACGTCGATCACAAACGAAACTGCGTCGAATCCCGACCAGAACGCGCTCAGGCATCGGAAGGCCGAAAAAAAATCCTGATGTGATCGCCGTGAACGTCATGGAACAAGCGGCGGAGTCCCTTTCCCTCGAGCGAAATCTCTACAAGGACCTGGTTGCGTCTCTACCCGCCGGAGTGTACAGGTTGCGGGTGAAATCCGCCCGGGAGTGGGTAAACCATGAGTGGGTCGCGCGATTAGGGACGAACTACAGCATCGAGATGGCAAACGACGCATTTTGCCGGATATTGGGAGTGACCCAGGCCCAGCGTAAAGCCAATGCGGCGATTGTGGCAGAGCGCATCCATCCGGATGACAGACCGGACTTCATTGCCAAGAATGTCGCCGCCATGAACTCCCTCGAGACGTTTCGATGGGATGGGCGCATACTCAGGGGCAACAAAGTCTGCTGGGTAAATTTCACATCGGTTCCCAGACCGCTGGCGAATGGGGATGTGATCTGGACCGGCGTCCTGCAGGACACCACTGTGAACATTCAGGCGGCGGCCTCACTTCGGGAGTCCGAGGTGCGCTATCGCAGCCTGTTCGAGCAGGCGGGAGACGCCATCGTGGTTTTCGACCAGAATACCACGGCCATTCTGGACTTCAACGACACGGCGTGCCGGCGCATGGGATATACTCGTGAAGAATTTGCCAAGCTTCGACTTACCGACATTGAAGCCAAGGAAACCGCCCTGGATATTGAGCGCCATGTCCGAAACATCGTGACGAAAGGCGAGTTTTTTTTCGAGACCAGGCATAGGACCAAGAGCGGTGATGTGCGGGATGTCGAGGTCCGTCCCAAGGCGATTGTCATCAACGGGAAAACCATGGTTCAGGCAATCTGGCACGATATTACCGACCGCATCCAAACTGAAAAACTTCTGCGGGCATCCCGTGATGAACTTGAGGTCAAGGTCAAGGAGCGTACGGCCAGTCTCCAGACGGTGACCGTTGAGCTGACGCAGGCGGAACACCGGGAGCGGAAACGAATCGCGCATATCCTTCATGAGGACCTCCAGCAACGCTTGGTGGGGATTCAGTATAGGCTTCATGCCCTCACCGGGACCGGCTTGGATGAATCCGCTGCCGGGACGGTGGATAAAGCGATGAAGGAGCTGGCCGAAACCATTCAGCTCACGCGCCAACTTGCGACCAACATATCCCCGCCTGTCCTTTCCGCGTTGGGCTTGCGTGCGGCGTTGGATTGGTTGGCGAAAGAGGTGTATGCCAAATGCGCCCTTGATGTTAGAATCACTGGATGCCGGTCTTTCAAATTAGCCTCCGAAGGACTTCAGGCCTTTGCTTTTGATGCGATTCGGGAATTGTTACTCAATATTTCCAAGCATGCGGCGGTCAACTCGGCGGAGATTAAATTGTGGACTGTGGGCAAGTATCAGACCGCCATCGAGGTGCGTGATAAAGGCAAAGGCGGGGCCACGATTGACAAAAACCAATCGAGTTTCGGCCTGCTTAGTATTCGCGAACGTGCGTATGCCTTGAATGTCGGATTTAATATGGACAGCCGTCCCGGCAAGGGCACCTGCGTGACGTTGATCCTGCCGAATCTCGAACTAAAGGAACCCCATGTCGTTGAGCATTGAAATCCGTGTGGCTGATCTACTCAGCCGAATGACGCTTCAGGAAAAAGTCGGGCAGATCAATCAGCGGCTATTTGGCTGGAAGTCTTTCCGGAAGACTTCCGCCGGCTTCGAATTGACGCCGTATTTCATGGATGAGGTCGAAGCAGGGGCTGGTATAGGTGTGCTCTACGGCTTGTTTCGGGCCGATCCCTGGTCTGGCGTCAATTGGGTTAACGGCATTCCACCCGCCGAAAGCGCCAAAGTGGCCAACCTGTTGCAACGACATGTACTGGAGCACACGCGACTCGGAATCCCGATACTCCTGACAGAAGAGTGTCCACACGGACATCAGGCGCTTGGCGCGACGCTGATCCCCGCCAACATCGGGACGGCCTCCAGTTGGAATCCGGATTTGTATGCCGAAACACTCCGGCTTGTGGCCGCCGAACTAAGGTGTCGCGGTGCGCATCTAGGCTTGATTTCAGCTTTGGACATGCTTCGTGACCCGCGTTGGGGCCGCTCTGAGGAATGTTATGGGGAAGATCCGTGCCTCTCGGCCTGCTTTGCCATTGCGGCCACTCTGGGACTCCAGGGGCCCGCACTGGAGGACCTAAAGAGAAGTGACACGGTCATTGCCGTGCTGAAGCATTTCTGCGCGCAGGGTGCGGGTGCCGGCGGACACAATGCGGCCGCCGCATCCATCGGTGAACGGGAACTCAGGGAGATCCATCTGCCGGCCGCACGGGCTGGTTTCAAGGCTGGGGCACAAGCCTGTATGGCCGCCTATAACGAAATTGATGGTCTGCCATGTAACGGCAACAAATGGCTGCTCACAAAACTCCTTCGTGATGAATGGGGGTTCAAAGGAATAGTCATGGCCGATGGGTGTGCGGTTGACAACCTCAAAGGGCTGACCGGTGAAAACCCCGAGGATTCAGGGACGCTGGCGATTGAGGCTGGCGTTGATCTCAGTCTCTGGGATAATTCTTTCCCGGCCCTTGCGGCGGCGGTGAGCAAGGGGAAGTGCTCCGAAGCCACCATCGACCGTGCGGTCTCGCGGGTGCTGAGACTTAAATTCATGCTCGGTCTTTTCGAGAATCCCTATGTTGATGAAGGCAGACCGGCGGAGATTATAGGTTCCCGGGAATCAAAGGCCCGGAATCTCCGCCTTGCCTCGGAGACGCTCGTACTCCTTAAAAACGAAGGGGGTCTTCTTCCCCTTAGCAAGACGCTGAAGCGGATTGCTGTCATTGGTCCTAATGCCGACAATATCTATAATCAACTCGGTGACTACACTCCCGCGCTGGCGGAGGGGAGTGGCATCACTGTGCTTCAGGGGATCATGACGGTCATTTCGCCCCAAACGGAACTGATTTATGTGAAGGGGTGTGGCGTCAGAAGTATGGACCGTACGGGGATCGCGGAAGCGGTCGAGGCCGCACGCCGTTCGGAGGTCGCCATCGTGGTGCTTGGGGGCTCCAGTGCCAGGGACTTTAACACCAAGTTTGATTCGAATGGGGCGGCCATCGCCACCGGGAATCCCGCTGAAATGGATTGCGGCGAAGGGCTTGACGTGGCTGACCTCAATCTCGGCGGCGTTCAGAATGAACTGATCCGTGCTGTCTTTGAAACAGGGACACCTACCGTGGTCGTGCTAATACAGGGACGCCCGCATGGGATTCCTTGGATTGCGGAGAATTGCAAGGCCATCTTGTGCGCCTGGTACCCGGGCCTTGAGGGTGGCTTTGCCGTGGCGCAAGCGCTTTTTGGAGACATCAATCCGAGTGGTCGGCTGCCTGTCACGATCCCGGTATCCAGCGGCCAGCTTCCCGTCTACTACAACATTAAGGCCGGCGGGGGGACCAAGTATTGCGATATGGATTCGAAGCCTCTATACCCCTTCGGATTCGGGCTTAGCTATACCGGGTTCTCGCTTTCCAATTTGCGACTGGAAGGGAAGATGCCTGACGTTGCCGGAATTGCCAGGGGGGAAAGGATCTTTCTTGCGGTTGACCTGAAAAACACAGGCTCACGTGAAGGCGCCGAAACGGTTCAGCTCTACCTGCAGGATTTGGAGTCCAGTGTCCAAAGGCGCGTGAAGGAACTTAAGGCTTTCAAAAAAGTCGTGTTGAAGCCAGGAGAGACGGCTGGGGTATCCTTCTCCCTGGGCCTTGACGAAGTGGGTGTGTGGAACCCGGAGATGAAGTTTGTGGTGGAGTCGGGCAATTTCAGACTGATCGCGTCAATCGGCTCGGGTGATTTCTTGGAGACAAACGTACGCTTAGGAAGGGATTAATGAGGCCGTTTAGAGATGTTTGATGGCAAAAGTCCGGCCGGAGTGTGTTTTCAGGTAGCGTTCAAAAGCTAAGGCACGCTCTCGGTCGAGAAAGCTAATGCAGGTTTTGAACTGCCATGGGCGAAAAGGGGCGGTGGCCGGGACGTTTCCGGAGTTATGATGGTCAAGGCGGCTCTTGAGGTTTTCAGTGAAGCCTGTATAAAAATGAGGAGGATCAGACTCGCTTTGCAGAATGTAAACGTAGAAGAAGGTTTTCATGCTGGCGTGCCGAGGCGAAGTTCGCAGCGTGGGCCCGGCTTCATGATTCGCTAACGCTCATTCATTACGCCGCGGCAGTCTTCGATCTCCGCTACGCTGCGAACGAAGACTGGCGTACCTGGCTGGAATCGAACCAGCAACCTTCTGATTCGTAGTCAGATGCTCTGTCCAATTGAGCTACAGGTACGTCTTGGTTAACCGGGCAGGGACTATATGCATTCCTGTATCTTTTTGCAACCCTCTATCTGATTTTCTTGATAGTATTGCGTTCCGAGGAGAAACAACATGACGATTAACCACGATGAAATTGAAACCATTCGCCGGGAATGGGGAACTCGCCTGTTGATTTTGGGGCACCACTATCAGAGCCCCGCCGTGCTTGCGCATGCGGATGTAATTGGGGATTCGCTTGAGTTGGCGCGCAAGGCGGCCGCCAGCCTGGCGGAACGGATTGTCTTTTGCGGCGTGCATTTCATGGCGGAGTCGGCGGATATCCTGACCACTCCGGCGCAACGCGTCTATATGCCCGAGCCGGCGGCCGGATGCCCGATGGCCGCCATGGCGGATGATGGGCAAGTGGAGAAGGCTTGGTCGTTTCTTCAACGGCAGGGGGACGCCTGGCTACCCGTGGTCTATGTGAATAGCACCGCTAAACTCAAGGCGTTTTGCGGCCATGCCGGGGGAAGCGCTTGTACCTCAAGCAATGCGGCGAAAGTTTTTCAGTGGGCCCTGAATCAAGGACGGAAAATATTTTTCCTGCCGGATATTCATCTCGGATTGAACAGCGCCCATGATTTGGGGATTCCCGATGAGGAAACGGCGATCTATGAATATCAGAAGCCGGATGGCGGCCTGACCTGCGAGGCGCTGCGTCATGTCAAGGTTCTGGTCTGGGGCGGGTTTTGTCCCATCCATGTGAACTTCACGGTGGACGATGTGAAGTTGATGCGCGCCCAGTTGCCGGATGCAAAAATTATCGTTCATCCCGAGGCCCCTAAGGAGATTGTCCGTATGGTGGATGCCCACGGTTCAACGGCACAGATCATCAAGTATGTCCAGTCCGCCCCCGCCGGCTCCACGATTGTCATCGGCACGGAGTCGCAATTGGTCAAGCGATTGGCGGAGGAACATAGGGGGCGACTTACGATCCGGATGTTGCGAGGGTCGTTCTGTCCGAATATGGCGAAGACCAATGAGCAGAATTTGTTGCGTGTTCTGAAAGATTGGCCTGACCGGAATGCAGTCCTGGTTCCCACCAGCCTGATTCCCGATGCGCGGCTTTGCCTGGAGCGAATGCTGGCCTTGTGAGTGAAATATTCAAACTTCAGGCGCCATATAAGCCGACGGGGGACCAGCCGGATGCCATTGCGGCGCTGGAGCGCGGGCTTTCGTCCGGGAACCGGTTCCAAATTCTCGAGGGGGTGACCGGCTCCGGCAAAACCTTCACTCTGGCCAATGTCATTGCCCGCCACGGGCGGCCTACGCTGGTGATGTCCCACAACAAGACCCTGGCGGCGCAGCTCTATTCGGAGTTGAAGTCGTTCTTCCCGGACAATGCGGTGGAGTATTTTGTCAGCTATTACGATTATTACCAACCGGAAGCCTATATCCCGCAGACGGACACGTTTATTGAGAAGGATGCCTCCATTAATAAGGAAATCGAGCGGTTGAGGCTATCGGCCACCAATTCCCTGCTGTCGCGCGAGGATGTCATTATTGTCTCTTCGGTCTCCTGCATCTATGGACTCGGTTCGCCGGATGATTACCGGCAGATGGTGGTGGAGGCCCGGGTGGGGGATACAGTCGACCGTGATGAATTACTGAAGCGGTTGGTGGATATCCAATATACCCGGAATGACTATGCGCCCGAGCCCGGCACGTTCCGGGTCCGGGGGGATACCGTGGATGTGTTTCCGTCCTATTCCGTCAAGGGCATCCGCCTTGATTTCTTCGGGGATCAATTGGAACGGGCGCAGGCCTTTGATGTGGTGAGCGGGCATGTGGAGGGTGGGTTGGAGCATGTGCTGATCTCGCCGGCCACGCATTTTGTGATGCCCTACGATAAAATCGAGGGGGCTATTGCCGCCATTGTGGCGGAAATGGAAGAGCGGGTCCGCTGGTTTGAAGCCAATGGCAAACTGCTGGAAGCGCAGCGGATCAAGATGCGGACCATGTATGACATGGAAATGCTGAAAGAAATCGGATTCTGTTCCGGTATTGAAAATTATTCCCGCCACTTGAGTGGACGTCAGCCCGGTGAAAAACCGGCCACCCTGTTGAGCTACTTCCAGGGCGATTTCCTGACGATACTGGACGAGTCGCATGTTTCCGTGCCTCAAATCAGGGGCATGTTTAACGGCGATCAGGCCCGGAAGTCCGTATTAGTCGAGCATGGCTTCCGGTTGCCATCCGCCAAGGATAACCGCCCCATGAATTTTGATGAATTCATGGCATCCACCGGCTCCATCATTTTCACCTCCGCCACGCCCGGTCCCTACGAACGACAGATTTCACCCCCGCCGGTGATGCAGTTGATCCGTCCTACCGGGCTTGTGGATCCACCGGTGGTGATCCGTCCATTGGCGAACCAGATCGATGACGTCATGGAGGAAATCCGGGCGCATGCGGCCAAAGGAGAACGGGTTCTGGTCACTACTCTGACCAAACGCACGTCGGAAGACCTTACCGACTATCTTAAAGGGGTGGGGCTCAGGATCCGGTACTTGCATTCGGATATTGATGCGATCGAACGGGTTGAAATATTGCGCAGCCTTCGCAAGGGTGATTTTGACTGCCTGATCGGGATTAATCTGCTCCGGGAAGGACTGGACTTGCCGGAGGTCTCCCTGGTGGCGGTGCTGGATGCCGACAAGGAGGGCTTCCTGCGTTCCGAAACGTCGCTGATTCAAACGGCCGGCCGGGCCGCCCGGCATCTGGACGGCAAGGTGATTCTGTATGCAGACCAGATCACCGGCTCCATGCAGCGCATGATGGAGGTCACGGAAAAACGGCGGGCCATCCAGCTTGAATTTAACCGGGCGCATCATATCACTCCGACAAGCATTCAGCGGAGCATTCAAGAGAGCCTGGTCATTGAATACAAAGGGCAGGCGATTGAGGCGCTGGTGGCGAAGGAGAGCGGAGTGGACTTTGATATTCATGCGACGTTGCGTGAGATGGAAGCGGAGATGGTAGAGGCGGCGGAGACGCTGGAATTTGAGCGGGCGGCCATGCTGCGTGACCAGATCAAAGAATTGCGGTCGGCGGCAGGACTGAAAGAAGAGACGCCGGTGGGCAAGAAGCCGTCCAGCTCTATCCGCTATCCCACCGCGCGCCAGCGGCGTGCCAAACGATCCTGAGTGTACTTTCCCTTGCGGGATTTTGATTTCGCGGTAAGCTCAAAGTCACAGGGGCATCTTGAGAGGAAGCAGATTATGACGTCAGCGAATGGTTTGAAGTCAACTGATGACACTTGTTATGCGCCGGCTGGCCGAATGTCTGACAAGGAGATTCATGAGCAAGCCTGTTCAATGGTGGGGAATCCTGTCATTGACACCCTTTTAAAAACCATTGGTGGATTTCTAGCCATTCTTAATGAACAGCGACAGATCCTGGTCGCTAATGAAGTGTTATTGAAATCGCTCGGGGTTTCTGATGTGAGCGCGGTTCTGGGGCTCCGCCCGGGGGAAGCGCTCCATTGTGTTCATGCGGCCGAGCATGACGGGGGCTGCGGGACTTCGGCCTACTGTGCCACCTGTGGTGCCGTAGTGGCCATCATGACGTGTCTGGGCAATGATGAGGCGGTGGAGTCTTCCTGTTGTCTCACGATCCGCAAGGAGGGGGCGAATAAGTCGTTGTATTTCTCTGTCAGAGCCTGTCCTCTTTCCCTGGGAGGGCGGCGGTTGGTGGTTCTGTTTATGCAGGATATCGGCGAGCATCAACGGCGGGCGGTTCTGGAACGGGCCTTCTTTTCGGACATCAACAGTACGATTGCCAGTGTGCTGGGCCGGAGCAAATTGATGCTGACCGCGGATGTGGAGCGGGGACACATGATCGCAGAGGATATTTTTCAGGCGTTGATCAAACTGGCGCAGGAAGTACGGATCCAGAAATCCTTGATGCAGGAATCCGAAGGGGGTGTTTTTCCGTTATTGAGGTTGACCGCTGTGTCGGATATTTTAAAAGAAATCTCCAAGGCGTGCCATGCCTATCCGGTGGCCAAAGGAAAAAAACTACTGGTGGACGATAAAACGGCGGGATTCAAATTCAAAACAGACGCCTGGCTTCTTCAGAGGATCATTGGGGGGATGGTATTGAATGCCTTGGAAGCCTCTGATGAAAGCGATGAGGTTCGTATCAAGGCGGAGATCTTTCACTCGTTGCTCACCTTTTCAGTATGGAATCGCCAGTGTATTCCGGCTGAAATAACAAAACGGATCTTCCAGCAGAATTTTTCCACCCATGTCGAACTGGGCCGTGGAATGGGCACTTATTTCATGAAGTTGATCGGGGAACAGTCCTTGGGCGGGCAGGTCGACTTCACCACCTCGGAGTCCGAGGGAACTACTTTCCGGATTAGTTTGAAAGTGTAGGAGCCAGTTAACAGTCTGCCCACTGCCTACTGCAGACTGGCTTCAACGAAAACGCTTGTTCAGGTCGCCATAGGCGTCGATGCGCCGGTCGCGCAGGAATGGCCAGATGCGACGAACGGTTTCACTCTGATCCAAATTCACATCCACCATCAGCTGGTTTTCCCGGGTGTGGTCTGCCTGGGCGATAAACTCCCCCTGGCATCCGGCGGCAAAGGTGTGGCCCCAGAATTGGATGCCGCCTGGGCTCTTGGGGGCGGCCTCAAAGCCGACCCGGTTGACGCTTAGTACAGGGATTCCGTTGGCGATGGCGTGCGCCCGTTGGATGGTGATCCAGGCGTCGAGTTGTCGCTGTTGCTCGTCCGGAGTGTCGGAGGGGTCCCACCCGATGGCGGTGGGATAGATCAGGAGTTGCGCTCCATCCAGGGTCATCAAACGGGCCGCCTCCGGGTACCACTGGTCCCAGCAGACCAATACGCCCAGTTTTCCAATCGACGTCGGGATGGCGCGAAAGCCAAGATCACCGGGCGTGAAGTAAAACTTTTCGTAATAGGCGGGGTCATCCGGAATATGCATTTTGCGATACATCCCGGCAATGGAGCCGTCCGACTCGAAGACCACGGCGGTATTGTGATAAAGGCCGGCGGTGCGTCGTTCAAAGAATGAACCCACGAGAACCACCTGATTGTCCCGTGCGGCTTTGGCAAAGGTATCCGTGAGGGGGCCCGGGATGGGTTCGGCTTGGGAACACAATTCAGGGTCCTCGACCTGGCAGAAATAGAGGGACGTATGGAGTTCGGAGAGCACCACCAGTTTGGCTCCGGATTGGGCGGCCTGACGTATGGCCACGACACTCCTGGCCACATTAGCATTTCGGTCAGGACCGAAGGCGTGCTGAATCAATGCTATTTTCATAATTAAGATTTCCGACAGAATTTACAGAATGTTCAAAATGGGGAGAGAATCCCTTTTCCCGTGTTTAAAATTAATTCTGTTTATTTTGTTCATTCTGTCAAACCCGGGCTTTTTCTCACTTATCCCCTACGTGAGTGTTCCTTTCGGCAGTTGCATGGTGACGCAGTGCAGTGACCCATGCTGCAAAATGAGGGTGGAACAGTCTATGCCGATAATCCTGCGGCCAGGGAAGGCTTTCCCAATGAGGGTGAGCGCGAGGGAATCGTTTGGATCGTCATAAATAGGCACCAGAACGGCACCATTGAGAATAAGGAAATTGGCATAAGAGACCGGGAGCCGGTGCATTTCTTCGTCATATTTGGCTGATGGCCAGGGTAGAGGGATCAGGTGGTAGGGAGTGCCCATTGTTGTGGTCAGGCGCCTCAACTCGTTGGCCATGGCAGACAGTTCGGCGAAATGCTCGTCCGTGGAGTCATCACAGGCCTGATAGACAATGGTGTCATGAGGGGCGAATCGGGCCAGCATGTCGATGTGGCCATCCGTATCGTCGCCGGCGAGGTAGCCGTGTTCCAACCAGAAAACGCGGGAGGCCCCGAGAAACTGAGAGAAGGCGTGTTCGGTGTCTTTCCGGCTCATGTGGGCATTCCGGTTCACGTTGGCATTGCAGGATGAAGTGGTCAGGATGGTGCCTTGTCCGTCGGTTTCGATGCTACCTCCCTCAAGGATTAAATGGACGCGCCGGAAATGGGTGGTTCCGAAGATGCCCTGTTCTTTAAGTTTTGCCGAAATAGCGTTGTCCAGATTGGCATTATATTTTCCGCCCCACCCGGTAAAATCGCAATCCAGAAGGACCGGATGGTGATTCTCAAAGACGGTTAAGGGTCCGAAGTCACGGGACCAGGTGTCATTGGTGGGGATGGGGCAGCACTGGACACGTTCGGATTGTGCGTTGGTATGCTTGAGGAAATGGTGGACTTCTGCGGGGTGAATGGTCACCACGATGACCTTGGCATGATGAGACGCTTCGGCAATTATTTTGGCAAAGGTTTCCTGGGCTCTGCCCAGATAGGGGCTCCAGTCGGTCGCAGCATGGGGCCAGGCCAGCAGAACGCCGTCCTGTTCTTCCCATTCGGCTGGATATCTGAGGGTGTTCATAGGGAGATTGTGAATACTCCCAATGGGAGCGTCAAGCGGATAGCCCAAAAAGAAAACCGCAGTTCAGAGAACTGCGGTTAGCGTGGCAAGCATTTGCCTGCTGCCGGGCACCCCATTCGGCCAGTAGATCTGAAACTTTATAGTGCCTTAGGCACCGTCTCAAATATCACCAACCTCAGGTCAAATTATATAATAAGCATAGGCTGTGCCATGGGAAATCGACTGTTTTGTTTTAACACGGTCTTTACATTAGGAGCTGAAAGCAGGGTGAATAAATCAATTTCACCGGTAAAATGGATTCTGTGCTGGCTCCAAAACAACTTATCAATCTCACGCATGAGACAGTCGCTGCGACATTGAGAAACTTGATCTGTCGAGTGATTGTCTATAGCCTACAGCCTGAACAACCTGAGGCTTGATGGTATGGGATTATATGACCGAGATTATATGAGGAAGCCGTCTGCCCATGAGCCGGAGGCGCCGTCGGGATCGAACCGCTTGCAGTTCCGGTGGCGATGGCTGATTGCGATTGGCTTTATCATGGCACTGGCGGCATTGGCGGCGCTGTTGAATTGACCTTATGAATGAACCCAGTCCAACCCCGCGTGTTCCCCTCCGATCCTGTGGTGAATGCTGTACCCGGCTGCATGATTTCGGGGTCAGGTTGCGGGGGGAGGCCGTGTTGGAAGCCATCAATCTTCATATGCATTGCGGGGAACTCACGGCCTTGATCGGACCCAATGGCGCGGGTAAGACGACCTTGTTGCGCGCGATGGTGGGGGAGTTGCCTCACTCGGGAACGCTTCGATTCATCCATCACGGTAATATTGAGAACACCACGCCGATCCGGATCGGGTATGTGCCTCAAAAACTCGAATTGGACCGCACCTCTCCAACGACGGTGCTGGACTTGTTCGCGGCTACGATCAGCCGCTGGCCCCTCTGGGTGGGAACCCGGAAGGCCGTCCGGCGTGAGGCTGGTGAAAAACTTGAACTGGTCGGGGCGGAACAACTTATCAATCGTCGCCTTTCGGAAATTTCGGTCGGGCAGCTTCAGCGCATTCTGCTGGCTCTCGCTCTGACACCGGTCCCTGAATTATTGTTGCTGGATGAACCGGTGGCGGCTTTGGATCAGGGCGGGATGGAACTGTTCTATCAGACGGTGTCGAGGATGCGTAAGGAATATGATCTTTCGATTCTGCTGGTATCGCACGATTTGACGGCCGCCGCCCAGTTTGCCGACCGGATGATTCTGTTGAACCGGACGGTGTTGTGTGATGGCCCCCCTCGCGAGGTTTTGCTCAATCCTCTGATACGTCAAGCGTTTGGCTTCGGGTACACGGAAGCGGAGATTGACGGTCGGCGGCCGTTGTTATCGTCCTTGCTCCATGAACAATGCGCTTTGCCGGTGGAGGGAAAATCATGACGGTCTGGCATGCCTTGATCATGAGTCTTCCCTTCGAGTGGGCGCAATACGAATTCATGCATTATGCCTTGCTGGCCATTCTGCTGATTACCCCGTTGTTGGCGGTGATGGGTTGTCTGGTCATCAATAACCGGATGGCCTTCTTTTCCGAGGCCATGGGCCACTCGGCCTTAACCGGGGTGGCCTTGGGGGCGCTACTCGGGCTGGGGAATCCCTCGGTCACCATCATTGGATTTGCAGTGTTACTCGCCCTGGGGATGTTTCTGTTGCGACGGTATAGCGCTTTGCCGACCGACACGAGTATTGCGCTGGTTATGGCGTTTGTTGTCGCGTTGGGCGTGGTCCTGCTCTCGCGTGGGGGTGGGTTTGCGAAATACTCGCGGTATTTGATTGGCGACATTTTGACGATTACCCCGGCGGAATTGGGCGGCTTGGCGGTTTTGACTGCGGTCGCGGGAGTGTTGTGGATCTTTTTATTCAATGCCTTTTTCTTTGTCAGCCTGAACCGTTCATTGGCCTCCAGTCGCGGTTTGCCAACGGCCTTTCTGGAAGCCTTTTTTTCCGTTTTGGTGGCTGTGGTGGTGTCCGTCTGCATTCCCTGGGTGGGTTTACTGGTGATTAACTCCATGTTGATTCTGCCGGCAGCCACGGCCAGGAATCTGGCGCGTGATACCCGGTGGTACGTGTTGGGTTCAGTCGCCGTAAGCCTGCTTTCCGGAGTCCTTGGCCTGATCAGTTCCTACTATTTGAATACCGCCACCGGCGCGACCATCGTGCTCTGGGCGTGCGGGTTCTTCGGGGTTTCGCTGGCTTTGCGACGGCGGTAGAAAACCCTGTTGAGACGGGTCGCTTCCTTCTTTTTACAAAGCTAATAATTAGCTAATAATATATTTCGATTAACATTCGGTTTTGGCAGAATGCTTGTGGTCACGGGAAGAGGCGACAAACAAGGATAAACACCGACTGACAATAAGAGGCAGGGTGCAAGTCTAAGCGTGACCGTCTTTGGTTGTTCTTGTCTTACTGAATCTTGCCCTCTATCTGACACGAAAGCAGTTGGCCGCCCTGGAGAAAAAGTTTCTTGAAGAAGGGGGCATCACTGAGCGGATGTATCGGATTCGGAAAGAGGCGCGGGAGAAAACCGGGGAACATGGGTGGACGCGGACGGACAAGGTGTGGAAATGACGGATCATTACGGAGTCATATCTATTCACGATTAACAGGTGTGCATAAATAAATAAAGATAAGTCGTTGACAATCGTCATACTTAGCATATAGTAATCAGCGAAAGTATGAAAACGGCAGTTAAAAATATGGTTATGCTCAGCGCGATAGCCGAAATCCGGATGGGTGCTACCTTGCGAGGGCGGGATGCTACAAGGCCTGTGCCGACAGGGTCCTGTAGGTTTGTGCGAATAGGGGATATTTCTCAGGATGGCGAACTATTGACGAATGAACTCATCCGCATTGAGCCCAATGAGTCGATAAAAGACGATTTGTTCCTGCGCTCGGGAGATGTCCTGTTTCCGAATCGCGGCACTCGGACTACGGCTTTGGCATTTCGTCTTGATGTGCCGTGCACGGTGGTAGGGGCTCAGTTTTTTGTTTTGAGGCCCGATCCCGCCCGGGTGTTGCCGGAATACTTGGCGTGGTTTCTCAGGTCTGATGAGGCGGCGCGGCACTTTGAGGGGCGTCGTAAAGGCTCCTATGTTCAGATTATCCAGCGGAGCGACCTCGCCGAGATGGAAATGCCGTTGCCTTCGCTGGAAGTGCAGCAAAAAATTGTGGAGGCTGCCAGTTTAGCATTGAAGGCGAGGGATCTCGAGGAGCGCCTGTCCGCGCTGAACTGGAAACTTGCCAAGAATGCTCTATTAAAAGCCGCAACCAATCACATTGAAAATCAACCGAAGGACCCAAGTAAATGAAGAAGATTGATCAAAGCCAAATCAATGATGTCGCCTGGCGCGCCTGTGATACGTTCCGGGGTGTTCTGGATCCGGCCGATTACAAGAATTACATCCTCGTCATGGTGTTCCTGAAATACATCTCCGATGTCTGGAGCGATCATCGCGAACGTTACCTTAAGGAATTCAAAGGGGATGCCACACGGGTTGAGCGCCGTCTCTCGCGTGAGCGCTTCCAGTTGCCGGATGGGTGTGATTTCAAAAGCCTTTATGAGCACCGGAATAAGGCTGATATTGGGGAGCGAATTGACGTGGCGCTGGGGGCGATCGAAGAGGCTAATAAGGAAAAATTGGAAGGGGTCTTCCGCGAGGTCAGCTTTAATTCGGAAAATAAACTTGGGCAAACGAAGGATCGTAACGCCCGATTGAAACACCTGCTGGAGGATTTCAATGATCCCCGCCTTGATTTACGACCCTCCGTGGTGGGTGAAGAAGATGTAATTGGTAATGTATATGAATACTTGCTGGACCGCTTCGCTTCCGATGCCGGGAAGAAGGCGGGTGAATTTTATACGCCAGGACAAGTGTCCACTCTGCTGGCCCGTTTGTTGGCGCCGAAGAAAGGGAACACCATTTGTGATCCGGCCTGCGGTTCAGGATCGCTACTCATCAAGGTGGGGCGTCAGGCCGACGAGCGGAATTTTGCGCTATTCGGCCAGGAGAGTAACGGCACCACGCATGCCCTCTGTCGCATGAACATGTTCCTGCATGGTATGGACAGCTTCCGGATCGAGTGGGGTGATACGCTTCGTAATCCGCGACTGGTCGAGCATGACCAGTTGATGAAGTTCGACATTGTAGTTGCCAATCCGCCGTTCTCTCTGGAGAAATGGGGCATGGAAGAGGCTGAGGCCGATCCCTATCACCGGTATCACCGCGGATATCCGCCCAAGTCGAAAGGGGATTACGCCTTTATCACCCACATGATCGAAACGGCCCGTGAGGGTACCGGGC
>Ga0118677_10005875_pt1 | contig 21215 bp, 6 predicted proteins | sample AliMusrvi5mmetaG_FD_86154 | JGI IMG/M metagenome (GOLD analysis project Ga0118677, IMG submission 86154)
CGTTCATAGAGGATTCGTTCACGGGCAGCCCGGATCTCGACCATCATCAGGCTCTCCTGATCCTCGAAGAGAAGGTAGCGACCGGCCAGCGATCCAATAAATTGAACCGCTGGGTGAGTTGGAAGCTGGAAGTTGGAAGTTGGGGATGCAAGCGCAGAGGGTGACTCCGCCAAGCGACCTGATCCCACCTCCTGAACCTCAAACTCTTTTTGGGAAACGAATGACCAAGTCGGTTTAGAAATCGGGGGGAAGAGGGGGTCGGATCCGACACCGGGAGTGAATTCCTGCTTCGGAGCCGCCTTCTCCCAAGCCGATCGGGCCGCCTGCAATGCTACGGCCCGGATCATCGCGGGATCACGGAAGCGGACTTCCCGTTTCGCGGGGTGAACGTTACAATCAACCGCTGTCGGATCCATGTCGAAGAAAAGGACCGCAGGGGGATGGAGTCCCTTGGCCAGCACTCCGTCACAGGCCTCTCTCAAAGGAAGCGAAAGGACCGGGCTACGAATCATGCGTCCATTCACAAAAGTCATCTGGAGCGTACGGTCGCTCCTCCCCTCCCCTGGCTTGGCGATCCAACCACGGACTCTGATGCCTTGCCTTTCGAGCGGGGTCACCGGAACCAATTTTCCAAGAAATTCCTCCCCGTGCAGATCCCGCAAACGAACAGCGAGATCCTCCGTGGCGGCTAGGCGGAATACCTCTCGCCCATCCCGCAGGCAGGTGAAGGAGATCTCGGGATGAGCCACAGCCAAGACCTCGATCTGCTGAAGAATATTTGCGGCCTCGGTCTGCTCTCCCCGAAGGAATTTTCGCCGGGCCGGCACATTGAAAAAAAGATCACTCACTTCGATCCGTGTGCCGGGAGCTTCTCCGCTCTCCTGAACGTCATGGACCTTCCCACCGGTCACCGTAACGAGTGTTCCCGAGTCATCCTCCCTGCGCCGCGTGGAGAGTTGAAACCGAGACACGCTGGCAATGCTCGGAAGCGCCTCCCCCCGAAAACCCATCGTCGTGATGGCGGCGAGATCAGCGCTCTGCCTTATCTTGCTGGTGGCATGGCGTTCCAGACAGAGCAGCGCATCGGAGCGGTCCATGCCGGATCCATCATCGGTCACGCGCATCATGCGGGTACCCCCTCGCTGAAATTCCACGGTGATCCGACGGGCCCCTGCATCGATGGAGTTCTCCACCAGTTCCTTAATGACGGAAGAGGGACGTTCAACCACCTCGCCGGCGGCCACTTGGCTGGCCAGAATATCGGGCAGAACATTGATTGATCCCATGGGAGAAAGGATACAGGCGGTTGCCTGATCCCTAAAAGGCAGAAAGGAAAGCAGTCGAAGACTGCTTTCCTCCCCTTATTCAGTAGCGAGCAGGAATAACTACTCGAGTGGTTTTACCGGCTTATCAACCGAGATGAGGGGATCATTACCACGTGAAACCTTGAGGTCGGTCTTCCCCGTGGTGGATTTGGTAAATTCCAACCGATCTTTTTGCTCTGGCCACGAAACCGTGACCGCATTCGTTCCATTCCATGCCGTGCTGGGAAGAGGATCTCCCTGCCGATACGGATAGAGCAGCACCTTGAAACTCGGTTCCACGCTGTGAGTCGGGATGGCAAGACGGCGGACGCGCTGGAGGTAGTGGCCCTTCGGCTTGGCCGGCGGCTCGTCCTCGAGGATCGTTGGCTCCTTGGCCTCGGTAGCCGGCACGACCTTTGGATCATTCTCGATCTGAAGGAACCGGACAAGGAGCATGGGCTGCCCCGCGGGAACCGGACTGTTGGTATCGCGAAGTGAGGGAAGCGGGGATTTTAAGTTTTTTCCGGATCCTGGTGCATTTTTCTGTCCGGGATCATTGCCCGTCAGCACAAGATCAAGGCCTCCCGTGGCATTCGTCTCCCGCTTCACGATCTGCACATCGTACTCCGTCGGCAGATACCAAGTGTAGTCGTGCGGGGTGTCATCCTTGCGGATGTCGTCGAGGACCAATCCATAGGGATGGGCTCCACGCACCACGCCGGCCGTCCTCCACGCATACTGGACAGGGTAGTTCGTTCCACGCGATACGGGGGTGATCGATCCCTTGATCTTGAGCCAGTCGGGTTGATGACCCAGTGGGGCTTTGAGGTAGTCGTCATCGTGCTTCGAGTAGGAGAAGTCGTTGATGCCGTGTTTCTCGAGTTCGTAACCCGCGGGGATTTTCACCCCATTCGTGGCGAGATCCTGCTCGGTATAGCGCCCTTTGGAACCCCAGTTGTCGAGGCGCTTCCATTGCCAGTCCCAAGGATATTTTGCATCGCCGACGGCGAAGGTGCCACCGTTCGTATCGACTACATCGACCATGCGGCCGGGCGTGTAATCGGCTTGGGGATGATCGTCCACAACCACCTCGCCGTTATTGATGTTTTGCCACCCCTCGTAGCCCCACCCATAGATCGGTGCCCAGACTCGCCCTGCCCCTGCCACCATGATCGAGTTCCGGTCGGCAAAAGGATGACCTCCGTTGGCCTGACGGACATGGAGGTTGAGCATGAGGGCATTGGTGTCCCAACTGCTCCGGGTCATCATGAGGGCACGGTCTCCGCAAAAGAAGGTGTTGCCCAATCCGAACTTTCCCGGGTCTGTATTGGCCGGATCGAAATCGGTGGCGAAGACGAGGAAGGGAATCATCGGATCGTGGTATCCCCCCCCGACGGTGGGCTCGTAGCCACCGGACTCACAGCGGTTGGGTAGGTTCTCGTAATGATCCCCGACCGAGGAGCGGTAGGCGAAGTCGACCGCCTTGTCTCCTGGAATGAGGTACTTGAAGGCGAGAAGATCCTCGGGGAAGGGCCTGAAGTGACATCCCCCCAGCAGATCATACTTCACGAATCCGTCACGGGTCGGGATGACGCTGTGAGGAGTGAAGCGGTTCACATTTGCCCGCGCATTGGGATGGGCGGCGAGGTTGTCGATCCCGTAGTCCTTGCAACGGAGTGCAAAGGCCAGGATCCCGTCTCCACCCAGTTGATTTTTGGCTTCCCCTTCGAAGTTCGCCCCACTCGGGAACCAGCCGTAGGTCATCAGGTTGCGCCAGCCCCGATACATCCCTCGGATCTTGAGATCGTTGAAGCCGGGTTCACCCTCGATGGCTAGGGTCGGGATCAACCAGTAGGAGAAGGTCGCCCAGTTGCTGCGACTGATCACCGCCTCGTTGAAGGTTCCGTAGTTGTCGTGGTTCCAGGTGCCGTTGGCAATCTCGTCGTGAAGGAGCTTGCGCTGTTCGGGGGTCAGGAAATTATACAGGAAGTCATAAGTGTATCCGAGATGAATGCCGGCAATGGGTTGTTCCAGCGGGCCCGCCTTACGCTTCGGATCGGCAGAACGCTTAGCCTGTTCGATTTTCAGCGCAGTCGTGACCGCAGAGGCTAGGTCCTTGGCGGCTGCCGTGTCGTTCTCGATCCAGCAACGAAAGGCCTCGAGTGAAAAGACATGCCAGAATCCTTCGGTCTTCTGGGTCAGGTCACCCTGAACAAGGGCATGGTAACGTTTGCCGGCAATTTCGGTTTTGGGTGACTGGACCCTTGCAAACTCGACGCGCTCCTTGCGGCCGGTGGCGGGATTTGGTTGGGCATAGTCGGCCTTGGGATCATAGGTCCCTTTCATGTAGTTAACGTAGCAGAGAAGGTTCTTCCACATCTCCCTGCCGCATTCGGTTTCCTTGAGACGGCGCGCGATGTCATCGTGGTCAGCCGGCGTGCAATAGATACGGGGATGCACGCCCGGGGCGGGGATCTGGTTCGGCGTGCGGACTCCGCTGTTATCAAAGGCCACCTGCCTTGGACCAAAATCCCACGGATTCTCTTCCCCCCAGATCGGATTGAACTGATTCGTGCCCACCTTGTAGCTCCCGTATGAAGTGCAGGGCATTTTGGCAAAGGGAGAGTCCTTGGCATCGTGCGGGGGGGGCCAGGGAGCCGCAATCGCGGAGACGTCGGGCACCCCGGGAGGAAGCACTGGAAGTGCGGGAGAGACCGACGGTGAAGGCTCTGGTGACTGACACCTCGCCGAAGCTATAACAAGATTGATAAAGAGAATTGGGGGAAGTTTTTTGTTCATGACGGGTATGATAGAACGAGCCTTTTCGGATTATTTAGAAAAGACCTTTGCATAATCGAGGTAGCCGGGCTTCATGTCGTCATCCTTACTGCTGTTGACAATCAAGACATGGGCGTAGGCCGGGATTGAGATCTTGGGAATCGTGACCATTCCACCCACAGAAGTCAGGGGGTGAAGATCACCCTCGTCCCAGCTCGCCAGGATACGGGTCTGTGACAGTGGAGCCTTCATGGTGTCTCCATACATCAGCGGGCTTCCGGTGACGTTATGAATCATCCGGACTTTACGAGTCGGCTCGGAAAATTCGAACCCCCTCAATCCATCGGGTAATTTGAGAACGGAAACATCGGTCGCAAAGGACTTCCCTTTCGAGGTCGCCTCAATCAGGGCATGCTTCTCGGTTCCCCCTGGATACGAGGTGACCCTGCCTTCGGGAACGGCCGAGTCATTCAGGGTCAGGAGAGCGGTGCCACTGTCATCCAGCGCCTTGGCACCACCATATCCGTTCATGATCCCGAAATAGAAGGAATCAGGCTTGCCTCCGTAATCATTCCAATGCGCCTTGAGACGCAAATCACCATAGCTCCAGACATCGGGGCCATCGGCCACTAACGACTGAGCTTTGCCGTCACCCGGCTTACAAGTGCCCCGGTGTGAAAAGAGGAGGAGTCGCTGTGCCAGTCCGTAAGCATTCTGAGAGCGATCGCAGGTGATCGCGGAGAGTCCGATCACCCGGTCCGGGGTGAAGACCCATTCCTGGATTCCATCCCATCCGGTATAGCCTTTTGGATCGGTTGCCGCCGATTTTTTATTAATCGGATACCGCGTGGAGAGTCCGTAGAGGGAGGTACTCTTACTAACGGCATTGTGACATCCAGCACCCGTGAGAAAGGCCCACTTTTCGCCACGGGCAAAATCGGTCTCATCTCCCGGGGCAATCTTGACCTCGGGACAGGCTCCATGGAGCGCTGCATTCAGGTCACTCGATCCCTCTTTCTTCAGTAGATAAGCACCAATAAAGGTGCTGATTCCCACAGTCGGGGAGATGAAGGTTTCCTGAACTTCCGGAGCTCCGGCGCTGGGATCCCGGGTGGTTCCTACTGCTCCCCAATTTCCAAAGCGGGCGTGAGGTCCAAGAATGTTACGGTCATAGAGTATGAAGTTGTCCGGCGCCTTCTTTCCCGTGAGGCCCGGCTTGTAGAGGAAAGCCAGCAGAGGAGATGGTTTGGCATCTTTTCCAAGTTCGTAATTATAAGGATCTCCGGTGATATCGGCGATGATGAGGGCTGTTTCTGGGTTACTTGGTCCGTAGAAGGGCTTCCAGGGAGGGGCTGTGCTGTATTCACCGAAGCCGTAGTGACTCGAAATCGGCAGGTAATGAGTCAAGCTCTCCAGAAAGGATTTCATCTTCGGCGAACCTGTGAATAGGTAGTACCAAGCTCCCCCCCAAACGATGGCGTGGTGGTAAATGAAGACCTCGTTCGAGTAGTTGGCATAGTGGGTGCCACCATCGGCAAACCCACACTTGGTTAGGCACTCCTCAACAGCTGCCTTTCCAATGGCTGCACTGGCAGCATCATCGGTAGCTAGAGCCCCAAGATAGACGGAGGTGGTCCGGAAGATCTCCATGTTGACGACCGTCGGACCTACCATGTGATCCCTATAGATGAGAGGATCATGGGTAATCAGGTAATCCGTGTGACGTTTGATGGCGGATTCCCAGGCAGCTTTCTTATCGGAGGGAATCTTGTCCGGAGCATAAGTCTTCAGAAGCAAATATGAATACGTGGCTTCAAAGCTGGAGATGTGATCCTCGAGATGCTTCTCATCGCTGCTCCAGTAGGCAAAGCGACCATCCAAGAGAGTAATCAGACGATCCAGAATCTCCTGCTTCCCTTTGTAAGGACTATTAGGATGAAGATAAGCCAGAGCGGCAACCGGCGTTTCGTCCTGCTCCTTGAAATCCCCTTTATATTCCCTATCACCCACCTTCACCCCGTCGAAGATATTGGAGGCATAAGGATTTGAGCCCGGATCGGGAATCGGCGGCAGGAGATTGAGTTGATCGGCAAATCCGGAAGTAGCTGCCAGAATCGCTATGAAAGCGGCAAGAAGGAGACGTGTTGTGTTCATGGGCTGTGGTGTTGGCTTAATGAAATATTTCAAATTGGTAAGAGGTGTCATCAGCATAAATTGATCAATGATTCGCAGCCACGACCTGCTTGCCATCGCGGTTGATGGTGACGGCTGTCTTGCCGTTGCTTCCCTGATCGAAGGTCAGCGTCTCTTTCTGATCACCCCAGGCAACAGTTGCCGTGGAGGTCTTCGCATCATATGAAACAGAGGGCATCGGTTCCCCCATGTGAAATGGGATGAGGAGAACCTTGAAGTGTCCCTCCTTCGCACGGGAATTGATGACAAGATGATCATAGGGCTGCGGGATACCTTTCTTGTCGAGAGGCCCCAGGGCCGTCTCTACCTTGATCAGCGGAAGCGAGGGGTCTGCGCTGGCATCGGGAGTTATCGGCAGCACGAGCAGGAGAGGATCCCCCTTGGAGGGATTAAGCAGGGTCTTGTGCGTTGATGCCTCGTAGGGTGCCATCATCGTCATGCCGATATTGGCGGCATCCTTGGTATGATCGTAGCCGAGCACTAGGGATCCTTTCGGCACATCGGGCACATTGGCTTGCCAGACGCCGCCGCTTAACATGCCACACCACTGGTAGAGATGCTCCGCACCATCCTTGCGAAGGTCGTCGATGACAAATCCGTACGGGTGTACACCACGGGAAATTCCCGTGGTCCTGAAGACATACTCCATCGGATTGAAGGGGGCACGGGAGGTGGCGATGTAGTTGGAGGTTGTGTAGGTGAGCCACCAGGGACGCATCTTGTTGCGTGCCGTTCCAGCGAAGATCTCTCGGATCCTCTCGGTGGGCTCGAATGTCCATCCCCAACTCTGGATGATCTTGTTCCAAACTCCCGGGGGCTGGGTCATCCATCGCCAGCTATAGGCATAGGTGAGATCGGCGGAGGCCAGGGCTCCCGACTTCCCATTGGTCGAACCCAGCCATTTGGACGCTCCATTGTAGGCCGTGTATCCCTCGGGAACAACCTCGGCCTCCGAGTGGCCGTCAACTTGGACGAGATTGAAATACCTGCCGTCAAAGTTCTGGTGATAGGCGGTCTGGGTGAACCAATCTACCCCAGCTCCCGAAAAATGGAACATGCCGGCATCCGCATGATGGTGACCGGCACCGTAGTAGTGGTCAGGGCGTACCATCATGTTGATCCAAGCCGCATTGGTCGTCCTATCGCTGTAGCTTGAAAAGACTCCATGCACCGGATCGGAGAAATCGAGCGGAAGGCCGAGATCCGCGCGCGAGGTCACCGTGTAGTCGTTGTCATAGAGGACGTCGTCGACAAATCCAGGATAGGTAATGCTCGGCAGACGGAGACGCTTCATCTGGGCGACGCTTTTGCGGTAGGCCTCGGGGTCAAAGCCATTGGTGCGGGGAAGCCAGGTCCGGTAGTACTCGTCGTCGGGAGCCACCTTCACCAGGGACTGGGAGAGGAGATAGTCGGCGCACTTGTTCCCGGGGAAGAAAGCCCGCTGCTCATTGATGAACTCCATGGAGAGTTCCTGACGACTGAAAGGTGCGTACTGGGTACCGCTATTCACGGTCACCTTGCCGGTCGGAGAAGTCATCTGGACTTGGGCCTCAAGGAACTTGCGCCAGTGGGGATGAGTAAAGAGATTCTCTCCACGTCGTGCCAAAGCAATCATCGAGAGGGTCTGGAATTGAAGACTGCCGGGCGTCTTACCATTGCTCTCGTAGACCACGCCGTTCTCATCGATACCCCAGTCGCAGAAGGCACGCACGGTCTCCCGGTCCGACTGAAGGCCCTCGGGATCAACACCGGGCAGACCCTCGATGGCCTCAAGCGCTAGATAGTGAGGCAGATCCCAGGCGACCCAGTTCACATCGCGGAAGCGGACCGTGGAGTCCTGTCCATAGGGACGACGGCCATAGGTCGCCTTCACGATGACCCGATGCATGATCTCCTTCTGCTCCTCGGTCATCCACTTGCCGGCGAAATCAAGGGCCAGACCGAGATTCATCTGGGCGACTAGACCATGCATTCCGCGCCAGCAGGTGACAGCTCCTGCTCCGTTGTAGGGGGTGCTGCCGAATTCTGAATCACTAAGCTGGTTCCACTGATCTATGAGCGGCTCGCGGAGTTTGAAGTAGTTGGCGATCGCAGTGGCCGCCTCCTTGCCATGCTCCTCGTCACCGGTTAGCAGGCAGTAGAGAGCCATTGAAGTGAGACACTCCGGCACGTAGGCGATGTGGGAGTTGTGAATGCCCGGTTTCTGTCCCTTGAACTGCTGGGGAACGTTCCCGAGGGCCACACCGGGAGTCATGTCCCATTCGAGACCTGCGAGATCGCCGGTCGAGAGCTTCTTGAAAACCTGCCCGTCGCTCGTGGAAGGATCCCAGTAGCTCTTTTTGAAAAGCTCCTCCATCTGGATCAGCGCCTGCTGACCGAGAACACTCTTCTTCACGTGCTCGGCCATAGCCGGCACGTCCCCCGGACTGAAAAGAACGCGGGGATAGACACCGGGAGGGGGAACCTTTGATCCCAGCAAGGCCGCATTGAATCCGTTCGTGTCGTAGGAGGAGGCAGGAGCCGTGGGCCACTTGGTCTCCGGTCCGTTCAGCAGCGCCAGATCCCTCTTGGATACCTTGATGTGCTCCGTCCAAACACCCTGACGCTTGAGGGTCGGGATAATAGTCGGGGCGATGGTCGGGTCAGCAAAGCGGTCCGGCGTATCGAAGAGAGTCACCACACAATCCAGAAGTGACTTCTCCTTGTCGCTGAAAGTGACCTGCTTCTTCCCAAGGAAGAGAAGACCCCGTTCATTGGTGGAGACTGTGAATCCCTTCTCCTTTGCCAGCGGTGCGATCGCGACATACGGCTTGCCATCCACATCCCGTGTTTTCAGGGAAGCGGAAGCAGCGGGGAGTTTGAGCGTGTAAACCCAGCGTTCCGCCAGATTGTAGAGCGGCTTGTCAGCTGCACTTGCAGGATCCTTCAGATCCAGGACCGCGGCAAAACCGACCGGCACATGGAACCGTTATACGTGGTGATCGAGCCGCATAAAGATCGCTCCACCTCCACGCATGAAGGCGAAGAATTCATCGTCGTCATCTCCGGGGAAATCGAGTTGATCTACGGGAAACAGACTTTCAAATTACAACCCGGCGATTCGATGTATTACAACTCCATTGTCCCCCACTTCGTCGGCGCCCTGGGCGAGCAAAAAGCGGAAATCTACGCCACGATCTTCATGCCGTTTTAACGAATTTCAATATTACTGAAGACGGATTTTTCTCTTCAGAAATATTTATTACTGTTTTAGAATAGAACATAAAGTTGACAGACCTTCGTCAACTTACTAACATTCCGACTTATTGGATTTTTTATTTACTATTGACAAATGACTGTTGACTATTGACTATTGACTATTGAACTAATAAATTAATGATAAAACTCCCTCTTATGAAAACAAAAACTTCACAAATTTTTAAACATGGACGACTCCTGCGCAGTATGACCGTAAAAATGGGTAATGCTTTATTAACAACACTGATTGTTATATTTTTGCTTGCTTTTGCAGAGAAAGGTAGAGGACAAACACCTTTGGCAACTGAAGGATTTGAAGGCGGCACTTTCCCGCCAACAGGTTGGAGAAGCACTAATGGTGGAGGTACTTCACCTGGACCCCTTTCATGGGTAAGAATTTCTGCTAGTACCAAATGTTCTTCATTAAGTACTTACTGCGCATTTATTGATACGTATTCGAGTGATAATGCGTATGGCAACTATGCTGCATTGGAAACTCCCGTATTTAGTTTAACTGGATATGCATCTGCAACTCTTAATTTTAATATGGCATGTTGGGATGGTAATGCTTATAACCAAGTTTATATTTCAACTGACGGTGGTTCAACCTACAATACTCAATTAGCTGATTATGGTGTATTTAGTTCAAGTTGTACATCATGGGGCAGTATTGTGAGTATAAATTTAACACCATATATTGGACAATCTAATCTAAGAATTGAATTTTATGTAGTAGCTGGGGGTACTAGTACTAATAAATATGGAGTTTTTCTCGATAATGTTGGTGTAACCGGAACTCTTGCCTGCACAACCCCGGGAACAGTAAGTTATAGTGCAGGAGCTACCAACCTGTGTGTAGGCGGGTCATCCACTTATACTGCTTCTGCAGCCTCAGGCAGCCCTACACTTACAATGAGTTATAGTATATTATCCTGAGGAGCATCCATTAATTCCTCTACCGGTGTCGTAAGCAGCGTAAGCAGCAACTTTACTGTAAGGGCTACAGCAACCAATACCTGTGGCACGGCTACTGCTGACAGAGCGGTAACAGTGAATTCCCTTCCTACAGTTTCGCTCGGCGCCAACCCCTCGACTATCTGCATTAATACTGCAACAACACTTACTGCTGCACCTTCCGGCGGTTCGGGCATATATTCAAGCTATGCATGGTCTTCAGGCACTACGGGTAACGGAATGGGCAGCAGTACAACTTCCAATAATTCCGCCACCCCTACTGCAACAGGAACACAAACATATAATGTAACTGTAACCGACAGTTATGGATGCACCAGCACCTCGACTGGTACTACAAATGTAACGGTAAACGGAGTTACTGTAACCACAGGCGCCGCCACAGGCGTAAGTTCATCAGGTGCTACTTTACCAGGAACTATTCATTAATAAATTTGTCTGATAATTTAAAATCTAAATTACATGAAAACAATAAAAAATATTTTATCAGGGATGATATTAGGTAGTAAAGTTCATTCGAAGGGACGGATGAAAGGAATCCACCATAGAAGGATTGTAAAAGCATTTTGCCTTATTTTGTTATTGTGCTTTGTGCAAATTAATAAAGTACTACCCGATAACGTTACATGGGCCGGAACAGCAAATAATACTGGTACTGCAAGTGGAAATGTATCCGAAGGAAGTGATGCATCAGCTGGGTCAAGTGTTACTAGCCTAGGAAATGACGGAACATATGGAAAAAAGGGATACCCTTTCCCTACAGCATCATATCTAACATTTTCATTATCTGATGCCACTTATAAGAATAGTTATTTTCAATATACCATTAAACCGAATTCAGGGTATAATTTAAATGTAACATCTATTTCCTATAATAACTATACTAACGTTTCGCAGGGATGTGATGGTTATACTTATTACTCACTTGATGGTTTTGCTACTGCTACTTTATTGGATGCACCAGGAACACCATGGGGTTCAGGTTCTGTCGGTTATGGAGAAAGCAACAATACCTATAGCGGTTTAAATATATCTGTAATAGCTGGAAAGACACTTACTGTTAGAGTTTATGCAATGGATATGTCTAATTCAACAACCTATTTTTATGTTCATAATATGGTTATTTCAGGAACCACTACATCAGCTTGCACTGCCCCAACCATACAAGCAAGTGGTCTTTCTTATTCTTCAGTTACTTCAACTACTGCAACGGTTAGTTTGGCAACCCGTGGCAATGGAAATGGAGGAGTATTAATTGTTGGATATCCTGGGGCTTCAGCAGGAACTGCGCCATCTTCACCTACCTCATATTCGGCCAGCCTCAATTATGGCTCAGGTACACAAATCGGAACAGGATATGTTGTTTACAATGCAAACGGCACAACGCCAATAAATGTGGGTATAACCGGAGGGTTTTCTGCTAATACTCAATATACGTTTGCAGCGTATGAATATAACAGTTCAGGAACTTGCTACCTTACTACGTCTCCCGCTACTACAACTTTTACAACAGCTTGTACACCATTTGGTGCATCTCCTTGGACTGCGAGTACAGGCTGTTGGGCAGTGCCCGCCAATGTTTATTCAATTACTGTTAAGTGTTGGGGTGGTGGCGGCGCTGGAGGAGGTGAAGCATCAGGTTCTAATTATTGTGGAGGAGGCGGAGGAGGTGGTGGTTATGCACAAGCTGATATAGCTGTCACACCAGGTACTCCTTATACAATAACTGTTGGATCGGCAGCTATCGGTACTACTGGAAAAGTAGATGGCAATCCATCATGGTTTGGGGCAACTACAGGACCTGTTTTTGCGGATTATGGCAGAGGTGGAGCTACTGGTACTAACGGCGCAGCAGGCGCAGGAGGGACTGCAAATATTGCTACCGGATCAAACATAATTAAAAATAATGGGGGTAGTGGATACAAAGGTACTAATTCCTCTTCTGGTGGTGGAGGTGGAAGCAGTGCAAGTGCTTCAAGTGGTGGAACAACAGCAACGAGTAGTACTGGTGCTGGAACACAATCAGCAGGCAATGGTGGTGGTGGTAATGGAGCCACATCTGCAGGGCCTGGATCAACAGGTTTCACTTTCGGAGGAGGTGGTGGTGGTGCCCGCAGAGGCACCACCGGTACTGTTTTGGGTGGAAATGGAGCAGCCGGGCAGGTAATTATTACTTATTCGGTAGCTACATTGGATCATTTTGCAATTTCAGCAATTTCCTCCCCGCAAACGGCAGGTACGGCAATCACTGGCATCACCATTACGGCACAGGATGCAAGCAATAACACATATACGGGATTTACAGGTATGTCGGTATCATATGGTGGGACAGCAGGAATTACGGGAACATCAGCAAATTTTACTAACGGTGTATTGTCAGGAGTGAGTGTAACACCAACTGTTGCAGGCAGTGGATTGACGTTCACCGTAACAGGATCCAGCAAAACAGGAACTACTACAATTACAACTATTAATCCTGGTGCAGCGAGTAAACTTGCTTTTACTACACAACCAGGAGGTGGAACAGGTGGGACTGTCTGGACAACACAGCCAGTGGTAACTTTGCAGGATGCAAATGGTAATACAGTATCGGGAACAGCACAAAATGTTACGTTGGCAATCCAAACTAATGCAGGTTCAGGAACGTTGAGTGGCACAAAAACAGTAGCTGTAAATACATCAACAGGACTGGCAACCTTTAGTGGATTATCAATAGATAAAATAGGCAACGGATATACATTGACTGCAACAGGTAGTACTGTGTCCACGACAGCAGGAGTTATTGTCAGTTCCACATTCAATATAATAGTTGGTGTGGCAGCAAAATTAGCATTTACTACTCAACCTGGTGGCGGTACAGCCGGGACTGCATGGACAACACAACCAGTAGTAACTGTTCAGGATGCTGGTGGCAATACAGTAACAACAGACGGTTCGACAGTAACATTAGCGATTGCGAATAATGCAGGACCCGGTGGTACACTGAGCGGAACAATAACTAAGTCTGCCGTTAACGGTATCGCAAGTTTTAGCAGTAATGGTTTGAAAATTGACAAATCTGGAACAGGATATACATTGAGCGCAACGGATGGCTCGCTGACAAGTACTACATCAGGTGGTTTTAACATTACAGCAGGAACTGCGACAAAACTTGCATTCACTACACAGCCCGGAGGCGGAACAGGTGGGACGGCATGGACAATTCAACCTATTGTGAAAGTGCAGGATGCCAATGGCAACACAGTAACGACAGATAATTCAACGGTAACAATAGCAATTGCTAATAATGCTGGTCCAGGAGGAACACTTAGCGGCACATTAACGAAAGCAGCCGTTAATGGTATAGCGGACTTCAGTAGTAATGGTTTAAAAATTGACAAGATAGGAACAGGATATACTTTAGGTGCAACGGATGGCGTGCTAACGAGTACAACCTCCAACCCGTTTAACATAACTTTGGGTTCAGCATCTAAACTTGCCTTTAATCAACAACCAACAAATACAGCAGCGGGGGCAGTTATAAGCACTATAACTGTGCAAATACAGGATGCCGGAGGAAACCTGGTTTCTACTGATAATTCAACAAGTGTAACCCTTGCCATTGGAACAAATCCGGGTAGTGGAACATTGAGTGGAACGCAATCAATAACAGCTTCAAGCGGAGTAGCTACATTCAGTACCTTATCTATTAATAATGCAGGTTCTGGTTATACCTTAACAGCATCCAGCAACCCATCTTATACAGGTGCTACTTCAAGTTCATTCAATATTACAGTAGCGTCAGCAGTGAAGCTTGCATTTAGCCAGCAACCCACATCTACAGTTGCAGGCTCTGCTATAACCCCTGCAATAACAGTACAGGTACAGGATGCAGGCGGAAGCCTTGTTACTTCAGATAATTCAACACAAGTGACAATTGCGATAGGAACAAATCCGGGTGGTGGAACTTTGAGTGGAACATATACTGCAACAGCCTCAGGCGGTATAGCCACATTCAGCAATTTATCAATAGACAAGGTCGGCACTGGTTATACATTAGCAGCAACAAGCAGTCCACTCACCGGCGCTACTTCAAATGGATTCGATATCACCGTGGGCACAGCAACAAAACTTGTTTATACAACCGTCCCAAGTTCAGGAATAGCGGGAACAGCTTTTAGTGTAACTGTGCAGTCGCAGGATGCTTACGGCAATCCATCAAACTTAGCAAGCGCCACCACTGTCACTTTGAGTAAAGCAACAGGAGGTGGTTCTTTGAGTGGTACACTTACAGGAAGCATAGCAAGTAGCTCCAATAGCGTTACGATAGCAACACCTGTTTACTCGATGGCGGATGTGATGACATTGACAGCTACAGCATCGGGTGGAGTGACTTTAACGGCAGTCACAAGTGGAACCATCACCTTTTCAGCAGGAACTGCAACGAAGCTTATCTTTAATCAACAGCCTTCAAGCACAGCGGCAGGTTCAGCTATAAGCCCATCAATAACTGTACAGATACAGGATGCCAATAGCAACCTTGTTACCACTGATAATACTACACAGGTAACCCTTGCCATTGGAACAAATCCAGGCAGCGGAACATTGAGTGGTACGAAAACTGTAACTGCCGCTGGTGGAATAGCAACATTCAGTACTTTATCAATAGATAAAGTTGGCGCCGGTTATACATTAACTGCAACTAGCAGTCCATCATATACAGGCGCTACTTCCGGTACTTTCAATATTACACCGGGTGCAGCCACAAAGCTTATCTTTAATCAACAGCCAACAAGCACAGCAGCAGGTTCAGCAATAAGCCCTGCAATTACTGTACAAATACAGGATGCCAATAGCAACCTTGTTACCACAGATAATACAACACAGGTAACCCTTGCCTTAGGAACAAATCCTAGTAGCGGAACATTGAGTGGCACAAAGACGGTAACAGCCTCTGGCGGATTAGCGACATTCAGCACTTTATCAATAGATAAGACAGGAATAGGTTACACATTAGCTGCAACAAGCAGTCCGACATATACAGGTGCAACTTCCGTTACTTTCAATATCACTCCGGGTGCATTGGATCATTTTTCAATTTCAACAATTTCTTCGCCGCAGTATGTGGGAACACCTATCACCGGCATCACCCTCACAGCACAGGACGCTAACGGTAACACTATAACAGGTTTTGTCAGCACAGTAACATTTAGCGGCACGGCAGGGATAACAGGAACTTCGGCGACTTTTACATCCGGGCAATTGACAGGTGTTAGCGTTACACCAACAGTTTCTGGTAGTGGTATGACATTTATCGTTACGGAAACAGGTGGCAAAACAGGCAGCACAAGCTTTAATGTTGGAAATACTTATTGCGTTCCCGTTACAGGTTGCGGTATAAAATACAGTACTACTCCCGGATTTAACCCCAGCACATCAGGCACTGCAGTTGCCAGCACTTCTGATTGCAGTTTTGGAACCATATCTTCCAGCCTTAGCGGCTTGCAACCCAACACTACCTATTATTACAATGCGTATGCAACTACAACAGGACTGGGTACTGTTTATGGAAGCCAGCAATCTTTTACCACATCATGTGTAAACCCGGACGCAAGTAACTTCAGTACACCATCCGCTTCAAATGTATGTACAGGCTTTGCTTCAACGGTAACTGTAAACTCTTCCAGCCTTGGCGACGGAACTTTTACTGTAACTTACAATCTCACCGGTAGCAATACAGCCACAGGCAACACAGCTTCATTGACAATGTTAGGTGGCAGCGGCACCTTTAATACTTCACTATTAAATACAGCAGGAGCTACAACAATAACAATAACTTCTGTTCAAAATTCATATAGCTGCAGTAGCTCAATATCAAGTGGAAATACGACAGGCATTACGGTAACTTCAACACCATCTGCCCCGACAGGCAGTGCATCGCAACCATTCTGCTCTACATCACCCACTGTTGCAAACTTAGCAGCAACAGGAACAGCCATACAATGGTATGCTGCTTCAAGTGGTGGAAGTCCATTATCAACAAGTACTGCTTTGAGTAACGCTCATTATTATGCAACTCAAACAATTTCCGGTTGTGAAAGCACAACAAGATTAGATGTAACTGCAACAGTAACAACCACACCTGGCGCACCCACGGGCAGTTCATCACAATCATTCTGTTCTGGTGCATCCCCAACGGTAGCCAACTTATCTGCAACGGGAACCGGCATTCAATGGTATGCTTCTTCAAGCGGTGGAAGTCCATTATCAACAAATACGGCTTTAGCAAATGGTACTCATTATTATGCATCACAAACAGTTTCCGGTTGCGAAAGCACATCAAGATTAGATGTAACAACAACATTTATTACTACTCCCTCGGCGCCCACAGGTAGTTCATCACAATCATTCTGTTCCGGTGCATCCCCAACGGTAGCCAACTTATCTGCAACAGGAACATCAATACAGTGGTATGCAGTTTCAAGCGGTGGAACTGCTTTATCAGGCAGTACTGCTTTGGTCAATGGCACTCATTATTATGCAAGTCAAACGGTATCTACTTGTGAAAGCACATCAAGATTAGATGTGACTGTGACAGTAACAACTAACCCATCTATCCCAACAGGCAACGCTTCACAAACATTTTGTTCCGGAGCATCACCCACAGTAGCCAACTTATCTGCAACGGGAACCGGCATACAATGGTATGCTGCTTCAAGCGGTGGAAGTCCTTTAGCTACAAGTACATCTTTGAGTAGCGCTCATTATTATGCGACCCAAACGGTTTCAGGTTGCGAAAGCACTACACGATTTGATGTAACCGTAACTGTAAACACGACCCCGTCTGCACCTTCAGGTAGTTCATCACAATCATTCTGTTCCGGTGCATCCCCAACAGTAGCCAATTTATCTGCAACGGGAACCGGTGTTCAATGGTATGCTGCTTCAAGTGGAGGAAGCCCATTATCAACAAGTACTGCTTTAACAAATGGCACCCATTATTATGCAACACAAACAGTTTCCGGTTGCGAAAGCACTACACGGCTTGATGTAACTGCAAGCGTAAACACAACACCTACTGTTACAGTCTCACCTACTTCTGCAACCTACTGCATTCCGGGAGGCACACCTGTTGCATTAACAGCTGGTGGTGCAAGTACTTATTCATGGTCTCCTGCTGCTGGTTTATCAGGTACAACAGGTACAAGTGTTAACGCAACACCTTCCAGTGCAACTACATATACTGTTCTTGGAACTGCTAATGGTTGTTCTGCAAGTGCGGCCACAACAATTTCAATCCAACCAAATCCTACGTCGGTTACGATAACTCCAACGGCTCCTTCAGTATGCCCTGGAACTACCCAGATTTTGACAGCAAGCTCAACCGTAGGAACCGCTACTTTGCTTAGTGATAATTTTAACGGATCAAATAGCTGGACTACCGATGGTTCACCCACGGCTTCCGTATGGACTATGGAACCTAACGGTTATCAAGTATCATATACATTTATAATTCCTTTTACCACTACATTACATAGTAATGATAATTCCCAGTTTTATTTAGCTAATGCAAATGCTGCCGGTACATTAGCAACAGTAAATACACAATTAATGAGTCCTGTTTTAAATACCACAGGTTACAGTACTCTTAATCTGAGTTTTTATCATGATTTAGCCTGGGTAGCAGGTACTGCTACAGTTGATGTTTCTACAAATGGAGGTTCCACCTGGACAACTGTACAATCTTATGGTGCCAATGCAGGTACAAACAATCCGTTCCCAAATGTCAATATTAATTTAAATTCATATATTAATCAAACCAACCTTAAAATTAGATTTGCTCTAAATGGTGATGGAACTGGAATTAATTCTGCCTTTAACTTTTGGGCAATTGATAATGTAAGTATTACCGGTACACCTGCAGTTTCATATTCCTGGTCACCGACAACCGGTTTATATACTGACGCAGGTGCAATTACTCCTTATACCGGAGGTTCAGCGAATCCTGTTTATTCCAAAACTGCAACGACACAGGCTTATACTGTTACGGCAAACTCAGGTATAGGAGGATGTGCAAACACAGGTAATGTTACAGTTACTTTATATCCTTTGCCTACACCAAGTATTTCAGGCTCAAGTTCAGTATGTACTGGTGCAACGGGATCTACTTACAGTACAACCAATGTATCCGGACATACTTATGTTTGGGCTGTCACAGGGGGGTCCATTACTTCAGGTCAAAACACAAATTCAATTTCAGTAACATGGGGATCTTCAGGCTCAGGGACTGTGGATGTCACCGAAACCACAACAGCTACCGGCTGTTATGCTGCTGCGACACAATTGCCTGTTACTATCAATGCTTTGCCCACTCCAAGTATTTCAGGTTCAGTAACCGTGTGTAATGGAAATGCCTATACTTATAGTGCCACAAATGTTTCTGGCGACACCTACAACTGGTCTGTTAGTGGTGGTTCAATCACTTCTGGTCAGACTACGAATTCTATTTCTGTAACTTGGGGATCTTCGGGTTCAGGAACCGTTGATGTTACTGAAACAACTACCTCAACAGGTTGTTCGCAGGCTGCAACACAGTTACCGGTAACTATTATGCCTAATTCCAGCATGGGAATCGTTTCCGGTACTACTCCTCTTTGTATCCTTGCCCATGCTACTTACAATGCAAACCCTGTAGTATTAAGCGGAGGTACAGGTGCATGGAGCAGTGACAACACAGCTAGAGCCACTGTTAATTCATCAACTGGAGTTGTCACAGGGGTAGCCTCGGGAACCTGTAATATCAAATACACTATTACCGGTGGTTGTAACACATCGCCATCAGGGCAACAGGCATTAACTATTAATCAAAATGCCTCAATTTCCGGAGTATCCGGTACATCTCCTTTGTGTATAGGCGGATCAGCAACATATACTACATCAGGATTGAATTTAGGTGGTGGTACCGGTTTATGGAGTAGTGATAATTCTGCCATTGCTACTGTTAATTCATCAGGTGTTGTAACCGGTGTTGCCGTCGGATCAACTTATATTGTTTACTCAATTAGTGGTTGTGGTGGAGCGCCATCAGCAAAACAAATGGTCACAATAAATCCGGATTTGATCTCGGGAACTGTTAGTGGAACAAGCCCCGTATGCCAGGGAGCAACACCAACCTACCATTGTACAGGAGGTAGCCTGGGTGGAGTATGGACAAGCAGCAATACTACCGTTGCTACTGTGGTTTCGGGTACAGGAATAGTTACAGCAGTCGGAGCCGGAACATCCAATATCACTTATACTCTGACAGGATGTGGTAATCCTACTCCATCTTATCAATTAATTACTGTTTCAGGCTCATTTACGGCAGGTACTATTGATAATACTGCACAAACAATTTGTAATGGAACTGAACCTTCAGATATTACATATAGCACCGCACCTCCTGGAGGTGGAGCTTCATTGTCGTATCAATGGTATGTGTATTCAGGGTCAACTTCAGCCCCAAGCGGAACATGGTCAGCACTGACCGGCTGGTCAGCAGTTTCAGGTGGAACAAACCTAACATTGACAGGAACTACCATAGGTGCACTATCAACAGCCGGAATTTATACTTATGCTTTAAGAGTTACTGATGGTAGTAGCAACCACTGTTTTGATATTTGGAATGGTGATAGCCATGAAATTACAGTTCTTGATGCATTCACACCTGGAACTATTGCTTCTGCAACACAGGCTATCTGTCATGGAACTACCCCTTCAGACATTACTTATAGTACAGCACCTGGTGGTGGCACAACTCTTTCATATCAATGGTATATGAAAGCAGGCACTGTTACCGCTCCTAGTGGAGCATGGTCAATTGGCACATGGACCGCTGTCGGAAGCTCAAGTTCAGATCCTACATTATATGGAACTACAATAGGAACACTTTCCACTGCCGGAACATATACTTATGCTCTTGAAGTAACCGATGGTGGAGGAACAACATGTATTGATGTTTGGAATGGCGACAGCCAGGTAATAACAGTTTATCCGGATGCAAGTGTCACTACTGTAACGGGTGCAAGTCCTTTGTGTATTGAGCAGGTTGGATCTACTAATGGAATGGCAACTTACGGCAGTAATGCAGTCTTAACCACAGGAACAGGAACATGGACAAGTGACAATACAGATATTGCTATTGTTGATCCTTTAACAGGAGAAGTAACAGGAGTTGCTCCGGGAAATTGCAACATAATCTTAACTATATCCGGCGGATGCGGTGGCGGAAATCCAACTGCACAAAAAGCGGTAACCATAGATTCAACAGCTTTTGTAAGTTCAGTTTCAGGGACTACTCCTCTTTGCATTGGATCAACCGCAACGTATTCTGCAAGTGGTATTGCGTATGGTGGTGGCACAGGTTCATGGGTTAGTACTGCTCCAACGATTGCTTCAGTGGATCCTTCAACAGGTGTAGTTACAGGTGTAGCTCCCGGTACATGCTATATTAGATATTTAATAATTGGAGGTTGTAATTCAGGACCGGGTGGAACTGATGCTAAGAAAAAAGTTACAATAACCCCTGATGCAAGTGTTGGTTCAGTAACTGGTACAAGTCCATTGTGCTTAAACGGGACAGCTACTTATTCTGCTAATACAGTAGTCCTGAGCGGAGGAACCGGTTCATGGAGCAGTGATGCTACCAGCATAGCTACTGTAAATTCATCTGGTTTAGTAACTGGTGTTGCAGCGGGAACTTGTAATATTGTT
>Ga0118677_10005876_pt1 | contig 21211 bp, 16 predicted proteins | sample AliMusrvi5mmetaG_FD_86154 | JGI IMG/M metagenome (GOLD analysis project Ga0118677, IMG submission 86154)
GAGGGTGTCCACCTGCCCCGCGGTCCAGCCACTGCCGCCGACCCGCGCCGCAACGGTGCCGCCGTTGAAGACGACCTGGCCGGAGGAATTGTAACCCGGCAGCGCCACCGCCGCAGTGGTCAGCAAGGTTCCCGCACTGACAAGGATCTGGCCGGTGTAGGTGTTGGTATTGGTGAGGATCAACGTGCCCGTGCCGGCCTTGGTGAAACTGGTGCCAGCTCCGCCAAGGACGGAAGTGATGGTGTCAGAGACGTTGTTGACCGTGATGGTTCCTGCCGCCGCCAGGGTGATGGTGCCGCCCGAGAGCGTGACCGGACCATTGCCGTTGTTTGAACCCACGGCAAAGGTGATGGTGCCAGCGGAAACCGTGCCGCTGACCGTGAGGGTGCCCGCACCGACGCCCGTCGTGCCGTTGCCGAAGTTGAGGTCGTCGGAAGTCGTGGTGGTGACGTTCACCGGTTGCAAGACGCCGGTAGTGCTCGTGCCCCAGCCGTTGGTCGCGCTACCGGTGGTCGGCGCGGCCCATGTGCCGTACGCCGCGCCACTGACGCCAAAACCAGCGGTGGTGCCGTTGTTATCCCAGTAATAAATCGTGGCGAATGCGGACGGCGCGGCGAGCAGCGCGGCAAGGGCGGAAGCGAGGGAGATGGAAAGGCGGGCGGTGGTAAGGCGGCGGGGTTTCATATGATTATAAGCATTAAATCCTAAGCATTAAATTCGAAATTCGAAACTAAGAGGAGGAGTAATCAGTGATCGGAGGGTCGGAGGTCGGAAGGATTCGGTGTTTGGCATTGGCGATGCTGGTTTGCGGCTGCGCCGGAGAAGGGTGGGTCGCTAACGCTCCTGGCGCGTTCGGTAATTCAGTAAGAGAAGAGCGAAAGGCCCGGTGCGAAACGACTGATCCTTTCGCTCTCACCGAAACACCGAAACACCGGGCGGCGCAGCCGCAACCGAAGCACCGGTTTTACGGTGTTGTTACGGTGACTTTGAGGCGGGCGAATTTCTTGGCGTCCGGAGCTTGCGGGACGGTGAGGGTGATGGTGTCCTTGCCGAGAACCGGCGAATCCTTGACAACAGTCACACCGGGATTGACGGGACCCGTGGCACCATCGGGAACGGCGTAGGGACTCGGGCTCGGCCAAGTTGCCAGATCGGTTCCCACTTCGATGACCACGGTGGTGTCAGGCTTGATCGATTGTTGATCCCGCTCGAAGGTGAAGATCAGGTTGCCGCCGGAGGTGGAAAGTTTCGGCAGTTTGGATAGATCCTTGGTGAGGGCTGTACCGCCGAGCACGTATTCCAAACCGTTGCTCACGCCATCGCCGTCATAATCGTCATTCGGGGTGCTGGACGGCGCGTTGGTGGCGGCCCAGGTGGCATAGCCGCCGGTGCCGGTGGCGGTGAGATAGCCATTGCTATCCAGGGCGAAGGAACTGAACCCGGTCGCGGAGATTTTGAGGAGTTGGGCGGCAGTCAGACCGCTGCTGGTGGTGCCGAAACGGAGGGAGGATCCGGAAACGAAGGAACCGGTGAGATTCAGCGTGGTGGCCGTCCAGGTAGGGCTACCAGTGGCGAAGGCCACCGTTGATCCGGTGCCCAGATTGATGGTGACAGTGCCTGCGACTGGCAGAGTCAGGGTTCCGATGACGCTATTTGTGCCCGCTCCAAAAGCCAGCGTGCCGGCGTTGAGGGTCGTCGTGCCGGTATAGCTGTTGTTACCCGAGAGTCGCCACATGCCGACTCCCGATTTGGTCAGGCTGACGGCACCCGTGCCGTTGTTGGCGAGATTGGCCGCCAGCGTGTTGGTGCCGGTATTGGTGCCAGTCAGAGTCAGTGTCCGGGTCTGATTGGTCGTCCCGTAGGCCGGGCAGGCGGTGTTGGTGAAGCTGACGGCACCGGTGCCAGAGGCGTCGAGGGTGGCGGCATGACCGGCCGACGAGCCATTGATGGTGAAAGCCCGGTCGGTGCTGGCCGCAGCGCCGGTGTATTTGAGCGTCGTGCCGTTGCCCAGTAACAGATTACCAGCCGCAGCGGGTGACTGGCCCAGCGGATTGGCATTGGCCACCACGTCAACCGACGAAATGCCCAGCGTTCCGCCACTAACAGTTATTGGACCGGTGTAGCTGTTCGCACCGGATAGAATCCAGGTGCCGGCACCGGATTTTGTCAGATTGATCACCGAACCCGTGCCTTCGGCGATATTGCCGCCCCACACGTTCGTGGGACCCGCGACGGCCCCGAGCGTCAGGGTCTTGTTGCCCACGCCGGAAATGCCCAGGGGTTGGGCGACGTCACTACGCCGTCGGCCAGTATCATGTTCGCCGACGCCAGCTACAACGTCTTGCGCGACAAAAACGATGTGGATATGAAACGGCACGGCAATGGGTATGTCGCCGGTTTCGTGGATGGGCATGCCGCCTACATTCTCCCCAACGAAACGCCGGTGACGTATGCTGAAGGCGAGCAAGGGATTCTCTATTCCTTCGGCGCCGTGCAATTTCCCGTCACCTATTCCGCCGCTGCCGCCGCCACCGGCAAATCCACGCCGGCACAAGATGGCGATACCGTCATGCTCATCAATGACGCCGGGCAGGATATCACCGCCAAAGTGACGGTAACCGATGGGCTCACCTATCCCGGCAAGGGGTTGAACCCCACCACCACCGATCTCAAGGTCGGCAAGGGTATGAGTAAAGGATTTCTGCTCTACTGCTGGACAGACGGCAATGGGACTGAAGCTTCCACGACGTACACCTTCGGCGATGGGTCTAACACTGTCACCATCACCGTCGCACCGCCCAAACCCCCGAGTCAGGATCAACCGCAACCGTAACCGAAGTTGCGCAAAGGAGCCCCTGAAGTTTAGCGCTTTAGGGCGTGTTCACACTATCGGAAATGCCCAGATTTTGTGGGGATTTTTCGCCAGACAAAGCGGAAGAATGCCGCTGTGGCACGCCCACAGCAAATTGTGACAACGCAGTAGGGCGGAAAATACGCCAACAGATGGGCGTTGAGCGGTAGTGTGAACACGCCCTAGTTCAGAGGCTGCCATGCCGCGGCGTGGGGCAGAACCCCAGAATTTGTTGACGATGTCTGACATGGTGACGCCGTTACTTCCCGCTCACGGAAGCGAATCCTTGCCTACCGGTGTGTGCTCCCTCACCCTGCCCCTCTCCCAGCGGGAGAGGGAAGGCCGACCAATGCGGCCCGCTCCTGCAACAAGCGGTCAGGAGCGGTGAGGAGGAAGTAGTTGGTGACGCGAAACACGTTCGCACAGGCGTCATCGGATCAATCCCACTCTCCTGAAGTTTAGCCCTTTTCAAGCATATTGTGACAGACGTATGCCTTGCTCATTTGGCGCCATAGACACGCCTACTCTCGCTTCGCGAGAGGAACGGTGGGCGGCTCGCGAGGACCATTCGACAGGCTCATGACTTCGCGCTCGCCCTCCCGATATTGCACGGCGAACGTATCGCAAATGAACGGGAGGGCGAGCGCGAAGTCATGAGCCTGTCGAATGGTCCTCGCGAGCCAAAGACGTAGCGCAATAGGTTATGGCGAGCACTCATTCCATCGATGTACCATGCGTATTCGAGTATCCGTGTGGGCCATAATGATATTGGACAACATTGAGACGAGATACCAAAGAGCTAAACTTCAGGGCAGGGTGAGGGAGACGGCGCCAGACACGCCTGCTAGCGGTGCGGGAAGAACAACCGGGAGAACCGGCACGAATCGCCCCAATGCGCGTCCAGCCGCGAGGAAATATGCCGGACGTTGGGACAAGCGCTATTTAATTCGCACTAACTTCAAACCCGTCAAGGCCGGCACGGCATCACCGTCCGGCGTCAGACGGATGCGGTGCCAGCCGCGACCCAACCCGGTGACCGAGAAAACGCCGGCTTCGGTGAATTTCACCGGTTTGCCGTCTACTTCCACTTTCAGGCGCAGAGGGCCCTCCGCTTTGCTGGTGAACGCGCCATCCCAGGCGCCTTCACGCAGGTACACCCACAGGGGAATGCCCGGCGGCAGCCCGTCCATGCGCACGGCGACGGTGGGGTGGTCAACGCTTTGTGCTGTGCGCTCGTTCTCTTCCAACACTTCTTTAAATCCGAATTTCCCGGCGAATGACGGTGAATGCATGCTGGACAGGACGGCGGTCAGTGCTTTACTCCCGCGCGACAGGTCCCAGTATAGCGCCATCCCGATGCACCCATCCATGGCCATGGCATTTTTGCCGCTCAATTGCGGCATCTCCGGGCCCATCGCGGCAAATTGTCGAATCGTACGCTCGATGCGCGCTTCCTGGTAATCCGCCAGATTCATGTCGCGCAGCCAGGGGTGGGGATCGGTCTTCTGGTCAAGGTTGCGCATGAACCAGCTCACAAAGAGGCGTTCGCCCAGGCGACCATTGGCCGCCCATTCCGGCTTGTCGTAACCGCCGACGGGCGGCAGCGTTTCATGACCATATTCGTGGGTGATTTCGCGCACCCATTCCGCGGGAGAGCGCGCGACGCCGATTTGCTGCAGGTAAATATTCTCATCCGAGGCTTCCCCGCCCGGATCCCCGCGCTCTGCCAGCCAGACATTAATCACGCCGTCCTTGGGAAAGAGCGGTTTCAGGCCGGTATACGCATGCAGCAGACCGTTCGTACGCAACAGCAGTTGCACCGTCTGTTGCGCGAGGAGGGTGCGGTCATCGCGATGCCCCGGGACGTCTTCCCAAAAGACACGAAAACGCAGATACCAGCTTTTGCTCTCCCGATCGAATTCGTAACCCGCCAGCATCCAGGAGAACGACCAGCGCCCGTACTTGGCGTCAGTATTCCATTTGGCGTCGCTGCCGTATTTCGGATCTTTGCGATAGCGTTCAGGGGTCGGCAAGGGCCGCAAGGTGATGAGCGCCTGGCAGGCCGTGCGTTGCGCGTCATCCAGTTGCGGATCGGTTAGCATGAAGGAGAAGGGCGTGGGGTCGCCAGGCAGTGCCAGCACGCCGTACTCCCCCAGTTCCACCGGGAAGTCGTTGGCCGCCAGCGCTTCGGCGCGCTTGTGGATTTCCCGCGTATCCGGCAAATTCATATATGCCTGACCGTAGATATCGAAAAGATCGCGCACAATGCCGGAATATTGCCCGGGATGATCGTAGAGTTCGTTCCGCCACTCATCGACGGTCGGGAAATGATCATGCGTCAGATACCCGCGGTCCTCCTGACAGACGGCAAGATCCAGGTAGAGGCGTTCGTAGGTGGGGTATTCTTCAATGGCGCGTTTGAGCAGCAGCACCGCGCCGTCGTAATCGTGATTCGCGGCGAGTGTGTCCGCGCGCTGGATGACGGCTTCCGCGCCGGCCAGGAGTGCGGGTTGCTGCGCGGCGACCGGTACGGCACAACCGCCGAAGAGCACAAGCGCGACCAATATAAGCCATCCGCGTATGGTCATCATGAGTACACCTCCGGCGAAGTATGTGGGGAAGACCCTGCGGGGGAACGGGCATCACAGCGCGGGAGACGACAGGCGCGAGTCGAAGTTGTGCGCCCCACACCATGTTGCGTCGTGATTTCCCCCAGGCGTTCCATCTCGCCGCGGGAGCGCATGTTAGCCCGGATTATTTAGCGTCTTCGCATGGTGATGAATCATGCGGGTTTACAGCGCGCCGGGCATGACCGGCAACGGAAAGCGCTCACAACACAGAGCGTGTAGCGCGTTCCGCCCAGGACCGGCCGGCACGTGGTCTAAATAACCACGGGCGTCCATTAAGATACTGTTTACCTTCTGCCACGCGTAGTCAAACCCTCCCTGCGCAGTGAGAATCGCGTGGAGCGTCTGCTCATGGTCCGCGGTGAACGGAGCCGTTCGCCAGAGCGCGACAAGGTCGTCCCGCACGGCTGGCGTCGCGGTGCGGTACACATACAGCACTGGTAAGGTGGCCCGGCGCTGGGGAAAATCCACCCCCACCGGCTTGCCGCGCTCCGCGGGCGACCCTTGCAGGTCGAGGACGTCGTCGGCCAGTTGAAAGGCGTACCCGAAAGCCTCACCCATCCGAAAAAGCGCCTGTTGTTGCTCGGGGGTCGCCTGGCCCAGCACGGCGCCGATGCCGGTCGCGGCAGCATAGAGGGCGGCGGTTTTTCCGCCGATGACGCGCCAATAAATTTCTTCATCGGCGTCCAACGACAACGCCGAGAGTTCTTCTATGACCGCGCGCCCCATGGAGACCGCCGCCTCCCCCAGCATACGCAGGATGATCGGATCGCCGTCCGCTGCGGCCAGCGCGAACACCCGTGCGAAGAGGTAGTCGCCGAGGAGGATGGAGAATTTATTGCCCCAGCGCGTCGGGGCACTGGGCATCCCGCGTCGTTCGTCCGCCTCGTCCACCACATCGTCATGTGCCAACGACGTAGTATGGATCAATTCCATCATCGCGGCGTAAGTGAGCGCGCGCGCCTCCACACTTCCCACGCTGGCGCAGGACAACAACAGCAACATCGGACGCAGACGCTTGCCTTGCGTACCGACCACCGCCGTACAGGCTTCCCGCAAGAGGGGATCATCCGTCGAAAAGAACGCGCTGAGCTCTGCTTCCAGCGACGACATCCAGGCGGGTAATAACGGGTGGATTTCGTGAACGGTCATGGTTGTCACACCGGCATTATACGGGCGCCTATCCCGAGTGTCAACGCAACGCGCACCCAGCGGGGGAGAGCTGGCCGAAATAGAGAACACGGATCTTCGACGGCGCCAGATAAGCCGATAAATGCGGCCAATTCCTGCAGCAGGCGGTTGGAAGCGGTAAGGAGGAAATCGTTGGTGACGTGAAACACTTTCGCGCAGGCGTCATCGACAACCCAATTCTTCCTGGGGTAAGAAGAAATCGGACTCGCCCGCCTTTCCACTCACGCCGGCTTTACACCGGCAACCATTTATCGCTACACTTACGGCATGCAGACCCCGATTCCATTTGTGAAGATGCATGGGTTGGGCAACGATTTTCTTCTCGTCGATTGCCTCTCCTCTGCGTATGATATCGAACAGCTCGCCGCGGCGGCGCCGGCGTGGTGCGACCGGCACTTCGGTGTCGGCGGCGACGGGGTCATCCTGGTGTTGCCCAGCCCGACCCAGGATTTCCGCATGCGCATCATCAACAGCGACGGCAGCGAGGCGGAGATGTGTGGGAACGGCGTGCGCTGCTTCGCCGTTTTTGCCTACACCCACGGGCTGACGGCGCGCACACAATTCACCATCGACACGCCGGCCGGCGTCATCACCCCGGTGCTGCACTTCGCCGAGGGCCACGTTACCGGTGTGTGCGTGGACATGGGGGAACCCCGCCTGGAACGCGCCGAGATCCCCATGCGCGGTCCCGCGGGCCCGGTCATCAACGAGCCGCTCACTGTGGACGGCGTGACCTTCGCGGTGACCACGGTCTCGATGGGCAACCCGCATGCGGTCATCTTCGTCGACGAGATCGCCGAATTTCCGGTCGCCCGCTATGGTCCGCTCCTTGAACAGCTCCCCATCTTCCCGCGCCGCACCAACGTGGAATTCGTGCAGGTGATGACCCCGACGCACCTGAAGATGCGCGTGTGGGAACGCGGCGCCGGCATCACGCTGGCCTGCGGTACCGGCGCCTGCGCCACGCTGGTTGCCGGGGTGCTCACCGGCGTGGCCGCGCGGACCGCCACCGTGGAATTGCCCGGCGGGCCGTTAGCGATCACCTGGGATGAGGCAAACAATCATCTCTACATGACCGGCCCCGCCGTGGAAGTCTTTTCCGGCACGGTGTTGCTGTAATATGACAGACACCCCAGAATGGGCCTTATCAGACGAGGAATTGCTGGCGCATTGCGACTGGACGCCCGGGCGTGCGAGCGGGCCGGGTGGGCAAAAGCGCAATAAAACGCACAGCGCGATCGATATCCGCCACCGCCCCACCGGCATCACCGTCACGGCCAACGAACACCGCATGCAGGGGGAAAACCGCAAGCTGGCCTTGACGCGGTTGCGCCTGGCACTGGCGCTGGCGCTGCGCCGGGAAATCGACCTGGAAACCCTGATCATCCCGGACGCTGTGCGCGAGCAGCGCGGCAAAGGCGGCAGGCTGGCGGTGAATCCGGAAAACCCTCGCTACCTGTCGATCATTGCCCTCATGCTCGACCTGCTCCAATCGTACCGCGGCCAGGTCGCCCCCGCCGCCGACCGCCTGGAGATCTCCACGACCAACTTCATCAACATCCTGCACCGCGAACCCAAACTCTGGACCGTCGCCCAGCAGATGCGGAAGTTGTATAATCTGCCGGTGTTGAAACCCTGACCCCGGCGCGGCAACCAATTGACCACCGTCGCGCGCTATGCTATACTTTTCCCGTCCCCACCGCGGAGAGGTGGCCGAGTCCGGTTGAAGGCGCACGACTCGAAATCGTGTGAGCGGCTTAGAAACCCGCTCCGGGGGTTCGAATCCCTCCCTCTCCGCCAGTCCCCATGTCGAAGTTTCCCACCCAGAATCGCCCAGGCACGCATCGTGTTCCCAAGGAAAACCGTAAACTGGTTATTTGCCGGTGCCCATTATTGTGCTCCTACCTGATAGTGCTCCCACCTGCTGCTTATCGAGCTGCCACACATAGTCAGCCGTGCATTCATTGGGAGCGATCCTCATCGACTGCGAATAGACACGGACTGCTCCGGCATACAGCTTCGCGAGGGTGGGACAGTGCTCCCGTGGGGTAGCGAGGTCGGCAATTGCCCTTGCCCCAATATTCCACCGTCTCGGTTGTGCAGGGGCGTAGACCACATCGAAACTTGCGCCTAAACGTGTCGGGAGCACAAGGTAGAGTTGCACAATGAACGGGTCATGGTTCGCGGCCGACAAGCGCATCGGATAGACCGGTTTCCTGGTCCGAAATGTCAACCGCAGCGGCGCCAGGATTCCCTGCTGCAGGCCGGCAGCCGCGGTTGCGGGTGCCTTGATGCGGCAGGCGACGAAGGTCCACTTCTCATGCACGTAGGTCGATAACGGCTTCTCCGCCGCGGCGTGCAGATGGTATTGGTGCAGGGTGAGCCACTCCAGCAACGCGTGCCCATTGTTGGCCTCGAGCACGCTCACGTCGTAGTCACCCACCGTCTTGCGTTCGATAACCTTGACGTCGTCACTTTTTCCGACACTTTTACTGGCGGGGGCGGCGGCTTTCTTGTATCGTCCCAGGGGTTGCAGCGCAGCCATCTCGTGGAAGAGGGCACCTTCGAGCGTTGCGACCTTGGGCCGGGCAGGTACCGGGATGACCCAGGCGAAATCGGCGGCAGCTCCCTGATAACTCGGACTGATGATCAGGTCCTCTTGCCCGTTATTGAAGAGAATGAGCGCCTTCTGTTCCGGCTCCGTGATAAAGGCCTTCTCTCGCAATTTTCGCCAATCCGTTTCCCGCATAAAATAGCATCCGTCCGCATAAGCAGCACCCGTACCGAGCAGCAGCATGAGCAACACAATCACGACAGCATACGTTCGCATAAGATCCTCCCGGTAACGATTGAGTCAGGTTTCCGAATCAATCGGCATTCATTATTTAACCATTCGCAATACCTGCCCAGGTTCCTTCAAATGAGCGGTCGGTTTTCCACAATACCTCGATTGAGACCATGATGCACGCCTATGGGGCTACTAAAGCGGCACTGCGGTGCCGCACTCCATATATTCTCCGTTCCCGCTATCGAGTATAATAACCAGAGCGCATTCCAAACACGATAATGAGGCAAACCAACCATGTTGGAGCAAACCTTTTGCCATCTCCCCGGTGTGGGAGCGAAGACCGAGCAGGGGCTGTGGGCGGCGGGAGTGCACCATTGGCGCGAGGTGGCGGGGCATCCGGGGGTGCCGGCACGGCGGGCGGCGCTGTTTGCGCAGCAGGCGGGCGAATCGCTCGAACGGCTGGCGGCGGGGGACGTGCCGTATTTTGCGGAACGGTTGCCGTCCAATCAGCACTGGCGGCTCTTTCCGCACTTTCGTCATCGGCTGGCCTATCTCGACATCGAGACGACCGGTCTCGGCGATCCGGGCGACCACATTACCACCATCGCCCTCTACGACGGGACGACGCTGCGGCACTATATCCACGGGGAGAATCTGCCCGACTTTCCGCACGACATTCGCGCCTACGACCTGCTGGTGACCTTCAACGGCAAGAGCTTCGATATTCCCTTCATCGAGTCGTCCTTCAACATGTCGCTGCGCACGCCCCACATCGATCTGCGCTACGTGCTGGCTAGCCTGGGATATCGCGGGGGATTGAAGCAGATCGAGCATACGCTGGGTTTCGATCGCGGCGAGTTGACCGACATCGATGGCTACTTCGCCGTGCTGCTCTGGCACGATTACGCGCGAAAGGGGAACCGCGCGGCGTTGGAGACGCTGCTGGCCTACAATATGGTCGATACGGTGAACCTGGAAGCGCTGATGGTGCTGGCGTATAATCGCAAAGTGGCCGAAACGCCGTTCGGGCCAGCGCTCGTACTGCCGGCTCCCACCGCCCCGCCGATCCCCTTCACGGCGGATCTACCGACGGTAAACCGGCTACGGCGGTATTACTACGGCGGAATGTAACCGTAGCGGCGCAGAAGAGATTATCGCGCTAAAGGTGATGGCGATATCTGGCGCGCGAGCGTCCTCGCGAGCACCGGGGGATACTCAACCTGCTCGCGAGGACGCTCGCGCGCCAGAGAAGACGATCTACTTATCGAACAGATGATTACGTTAAGCGCTGCCGGCAGAGGACTGCCGGCTCCCAATATTCTTTTTCTTTATTTCCTCTGCGTCTCTGCGTTGAAAAATGGACACTTCCCACGCTACTCCGTCGTCTTCTTCGTCTTCTTAGTTCCACTTTTCGGCGCAGCCTTTTTCGGCGCTTTGGCTTCTTTGACTTCGACCGGTCCATCCGGGGTGGGCAGGACTTCGACGCCGGTTTCCGGGAGCGGCTTGGCGTTTTTACAGCGGGGATAGCTGCTGCAGCCGAGGAATTGCCCGCGGCGGCTGGTGCGGAGCGCCATCGGTTTGCCGCACTTATCGCAGGCGATATTGGTCAACTGCGTCGGCTGTTTGGGCGGGCGCGGCGTTTTCTCGTCGCCGCCCACCTGGCGGATGAAGGTACACTCGGGATAACGGCTGCAGCCCAGGAAGGGACCACGGCGGCTGCGGCGGACGGTCATCGGCGCGCCGCACAGGTCGCACGGCGCATGTTCCACCACTTCTTCCGCCGGCGCCGATTCATCGGTCACCTCGTCCGTCTTCTGCACGAACTGATCTTCCTGCGCGGAGAATTTGCACTCGGGGAAGCCGGAGCAGGCGACGAAACGCCCGAATTTGCCTTCCCGCAGCACCAACGGCTTGCCGCATTGCGGGCAGGTGCTCTCCAATTCCACTTCCGGCACCTTGATGCGCTGCATATTTTCCGACGCCTCGGTCAGCGCGTGTTCAAAGGGACCGTAGAACTTCTCCAGCAACGCGACCCAATCTTCCGTGCCCGTTTCGACCGCGTCCAGATCGCCTTCGATATGGGCGGTGAAGTCGGGGTCGATGATGGTGGGAAAATGCTTTTCAAGTTGCTCGGTCACCACCATGCCCAGCCCGGTGGGATGGAATTTCTTTTCCTCCAGAAAGACGTAGCGTCGATCCTGGATGGTGCTGGTGATCTGCGCGTAGGTCGAGGGACGCCCGATGCCGCGCGATTCCATCGCCTTCACCAGCGTGGCTTCGGTATAGCGCGGCGGCGGCTGGGTGAAGTTCTGCTCGGTGTGCAATTGCAGCATGTCGAGCGCGTCGCCTTGCTGTACGGCCGGGAGAAATTCCGACTCCTGCCGATCGGGGGAGAGCACCAGGAAACCGGGGAAATGCACGCGCTGTCCGGTGGCGCGCAGCGTGTAGTCAGCCGCCGTGACATCCACCACCATCACGTCCAGCACCGCGTTGGACATCTGGCTGGCCAGGAAGCGACGCCAGATCAGCCGATAGAGTTTCAACTGGTCGGCATTCAGATGGCTGGCGAGCACCTCCGGCGTGCGGGTCACGTCGGTAGGACGAATCGCTTCGTGCGCTTCCTGCGCGCCTTTCACCGCCTTGATCTTGCGCACGGATTCCGGCAGATACTCTTTCCCATATTGCTGTTCGATATATTGCGCCGCCTGCTCCTGCGCTTCCACGGAAACGCGCGTAGAGTCCGTACGCATGTAGGTGATCAACCCGACGTGCCCTTCGTCGCCCATCTCCAGGCCTTCGTATAACTGCTGGGCCAATGCCATCGTGCGCTTGGCGCTGTAGCCATGCGAGCGGAAGGCTTCCTGTTGCAGCGTGCTGGTAATGAACGTTGGTTGCGGCGTGCGCTTCTGCTTGGAGCGTTTGACCGCGGCGACGCGATAGGCTGCCTGCGTCAACGTGGCTTCCGCCGCGTGCGCCTGCTCGCCGGTGGACAGTTTCAGCTTTTTGCCGTGCTGCTCGATCAGCTTGGCGGTAAACTTCAGCGCGGTATCGTCATGTTTGGCCAGATCGGCGGCAATCGTCCAGTATTCTTCCGACTGGAAGGCGAGAATCTCGCGTTCGCGATCGCAGATGAGCTTCACCGCCACCGACTGCACGCGTCCGGCGGAAAGTCCGCGCCGCACTTTGCGCCACAGCAGCGGGCTGAGTTGATAGCCCACCAGCCGATCCAGCACGCGGCGTGCCTGCTGGGCATTGACCCGCGGCATATCGATCTCGCGCGGATGCGCCAGCGCCTCGGTAATGGCCGATTTGGTAATCTCGTTGAACTCGATGCGCCGCGCGTCTTTCAGATGCAGCGCTTCGCTCAAATGCCAGGCAATCGCCTCGCCTTCGCGATCCGGGTCAGTTGCGAGGAAGATTTCGTCGGCTTCCTGCGCGGCTTTGCGTAATTTACTGAGGATATCCGTTCGATCTTTGATGACCAGATATTCCGGCTTGAAGGCATGCTCGATGTCCACGCCCAACCCGTTTTCCGGCAGGTCGCGGACGTGTCCCATCGAGGCCATCACCTCGTATTGCTTACCCAAATAGTTTTTAATCGTGCGCGTTTTTGCAGGTGATTCGACAATAATTAATGATTTCACAGCCACGGATGTTGGTTCCTCCCAATGCTTCGCGGTCAATGGTACACACTTTCCCTTCATCGCGCAAGGTCGTTTCCCGCACCGCCCTTGCCGGAACCCCGCCGCGTTTGTTACACTTCTGGCGGGCTATCGGCTATCGGCTTTCGGCTGTTGGCTTTTGGCCTTTTTCAATAACAAGGTGAGTTCCAGCGTCCAAGAGACCATCGTGCCCCTGGAACCCGGAACAGCAATACGCATAAAAAGAGGTTTTACATGATAATCATTATGGAAGAAGGGGCCGCGGAAGAGGCCGTCAATCAGGTGATCACCGCCGTGGAAGCGGAAGGATTTCGTCCCTTCATCAATCCCGGCGTCGAGCGCAAAGTGATCGCGATCATCGGCGTGGTGAACGTCGAAAAGGTCGCGATTGCCGATAAATTCGCCGCGTTTCCCGGCGTCGAGCGCGTGGCGCTGGTCTCCGAGCCGTATAAATTGGCCAGCCGCGCGCATCATCCCGCCGGCACGGTGGTCACCGTGCGCGGAGTGACCGTGGGCGGGCCGGAACTGTGCGTCATCGCCGGGCCGTGCAGCGTGGAGTCGCGCGAGCAGACGCTGGAAGTCGCCGACGCGGTGAAAGCTGCCGGGGCGCACATGCTGCGCGGCGGCGCGTTTAAACCGCGCACCTCGCCCTATGCCTTCCAGGGATTAGGCCAGGCCGGGTTGGAGATCCTCGCCGAAGCGCGCGAACGCACCGGCCTGCCGGTGGTGACGGAAGTGATGGATCATTACGACTGCGACATGGCCGCCGAATACGCGGACGTGCTGCAGATCGGCGCGCGCAACATGCAGAATTTCCGCCTATTGAAGAAGATCGGCGCGATGGCGCTGCCGGTGCTGCTCAAACGCGGCTTCGGCTGCAAGGTGGAAGATCTGCTGATGGCGGCGGAATACATCATGGCGGAAGGGAATCAGCAGGTGATCCTCTGCGAGCGCGGCATCATCACCTTCGAGAACTCCACCCGCTTCACCACCGACATCAACGCCATCCCGGTCATCAAGCATCACTCGCACCTGCCGGTGATCGTCGATCCCAGCCACGCGGCGGGGGATTGGCGTTATGTGACCGACATCTCGCTGGCCGCCATCGCCGGCGGCGCGGACGGGCTGGAAGTCGAAGTCCACAACAATCCCGCCAAAGCCAAATCCGACAGCGCCCAGGCGCTCACCCCGGAAAAATTCGCCGATCTGATGGACCGCGCCCGCCGCGTCGCCCAGGCAGTCGATCGGACGATACTGGGGGCGGTGGTCTGAACGTTGCGGAACAGGGATTGCGCGGATGACGCGGATTGAGTATTTTTTTTCGCGCGATCCCTTGTTCTGATAAATGATAAGGAGAGACTGTCATTACCGATAATGATCGACCGGCGAAGACTTACGCCGTCGAAAACGAAGCGAATCTGGAGGAATCCCTGTCGGCGCGCGCGATTGACGCGGCAACCTACCTGCAACGCCAATCAGTGACGCGGCGAAAGGACGGTATTTCGATGGATGGGATCGACGGTGAAATTAGCGCGGTACGCCGGAAGCGCGCCGGATGAAGTTCGTGCTGGGTTTTAACGAATTCACTGCTGACCGGTAGCTATTTCTCTTCCGCACTGCATGTTGGCATGTTGGTGCTCTCCCCAAGCGAACTCCTTGATGCTTACCGGGAACGGTAAAGAGTATGTCGATCAGGCTCAAGTCTTTCAGGACACTATCTATGGTATAATAGCTCCACGATGTCACCAGATGAAAAGTTGAATACCGAACAGGTTGCAAAGAAAACGGCCTACTGGCTCGATCTGGCTGAATATGATATGGATGTCGCGCGGACGATGATGACGGCTCATCATCTATTGTATGTCGGATTTATGTGTCATCAAGTGGCAGAGAAGAGCCTGAAAGGTTTGTATGTTCTTACGGCGCAAGTGGATCCTCCTTATATCCACGCGCTGGTGAAACTGGCCAAACTGTCTAATAGCTATGATGAACTATCCCCAGAAGATCAGGCATTGCTCGATGAGTTGGAACCGTTAAATATCGAGGCCAGGTATCCGGCACAAAAGGAAGCAGTGTTGAAATCTCTGACTGCGATTCGTTGTCGAGAGTTGATAAAGGGTACCGAAAGACTACTGCTATGGATAAAAACGAAGTGCGATGCCGTGTTGAGCGATATGCGCAAATAGTGGCGCGGGAGTTTCCCGGGTGCGAGGTGGTATTGTTCGGTTCCTATGTGGTCGGTCAACCCCATGAAGAGAGCGACATCGATGTCGCGGTGGTGGTGCCGTCCATTGACGGAGATTTTCTCACCCTCGCGGCGCGTCTCCATCATCTGCGCAACGATATCGACCCGATGATCGAACCGCATCTGCTCTCGCGCAAGGATAATGCCAGCGGATTCCTGGATGAAGTTGAACGAACCGGGGAAGTGATCTATCGCGCGGCGTGATAAGGTTGAGAACAGAGTGGTTAGTTCGCAGAACAATAGTGGTTGGAATGATCATTCGTGAATAGCAATCCAGCCCTCCTCCTGGGCAATTGGTTCTGGAGAATGCAGTAATCGCCCATCAGTAACTGCAATGGCGGCAAAGGCACAAATGACCGCATCCAGCGCATCCGCACTATCAAGCATCTTCGCCTTCAAGTCAGGTGTGAGGTAAACCCGAGTCGCGAGTCCATGGACAATATCGTGGCGTGCTATAGCCGATGTTGCATCGTCTTTATCCCTTTTGCTTTTGCTGTATCCCTGATATGGCAACCCCCAGGTTTGAAGCTGTGCCGCGGGAAAGGCCTCGATTAATAAACCTGATAGCGAAGATTCCGCCCACGGCCAGATCGGACATCGCGCTTCTGCTAACGCAGGCACGCTGCTGTCATTGGAGCGCCAGGACGCGCTGTTTCTGCCCACAGAGTCGAACGAATATTGACGCCAGATGGACGCATCGCCTCCGTCTGTCGAAGTGGTTTAGGTGGTTGGAGTGGAGGTTGGCAACCGGTCACTTCCGTGAAGAATGATCGTCCATCGGGAAATGGTCGTCCTTGGACATCCATCTGCTGAATTGCGCTCAACAAATCATGATACGAATCATAGCGCTGGACATATTGTTGGGGAATCGAAAAGGGGGCGTCGATACCTGCTGCGGTAAAGTCTCGTTGCTGTAGCAGTGAAACTAACCGATCAAAGGGGTGGTCTCCATATCGCACAGGTAGCTGCTGGACGCGCTCCAGCAAAGTGAGTTTTCGGCCAGCAGAAGTTTCATCGATAGTCGCAATCCATACATTACTCGACGACGTGCCTGGTCTCCATTTGGTGTGATCGCCACTAAAATCGATCCCGTACCAGCGCATGCAGCACCTCAAAACTTGTATTGCTACCCTGCGTTCAGCGGAAGAATAAAAACCACAAATTCACCCCCACGAACATGAACAGGAATGTGAAGGTGAGGACCGAGTTGGGCGCGTGTTCGACGCGGAGCAGGTGGGCGAAGATGATGCCGGCCAGGCAGGCCCCGAGCATATCGACCAGCAGGTTGGCGACAACGCTGAAGTCGGCGTGGGCGGGCAGAAAGAGCCGGTTGGTCGGCAAACTGTAGAGCAGACCCAGTTCGGCGGCGAGGATGGTGAGAAACACCAGCGGAAGTGACGCGCTGGGGCCGCTCAGCAGCAGATACACCAGCAGGCCGACCGCGACGGCCATGCCGTAGTGCGCCCACCAGGGGCTGTGCGGCAACAAGCCGCGCTGCGCCAACAGCAATCCCATGGCCACCATCAGCGCGGTTAACGCGTACGGTTGCGCGGGCGCGGCCTGTTTGCCGGTCAGCGTGAGATTTTCCTGCTGGTCTGCATCATCGGGCACCAGCGGCAACGGTGAATCCATTATGCTCCGGTTCCAAGTTCCAGGGCGCTGCGCACTGGATACTTGCGTTGAAGTGAACAGTATTTTGCGATAGCGTTGCTATGCGCCCTCGCGCAGTTCGATGCGCGTTTCGAATAATCGTCCCCACGGGAGCACGGCGCGAAACGGGCGGGAGAGTGCCGCCGCGCGGGGATGGCGTGCGACGAACTCACGCCAGAGCGCCTGCATCGCCGCATCGACCCGCGCTTCGATTGCGCTGGTCGCGCTCCCTAAATTCAGCGCGGAGGCGCCGAACTCCTGCAATGACGACATCACCCACGGGCGCACGATCGATTGGTAGAGGCCGTCATCGAGAATGCGGATGAACAGCGCCGCCTGTTGCGCCGCGTCCATCGCCGCCGTGGCGCCGCGTTCCAGCGCCGCCGCGCGCAGCACCGAGTGCGCCAGCGCCGTGCCCAGCGTGTTGCCGGCGGTGTTCCAGCCGGCATAACTATACACCGAATCCAACTGCCGGTGGGTGAAGAGCGCCGACAACAAGTGCGGGTCACCGCCGTTGCAGTAGGCGAGATCGGCCACCGCCAGCGGGCCGTCGAGCGCCGTCAGCCAACGTGCAACGTCCGCGGCCGGATAGGCTTCCAGCGCGGCTTCCCAGGTGGGCGCGGGCAGGGAGGGCAAATCGAACAGGTCCGGTTGCGGCGGCGTGAAGGTATGCGCCGCCAGCGTGATGCCGTTCGTTCCCGCCGTCGCGCCGACCGCGTCCACATGCCGCCGCACCGTCTCCCGCAACGGGACATCTTCGTAGAGCGCCGGAAAATCGGCGGCCTGCTCATCGCGCAGGCGGATGACCACCGGTGTCGTAATCCCGTCCCGCTGCAGCACGGCGCGCGCCAGCAGCGTCTGCCCCGCTTCATCGGTGCCCGCGTAGAGCCGCCAGCGCTCCGGCGCGACTCGCCCCCCGGCCAGCGCGGTGAGCGCGGCCTGCTCGGTGAGATGCAGCCCGGCGGGCGCGGTATCTTCCTGCACCAGCGCCAGGAAATCCAGCACGCCGTCCGCCAGCAGTTCCAGCGCGGCGCGGTTAACGGCATGATTGCGCGCGCGCGCCGCCAGATACGCCTCCAGCAGCGCCGGCGGGATACGCGCGATGACCGCGGGCAGTTCCGCCGCCGCGCCGGCATCACCCAGCCGTTCCGCCTGATCGCGCAGCACCGAGTAGCGGAAGATCTCCCGTCCGGCGGCGCGCGTTTCCGCGTCGGCGCCGGTGATGGTGAGACGCATGATCACATTAAACGCGTAGAGCCGCACGCCCGGATTTCGGCGCTTCATCTCCCGCAGCGCGTCCAACCGGCGCAGCGCTTCCGGCACGCTCACCGCCGGCGTGCGCGATGCCACCAGTCCGCCATAGGCCAGCATATCCAGCGAGATGATACCGATGTCCGCCGTTTGCCGCGGCAACCACTCCGCCAGCGCGTCGGGTTGCCCGGGTTGCAAAAAGCGTCCCAGCAGCGCGCGCGGCGGGGTGCACAGCGACTCGCCGATCAGCGCGGCCAGCAATTGTGGCGTATCCAGATTCACCGGACGATCATCCAGCGGCAGCAGCAGCAGGCCACTCACGCGGTTTCCTCCTCCGCCGCCTGTTTCACGCGCCGGCAGATGGTTTTGAAGAGCTCATTCATCACATATTCCGCCAGCGCCTCCGCGACCGGCGGGCCGACATCTTTCGGAATCACATACTCGATGTGCAGGCTTAGCGTCGAGGTTGCTCCCGCCGTCGCCACCACCCATTGCCCCTGAAAGACGCTGAGATCCCCCTCCAGCGCGTGGAAGCTCAGGGTTGCATCCCCCGCCACCTCCGACTGCTCCCGCCAGCGCAACTCGCTCAGCGTGGGGATATTCAACCGCCGCCAGTACTGCCAGCAATCCACCTCCGGCGCCTGAAATTCTTCAATAGCGATAAACGAAAACAGCCCCGCCACCCGCCGCACATCGCGCACCAGCGACCAGAGCGCGAGCGGGGGGGCGTTTACCGGAGTTGAAAAGGAAAAGTGCGACATTTTATCCTTAATTTCTCATACCAATTATCTTTGCTGCGATGCTGGCGCGCGAGCGTCCTCGCGAGCGCGCGAGTATGACCGTTGTGTTCGCGAGGACGCTCGCGCGCCAGGACTTGACTGTCCGTAATGGGTTTATATTCTATCCTTATTTTCCGATGCAGAACAGAGTATGTTTCCCGCGCAGGTAAATGCACCCGTTGGCGATGGCCGGGGAGGCGGCGACGTGCTCGCCCAGGGGGTTGGCGGCGAACTCTTTGAAGGCGCGCGCGGCGGCGATGATGTGGGTGACGCCGGCTTCATCCACCAGGTAGACCCGATCGCCCACCAGGGTGGGGGAGGCGCGAAAAGGCGTGTCGTAATCGTGCTGCCAGACGGATTTACCGGTGACGGCGTCGACACAGGCGACGGTGGCTTGCGCGGTGATGAAAACCAGCTTGCCGTCGCTCACCGGACTGGCGATATCCGGCAGGTTGTCCTGCGACATCCAACTGACGCGCGATTTCGTCACCTCGCCGCTGCCGCCCGGACGGATGGCCGCCAGGTTGGATCCCTGATTGACGACGAAGACCAGTCCGCCGGCGAAGATGGGACTGGGCGCGACATCGCCGCCCAGGCACTCCGCGCGCCAGAGTTCCTTGCCGTTCGCCGGATGGTAGGCGATGACCAATGGACTGCCGCAGGTGATCAACTCATCGTGCCCGCCGGTGGTGATCACGATCGGCGTGCTCCACGAGTTGGGCACCGGGCGTTTCACCGACCATACCGGATCGCCGGTCGCCACCTCGAACGCCAGCAGCGCCGATTTCCCATCGTCAGCACTCGGTCCCTGGTCGAATTGCACGATCAGCAATTTTTTGTAAATCAGCAGCGAACTCGCATGACCATACTGGTTGTTCGGCAACCCGATATTCTTCGCCCAGCGGATTTTACCGGTGAAATCGAGGCAGGCCAGGTCGCCGTTGGCGAAGATCGCGCAGAGATGCGCGCCGTCGGTCGCCGCCGTCGGCGCGGCGTAGCCGGTGTCGTCCGAGACCGTCAGCGGTCCGGTATCGGCGCAGGACAGCCCGGCCACCGGTTGCTTCCAACGCGACTCTCCCGTCCGCGCGTTCAGGCAGTAGATCATGCGCTGGTGCTCGTCGGCGCCGGTGAGGAAGAGATAATCGCCCCACACCACCGGCGAATTGGCCCCTGGCAGCGTGATGGGGGCCTTCCAGCGGATGTTCACGCCTTTGTCCCCGTCCCATTTTTCCACCAGGCCGGCGGCCGGTGCGACGCCGCGTCCCCCGGGACCGCGAAACGACGCCCAGCTACCTCCCGCGCCCACGGTCACCACCTTCGGCGCCGGCGCAGCGCCGCCATGCCCGTTCGGCGTGCCGGCAGTCGATTGTGGCCCCGTGGCCGTCGCAACGTTTACCGCGGTGCCGGCGGCGGTGGTCGGCGATGCACCGGCGACCAGCGCGGTGCCGGCGGCATTCGCGGTGGGGGTTGGCGTCCCCAGCGTGATGATTCGGATGGGGGACGCACTGCCGATATTCGCCGCCGGCAACCGGAGTTCATGTTGCCCGCGCACCGCCAATCCCAGCAGCGTTCCCGCCAACAGCACCCCGACCGCGGCGACCGCGCGGCGGCTGCGCGCGTTGACGGCGCGCGGATCGTTGGCGCTAAACTCCGGCAACCACGGCGTATTCCGCCATCCCCGCGCGGCTTTCCACCCCAGCAGCAGCACGATGATCCCGCCGCCCAGCAGCCACAAACCGTCGTGCAGGAACGCCTCGCTGCGGAAATATTCCTCGCGCGTCCGCCGATCCGCCTCGCGAATCCGGTCCTTCAGTCCTTCATCGAGCGGCGTCTTCGCCAACTGCGTCTTCAGCGCGGTAATTTGCGTCGCGGTGAGCGGATCGACCATGCGTGCGCGATGAAGATTGACCGCCAGCACCGCCAGCACGACGAGCGAAAAGATCGCGGCGATCACCGCCACGCGCGTCGCCGCCAGCGCCCAGGCTTCCCGGTTATTGGATGTATCCATAGCTTGATTTGTTGTCATATTCCCTGCTGGGAGCGCGGGCGTCTCGCCCAATGCCGTTAAAATAAGCATCCTTCGCCGGGACACCAAGGTGATTGTGTCACCCATAAGCGTTATCGCTCTCACACGCGTAGGCAGACAACGCAAAAGGGAACCGTTTCG
>Ga0118677_10005689_pt2 | contig 21205 bp, 24 predicted proteins | sample AliMusrvi5mmetaG_FD_86154 | JGI IMG/M metagenome (GOLD analysis project Ga0118677, IMG submission 86154)
CATAGCGACAGGGTCACACCCGTTCCCATTCCGAACACGGAAGTTAAGCCTGTCAGCGCCGATGGTACTTGGGGGGAGTCTCCCTGGGAGAGTAGGACGCCGCCGGATTTCTCATTGAAGAAACCCCCGCCTTCTTGGCGGGGGTTTCTTCGCGTCTGGGCTTCGGTTGCCCGAGGTAGTTCGTGACCAATTGCTCTATGGAGGGGCCTGTACTTCTCGCTGCCTCTCCGTCAGGCTGCAAAGAGACGGGAGGTCAACATGACGATGAACCCAGTGGTGAGAGGTGGCCGGGCGATGGCGAGGAGCGCGGCGGTGTTCTCGATGGTCCTCGGAGCGGGCGCAGTGGCGGCAGCGTGCGGCTCAAGTTCGACATCGAGTTCAGGATCGACGTCGTCGACGACCAAGATGGCTTCTGGAGGAGGTGCGGGGTTGGCGACGCTCGAGAGTCAGGTGTCGAAGAATGCCAGCTCGACTTTCAGCGCCACCTATGTGGTTGCTGAGTCGTCGACCGGCAAGACCCAGACGGTGACGTTTGCGCAAGCACCCCCGAAGTCGGCGATCGTGACCTCGAGCGGAAGCTTCTTGGTCGACGGCTCCAACATCACCGCATGTGAGGGTTCTGGGAGCAGCGCGACCTGCACGAGCCTGCCGTCGACCTTGTCGAGCGAGCTCAAGGGGCTCACGGGCCTCTTCAGTCCCTCGGTGATCCTCAACGACATCAAGGGCGTGCGAGCGCAGGCGGCCGCCAACGCCGCTGGGTTCGACGTGAGTTCCTCGTCAGCCACCTACGGAGGCCTGGCCTCGTCATGCGTCACAGTCAAGGGCACAGCGGAGCCACAGCCGGTGACCTATTGCGCCGCCGACTCGAGCGGCGTGCTCACGTACGTCAGCGCAGGCGGCAGCACGGTGACCTTGCAGTCGTCCACCTCCAACCCGCCGGCGTCCACGTTCCAGCCGCCCGCCGGAGCGACAGTCGAGACACTTCCAACGGGGCTCTGAGGGATCCCGTCGTGTGGTCCGCTGTGCGGGTGACGAGGATCTTGGAAACTCCTCAGACCCGCTCACCGAAATTCCCCAGTTGAGCGCCGAGGTGGTGTGCTGCTGAGACTAGTTCTCGGTGCCGACGATCACCCCCTTGCGGAGGGCCTCGGAACGAGCCCGATGGCTGCGCATGCGATAGCTCTCGCCGTCGATGTTGAACACGACGCTGCGGTGCAGGAGACGATCGAGCATGGCAGCAGCGACCATGGGGTCGTCGAAGATCTTTCCCCATGAAGCGATCCCGAGGTTCGTGGTCAGGACGGTCGAGCTCTTCAAGTAGCGCTGGGTGATCACCTGGAACAGCGCTGCGGCGGCCTCGCTCTGGAGGGGAAGATAACCGGCTCTTCGGAAATGAGTGGGGGGTAGTTCAGCCAGGGGTCCACTGAGAAAGCACGGGGGCCCGCCAATCTGAAGGTGTCTAACGCCAACAGAACTGGAGAGCCCCCGTGGAATCGAACCCTACGCGTATGTGCGAGCTCTTGGTGGGCTTGCCCGCCGTCACCGTCCTCGGCATCGACGACGTGGAGGACGGTCCGATCCGTGTGCACCTCGAGCGATCGGAATCGAGAACCGGGTGTCCTGCGTGTGGTGTCGTTGCGGAATCGAAGGGTCGACGCCTCGTCGAGCTGGTCGACCTTCCCGTCTACGGCCGATCGAGCCGGTTGCTCTGGCACAAGCGCCGGTTCGTTTGTCGAGATGAAGACTGTGAGAACAAGACCTGGACCGAGGTCGATGATCGAATCGCCCATCCCCGCCTCACCTTGACGGATCGAGCAGGCCGCTTCGCCACGAGAGCGGTCGGACAAGACGGCCGGAGCGTCAACGAGGTCGCCCGGGAGCTCGGTTGTGACTGGCACACGGTCAATGACGCTGTCTTGGCTTACGGGTCTGCCCTGATCGACCATCCAGATCGCTTCGACGACGTCAAGGCCTTGGGGCTCGATGAGACCGCCTTTGTTCGGCTCGCTCCCTACTTCCGGACCAACTTCATCACCTCGATTGTCGACGTCGGAGCCGGCCAGCTGCTCGACATCGTCCCCGGAAGAGGCGGCCAGGGAACCGTCGACTGGTTGAGAAGCCGGCCTGAGTCCTGGCGAGCATCCATCACACACGGCACCTTGGATCTCTCGTCTGCCTATCGGAAGGTCTTCCTCGACGAACTCCCCGACGTCACCTTGGTCGCCGACCCGTTCCATGTGGTCAAGCTCGCCACGTCCAAGCTCGATGAGGTCCGCCGCCGAGTCCAGAACGAGACGCTCGGTCATCGAGGCCGAAAGAACGACCCCCTCTATCGGGGACGTCGACTTCTCACCATGGCCGAGGAGCGCTTGAGCGAAGACGGCAGAACCAAGCTGCTCAACCTGATCGAAGCCGGAGACCCGAAGGGCGAGGTCGCCACCGCCTGGCACGCCAAGGAGGCCGTCCGAGAGCTCTACAGCCATCAGGACCAACCGCTCGCTCTTCGCTGGCTCGACGAGCTCAGCGCTGACCTAGCCGACGGGATGCGGCCGCCTGAGGTCAGATCGCTCGGACGGACCCTCAAGCGCTGGAGATCCGAGATCACCGCCTGGCATGCCTGTCACTTCACGAATGGCCCGACCGAGGCCATGAACAACCTCATCAAGCGGGTCAAGAGGGTCGCCTTCGGCTTCACCAGCTTCAGGAACTATCGCGTCAGGGCACTGCTCTACGCAGGCAAGCCTGACTGGTCACTGCTCAAGACCATCGCCCCCCACTGAAATCCGAAGAGCCGCCAATCGCCACCGAGGGCGTCGACGTCACAGGAGCGCTCGTGGTCGTGCTCGACGCTGTCGACGACGAGCTTGAGCAGCCGGCAAGCAACCCTGCTGCAGCGATGACGCTGGTCACTGCGATGGTCCGAAACTTGGGCACAGACGCTCCTTGGTGTGGCGATCCGACGGTCGGTTCGACCGACGACAGACCCTAACTGCTCAACGCAGCGACGTTGCTGCACCGTCCGGCGCTGCCGGCGAGACGACGATGGTCGTGGCGTCAGCTGGCGCCGTCGGCACATCTTGTCTGACCTCCTCGAACACGATGGTCCAGGGCACCGGCGCCGAGTCGCCGGGCTTACGACCGAAGGCTCGCGGTGGGGACTGGCTCTGGTCGATCCTGAGAATCGGCGGTCCTCCCGGGCTCAACGGCGCGGGTCGGTTGGGCGCGTCCTGCACGTACTCGAAGGTGCCGCTCACGGTTGCTGGCCCACCGTCGAGCAGCGCCACGATCACAGCCTCTGCCTCAGACAGGTGCACCGGGTCTCCTCCGAGCAGCACCAGCCCGGTACGCCCCTCTGTCAGGTGGTCCACCGTCGTCAGCTCTCGGGCCATCACCGAGGCGCTGCGCCCGGTGCCGATCTCACAGCTCGCCGCGAGCACCGGCAGATCTGTCTCGCCTGCCAGCGCGCCGATGACGGCGAACGGGTCGAGCACCGATCTACCAGCCTCGAGGTCGCCTATCGCCACCGCCTCATAGCCAGCGCTCCCAGCCTGTCGGAGCCAGGCGACGAGGCTCTCGAAGGGTGCCGTCTCGTGCAGGTCGAGGCGGGGGGCCAGGAGCCACGCCATCTCGTCAGCGTCCCTCGAACTTTGGATCGCGACGCTCGAGGAACGCGGTGATCGCCTCAGCCGTGTCAGGAGAGTTGAAGTTGATGGCCTGCGCCCGGCTCTCATCCTCGAGCGCCTGGGCCATGGTGGCAGTGAAGGCGTTGTTCAACAGGCTCTTGGCAAGGCCGAGTGCCACCGTCGGCCCCGAGGCCAATCGTCGTGCGAGCGAGTCGGCAGCGTCATCGATCTCGTCGACCGAGTGCAACTCGTTGATGAGGCCCATCCCGAGTGCAGCTCGGGCGTGGAGCAGCTCGCCCGAGTAGGTCAGCTCCTTGGCCCGTGCCATCCCGATCTGGCGGGGCAGGAGCCACGAGGCGCCCATATCGGGAGTGAGGCCGCGCTTGGCGAAGATCATGGAGAAACGCGCTCGCTCTGTCGCCACGATGAGATCACAGCCGAGGGCGAACGAGAGCCCCGCTCCCACCGCCATGCCGTCGACCTTGGCGACCGCAGGCTTGTTGAGATTGTGGAGCGCCATGGCGACGTCGTGGAGCCTGCGCATGCGGACGACGCCTGGCCTGGTCAGATCCATCATCGGCCCGTCGCCCGAGGTGAGGTCAGCGCCGGTGCAGAAGTTGCCGCCGGACCCGGTGAGCAGCAGGCAACGATCCGTGTCGGTGCGCTCGATCTCGATGAAGATCTCGAGGAGCTCCTCGAACATGGTGCCGTTCGCCGCGTTCTTCTTCTCCGGACGGTTCATCGTGACCGTCACGACGCCAGCATCCCTCTCGACGAGCAGGGTCTCCATGGGGACTCCTCCTGCGGGACCTCCCGCATCGACTCCAGACGTGGTCAACCCTAGAGTGCGGGCGACTCGGGCGTGAGAGTCAGATCTCCTCGATCTCCTGCTCGGGCAGGCGTTCGATGTTCACGTCTTTGAAGGTGAGCACCCGAACTGTCGGCACGAAGCGAGCAGGCCGGTACATGTCCCACACCCAGGCATCAGCGAGGTTGAGCTCGACCATCGGCGGCGTCGTGCCGGGATGGACCGTGACCTCGACCTCGTTGCAGAGGTAGAACCGACGCTCGGTCTCCACGATGTGGGAGAACAGCCCGATGACGGCCTTGTACTCCTGGACGAGCTGAAGCTCGATGGTCGACTCGTAGCGCTCCAGGTCCTCCTCGCTCATGAGCGAGCGGCCCGTTCGGCGCCCAGCGGCCGCAGCGACCTAGCTGCGGACAGTCCGACGCTCCTTGATCTTGGCGGCCTTCCCGTGAAGATCGCGAAGGTAGTAGAGCTTGGCTCGCCGAACGTCGCCATAGGAGACGACCTCGATCTTGGCGATCGTCGGTGCGTGGAGCGGGAAGGTCCGCTCGACGCCCACACCGAAGCTCACCTTGCGGACGGTGAAGGTCTCCTGGATGCCTGCACCCTGTCGACGGATGACGACGCCCTCGAAGACCTGGACACGCTCACGGGAGCCCTCGACCACGCGCACGTGGACCTTGAGCGAGTCACCTGGACGGAAATCCGGGATGTCATCTCGCAGCGAGTCTCGGTCGATCAGTTCGGTGGGGTGCATGGCGAAATCCTCATGTCCTCGTCGGGAGGGGTGGACGCAACATGTTAGCCCGTCTGAGAGGGCGGCTCCACCTCAGGGTAGGTGGCAAGCAACTCACGATCCTCGTCGTCTAAGCCCCCCCTGGCCTCGATGAGGTCTGGCCGGACATGGATCGTCCGTCGCAGCGCCGCTGCTCGACGCCATGCGGCGACCTTGGCGTGATCACCGCTCCGCAGGATCGCAGGCGCCTCCATGCCTCGGAAGCTCGCAGGCTTGGTCCACTGCGGGTACTCGAGCAGGCCGGCGGCGAAGCTCTCGTCGCTCGAGGATGCGTCGTTGCCAAGAACTCCTGGCACGAGCCTCGCCGTCGCCTCGATCACAGCCAGTGCCGCGATCTCGCCACCGGCCAAGACGAAGTCGCCGACCGAGAGCTCCTCATCGACGAGGTCATCGAGGATCCGCTGGTCGATCCCTTCATAACGGCCGCACAGCAGCGAGAACGAACCCAGGCTCGCCAGCCGCTCCGCCTGGTGCTGGTCGAACCTGCGACCGTGGGGCACCAGGGCAATCAGAGGTCGGGCACCGCCGACCGCTGTCTGCCTGGCCTCAACAGCGTTGTAGACCGGCTCTGCCATGAGGACCATGCCCGCGCCACCGCCGAAGGGCGTGTCATCGACGGTGCCTCGCTCATCGCTGGCGCCGTCTCGCAGGTTGATCGCCGTGACATCGAGGAGGCCCGCCTTCTGCGCCCGGCCGAGGATGGTCGCGCTGCAGTAACCATCGATGAGCTCGGGGAACAAGGTGAAGACGTCGACGCGCAGCATGAATCAGCCGAAGAGGCCTTCAGGCGGGTCGATCACGATCCGCTCGTGCGGCGTGTGCTCGACCAAGAAGGTCAGCGGCACGAGCGCTCCAGATTCGAGCACCAGCAGATCGCTGGCCGGATTTGCCTCGACGAGCTCGACCCGACCGACCGAGACCCCTTCCAAGGTCACCACCTCACAACCGATCAGCTCGTGGACCAGCAGCTCACCCTCCACCTCGGTGGGTTCTGCGAGGAGCACCTTGCCCCGAAGCGCCTCGGCGGGCGTGCGGTCATTGACTCCCTCGAAGTGCACGAGGTAGCGGTCCTGGTAGAGCTGCGAGGAACGGACGACGAGCTCTTTGCCTTCGACCTGGAGCACCGAGCCCGGCGAGAGACGATCTGCGACGTCACTCCACAGAAGGACCAGCACATCTCCGCGGAGACCATGAGCCTTAGTGATCCGACCGACCTCCAGCAGGTCGACGGTCATCGACGGGTCAGTCGTCGACGATGTCGACGTTGGTGCGCGTCTCGGTGCGAGCACCTGCGACTGCGACCAGGGCACGGATCGCCTGCGCGGTCCGGCCACGACGACCGATCACGCGGCCCATGTCGTCCGGTCCCACGTGGAGGCGGAGCTTGAGCTCGCCGCCACGCTGATCGGCCTCGACCACCACAGCGTCGGGCTCACGTGTGAGCTGCCGTGCGAGATAGGTCAAGACTGCCTCTGGCATCGAACCGCCGGCCTCGTTGCCGAGGTTGTCGTCAGCGTGATCGACGTCGTCGATGATGGTGTTGATGTCGCCTGCCTCGTAGTCGCTCACTTGGCGGCCTTGGAGGACTCGAACTGCTCCCAGGCGCCGGACTTCTTCAGCAGCACCTCGACTCGCTCGGTCGGCTGCGCACCGTTGAGAAGCCAGGCCACCGCCTTGTCATTGTCGATGTTGACCAAGGTCTCTGGCTCTGCCAGCGACGCGCCGCGAGGGGCGTAGGTCCCCAAGATCTCGAGGAACCGGCCGTTGCGGGGGCTCCGGCTATCCGCCGCGACCACACGATACGTCGGCTGCTTCTTCTTACCGATCCGCACAAGGCGGAGCTTGACTGCCACGAGATGACTTCCCTTCGATGAAACGGTTCTGGCCGCCGGCTACGAGCGCCAGGGCATCAGGGCCTCGATATTAGCGCTCCTTGCGGGGGGTCACCCTCCCGCCCTTCTTCTTCTTGCCCTTTGCAGTGCCTCGAGCGTTGCTCGATGAGGCTGCCCCGCCCGCTCCCCGGCCGGCTTGGGTGAGCTCTGCAGGCAAGCCGCCGGCACCCTTTCGACCCGGGATCTGGCCGCCGAGGGCAGCCTCGATCTCTGCCATGTCGGGCTTCGGCCCCCGGCCGAGGAGCTGCTTGGCCATCGCCGTCTTGCCCTTGCCGCCGCCCATGCCAGCCATCGGCCCCATCGACTTCATCATCTTCTGCATCTGGCGGAACTGGTTCAGCAGCTGGTTCACGTCCTGGACGCTGCGACCGGCGCCCTGGGCGATCCGACGCCGACGAGAGCCATCGATCACCGAGGGGTCCCGGCGTTCAGCTGGCGTCATCGACCTGACGATGGCCTCGACCCGATCGATCTCTCGGTCGTCGAGCTGGTCGGCAGCAGAGCGCATCTCCTTGCTCATGCCCGGCATCAGGCGCATCAGCCCGCCCATGGAGCCCATCTTGCGCACCTGGCCGAGCTGCTCGAGGAAGTCATCCAGCGTGAAGGTCCCGTCGAGCAGGCGCCCGGCAGACTTCGCCACCACCTCGGCGTCCATCGTCCGCTCGGCCTGCTCGATGAGCGAGAGGACGTCGCCCATCCCGAGGATCCGATCGGCCATCCGGTCAGGGTGGAAGACGTCGAGATCCTCGACCTTCTCACCTGTCGAGGCGAAGGCGATCGGCCGACCAGTGACCCCCTTGACGCTCAATGCCGCGCCACCACGGGCGTCGCCGTCAAGCTTGGTCAAGATCACGCCATCGAGCGCGAGGCGCTCGTGGAAGGCCGACGCCGTGGCGACCGCGTCCTGGCCGGTCATCGCGTCGATGACCAAGAAGGTGTACGACGGGTCGGTCGCTGCAGAGACCCGAGCGACCTCATCCATCAGCGCCTCGTCGATAGCGAGGCGACCAGCGGTGTCCAGGATCACGACGTCTCGACCAAGGCGCTGCGCCTCAGCGACGCCGCCGGTGGCCACCGCCACCGGATCCGACGGCTCCGAGTAGACGCTGACGCCGATCTGCTCGCCGAGGACCCTGAGCTGCTCGACCGCAGCTGGTCGTTGCAGGTCAGCGGCGACCAGGAGCGGGTTGCGACCCTGCTGCTTGAACCACCGGGCCAGCTTTGCCGCGGCGGTGGTCTTGCCAGCCCCCTGGAGACCGGCGAGCAGCACCACCGTCGGGGGACGCGACGCGTAGGTGATCTTGAGGGTCTCGCCCCCGAGCGCGTCGATCAACTGCTCGTGAACGGCCTTGACGACCTGCTGTCCCGGCGAGAGGGCCTTGGAGAGCTCTGTGCCAGCGAGTCTGGCCCGAACACCGTCGAGGAAGGCCCTGACGACGCCGACCTCGACGTCAGCCTCGAGCAGCGCGGTCCTGATCTCTTGGAGTGCCTCGTCGAGGTCTTGCTCAGAGAGCCGGCCGCGGCTCCTCAGGCGGCCGGCGATGCGGTCCAGGCGGTCAGAGAGGGCGTCGAACATGTCGTTGAGGAGGCTACCCGAGCCTGGTGGGCGCTCGGCTCAGGGCTCGAGCAGCGCGTCGACGAACGAGGCCGGGTCAAAGGGGACGAGGTCTGCAGCACCCTCGCCGAGACCCACCAGCTTGACCGGCAGCCCAAGCTCGCGGCTGATCGCCACGACGACGCCGCCACGAGCCGTCCCGTCGAGCTTGGTGAGCACCACGCCGGTCGCATCGACGGCCTCAGAGAACTCCCTGGCCTGGCTGACGGCGTTCTGGCCGGTGGTGGCGTCGAGGACCAACAAGACCTCGACCACCTGCCCCGGCTCACGATCTGCAACCCGACGGATCTTCTTGAGCTCCTCGACCAGGTTGACCTTGGTGTGGAGCCGACCAGCGGTGTCAGCCAGCACGAGGTCCGCACCGCGTGCCCCTGCCGCCTGCACTGCGTCGAAGACCACCGAGCTCGGGTCGCCGCCCTCGGCGCCGCGCACGATCTCAGCACCTGCGCGCTCCGCCCACAGCCCGAGCTGGTCAGCCGCCGCAGCACGGAAGGTGTCTCCAGCTGCCAGGAGGACACGAAGCCCCTCGTTCGATTCACGGGTCGCGAGCTTGCCGATGGTTGTCGTCTTCCCGACCCCGTTGACCCCCACGAAGAGCCAGACCGGCACACGGCCGTCGTCGACCTCGCGTGACAAGGAGCGGTCCACGGGGCCACCGTCTGGGGCTGTCTCGAGCAAGGAGACCAGCTCGGTACGGACCAGTTCGACGAGCGCGTCATCGCCGTCAACCCGCTGCTCAAGAGCCGCCGCACGGACGGTGGCCAAGATCTGATCGGTCGTGGCGACACCGACATCGGATCGCAGCAGCGCCTCCTCGAGGTCAGCAATGGCATCCTCGTCGAGCCGACCCCGCCCGATGCGAGCACGCACGCTGGCGAAGAGGCCGCGCGACTTGCCCAGCCGATCCTTGTAGGCGGGTGGCGCCTCCTCGGCCGGCTCCTCGGGTGCTCCGGGAATCTCCTCGTCGGCTGCCTGGCCGGCCGGAGCGACAGGCTCTGGCGGCGGTGTAGCCGGCTGTTCAGGCGTCTTCTCGGTGACCTGCTCTGCTCGCTCGGCTCGTCGTGCTCTGACGAGCAGGCCCACGATCGCTGCCAGGACCAGCAGCGCAACAACGATCGAGATGATGAGCGTGGCCATCAGTCGCCACCAACAGCGCCGGCAGCAGGGACGAGGTCTTCTGCGCCAGCGTCGTCACCACGAGCTCCGGGCACCTTCTGCGACACCACCTGTGAGGAGCCACCGGGCTTCATCGTGACGCCGTAGAGCGCATCGCCGGTCTCCATGGTCCGCTTCTGGTGGCTCACGATGATCAGTTGCGCCTCGTCGCGGAACTCCCTGATCAGACCCAGGAAACGATGGAGGTTCACGTCGTCGAGCGCCGCCTCCACCTCGTCCATCAGATAGAAGGGCGAGGGCCGTGACCGGAAGACAGCGAAGAGGAAGGCAAGTGCAGCCATCGACTGCTCACCACCGGAGAGCAGCGAAATCCGACGGACGTTGCGACCCATGGGACGCACCTCGACCTCGACGCCTGTGTGCAGGAGATCGTCGGGCTCGGTGAGGACCAGCCGCCCCTGTCCGCCAGGGAAGAGCATCGCCACAAGAGTCGAGAAGTGCTCGTTCACGTCCGCTGCAGCCGACGCGAAGGTCGACATGATCTCCTCGTCGAGCGCACGGACGACCTCTTGGAGCTCTCGACGTGCTGAGCGGACGTCGGTCACCTGCGTGTCGAGATCCTCGTGCCGCTCCTCGAGCGCGCTGAGCTCCTCGAGCGCCAGCGGGTTGATGGGCCCCAGCGCCTCGAGCTCCTGGTCGAGCGCTGCCGCTCGTTCCGCAGGTTCGATGCCCTCAGGCAGCTCTGGAGCAGGTGCACCCACGGTCGCCGCCGGCTCGGTGCCAAGGTCCCGACGGATCATGTCGATGACCGCCTCAAGCTTGACAGCGACCTCCGCTGACTCGATCTCGAGCGCCCTCGTGGTGCTCAGGTGGCTGGTCAGGGTCGCATCGGCGGCGGCTCGGTCACGTCGGAGCTGCTCGAGCCGCTCGTTCGAGGCCCGCACCGCCTGCATCTCGGCTGCGTAGGCCTCTCGTCGCACTTCGAGGAGCGACTCTGCTCGATCCCGCGCCCCGTCGACCACGGCCCCGAGGCGCTCTATGGCGATCGCCTCGGCCTCGAGGCGCTCCCGGCGCTCGGCTGCCTGCGCTCGTGCCTCGACGTGCCCCGCAAGGCGCCGCTCGACCTCGGTGAGCCGATCCTGCAACGTGCGGCGACGCTCAGTCAGCTCAGCCACCCGTACCTCAAGGCTCTGGCGGAGCATCACGACCTGCGCTCGGTGGGCCTCGAGCGTCGTCCGAGCCTGCTCAGCCCACGACGCGCGCTCCTCGGCGCGCGACGCGGCGTCCTCGAGTCCCGGGATGGACTCGACGAGCAGTGCGAGGGCTTCTTGCTCCTCAGCCAGATCCGCCGCAGCCTGTGCCGCCGACGCCTCGTGGTCTCGCAGTTCCTCGGCCAGCCGCGCAATCGCGTCGGCGACCTGACGGCCTGCGGCCTCGTGCGCTGCAACATCGCTCCCCGCCCGATCGAGCGAGCGCTGCGCCTGGGCCAGCTCGTCAGCGAGCCTGGCCGCGTCCTGGCGTGCAGCCTGGCGCGCATCATCGGCGCCCAACGCCGCCTGCGACGCAACATCGGCGTCCTGCTCAGCCTTCTCGACCGCGGCAGCGGTGACCATGCCGGCTCCAGCGGTCACTCGCCAGCCAGATGAGCTGAACCGATCCCCCTCCTCGGTCACCACGACCACGTCGGGACGATCCAGCGCAAGGTCGATCGCTGCTTCGAGCGAGCCCACTCGCACCGCCGAGCCGAAGAGCCGGTCGAGCACACCGGCCAAGCCTGCGGGTGCGCCGGGTCGGAGCGAGACGTGGTCTCGGACCAGCTCTGCGCCGTGAGGCAAGTAGCCGATCGGGGGCGGCGCATCGTCGGTCGTGGCGAGCACGAGACCACTGGCGCCTTCGCTTCGAAGCCGCTCAAGGGCGTTTCGGGCCGCGATGCGCCCGTCGACCACCACCGCCGACACCGCTGCGCCCGCTGCCGACTCGACGGCGCGCTCCCATCCTGGATCGACGACCAAGAGATCGACCAGCGACCCGACGACGCCATCGATCTCGGCGATAGCGCGCCGGCCCGTGTTGCCGGTCAGCTCGTCGAGGGCTCGACTCAGCGCCTCGGCGCGTGCAGTGGCACGCGCGGAGGCCTCCTCAGCACGCTTCGACGCAACCTCTGTCGCAGCCTCTCGTGAGCGGGCGACATCGAGTGCTGCGGTGAGCTGGCTGACCGACCGGCTCAGCTCGGCCACCGCCTCTCCCGCCTGGCGCCGAGCCTCGACGGCTTCGCGCTCGGCATCATCAAGCTCGGTGCGACGCAGGCCGAGCTTGGCGGCTCGCACCTCGAGGTCGGCCACGGTCTGCGCTCGCACCTGGGTCGCACGCTCGAGCATCGCCCGTCGCTCGGTCGCCCGACCGAGCTCCTCGATGGCCGCGTCATCGTGACCCCCACCCCACGTGGACTCATACTCAGCCTCGGCGCGCTCGAGCGACTGCTCGGCCTCTTTGAGCTGTGCGCGCTCTGGTGCGAGCAACTCGACGTCGTCGTCAACGCTGGCGATCTCTCCGACGAGTCGAGCTGAGTCAGCCTCCAGCGAGGCCACGACATCGATGTCAGCCGAGGCGTCGAGCGCCTGCGCGACGGTCCGTGCGCGCTCGGTCAGGATCCCTGTCAGCCCTCGAGCCCGCTCAGCGAGGCTCTGCACATCAGCCACCGAGGCCGCGAGCTCTTCAGAGCGCTGGCCCTGGGTCAAGGAGGCTGCGGTCGCCGAGGCCTGCGCATCGAGCTGGGCGAGCGACTGGCGAAGCTCGGCCTCTGTGCCCTGGCCAGTCCTGAGCAGGGCGGCGATCTCCTCGGAGCGAGAGGAGAGACCCGAGAACTCAGTGCCTGCAAGGTGCAGCCGGAGAGCCTGGCGCTCCTCATCGAGCACCGCGAAGCTCCGTGCTGCAGCTGCCTGGCGCTCGAGTGGTCGCATCTGGCGCCTGACCTCACGGACGAGGTCGCCGAGGCGCTCGAGGTTCTCCTGTGTCGCCGCCAGGCGCCGCTCAGCACGTTCTTTGCGTCGGCGGTGCTTGAGGACCCCGGCCGCCTCCTCGATGATCGAGCGACGGTCTTCAGGCCGAGCAGAGAGGACGGAGGCCAGCTGCCCCTGCCCGATGATCATGTGCTGCTGGCGGCCGACGCCGGAGTCGCTCAGCATCTCTTGGATGTCGAGGAGTCGACACGGGGTGCCGTTGATGGCGTACTCCGAGTCCCCCGAGCGGAACAGCGTCCTCGAGATGGTCACCTCGGCCATCTGGACCGGAAGCGCACCATCCGCGTTGTCGATGGTCAGAGCCACCTCTGCCCGGCCGAGCGCCGGCCGGTTGGCGGTGCCCATGAAGATGACGTCTTCCATCTTCGAGCTGCGAAGCGCCCGGGGGCCCTGCGCACCGAGCACCCACGTCACCGCGTCGACGACGTTGGACTTCCCAGACCCGTTCGGGCCGACCACGACGGTGACCCCGGGCTCGAACTCGAGAGAGGTCGCGTCAGCGAACGACTTGAACCCCTTCATCGTCAGTCTCTTCAGGTGCATCGGGGCGACCCTAGCAACGCTGACGGGGGTCGGCGGAGGCCGAAGGAACCTCGATCGGGCCCAACGCGCACCGCTCGATCAGATCTGGCAGTGCTCGCAGTAGTAGGTCGAGCGCTGCTGGTGCTTCACCTTGATGATCGGGGTCCGACAGCGCCGGCAGGGCTCGCCCTCGCGGTCGTAGACCTCATGGAAGGCCTGGTAGCCCCCCGGCTTGCCGAAGATGTCGACGAACTGCTCGTCCGACAGGGTCGATCCGCCGTGCTTGATCGCCTCAGCGAGGACCTCGACGAGCGCTCGCCACAGGCGCCGCACCTCAGTCGTCGAGAGCGAGTCGGTCAGCCGGTCGTAGCGCAGGCCTGCCGCGAAGAGGATCTCGTCGGCGTAGATGTTCCCGATCCCAGAGATCATGGACTGATCGGTCAAGAAGGTCTTGAGCGGCACCGAGCGGGCACGCAGGACGATCGCAAAGCGCTCCCAGCTCATGACGTCTTCGATCGGGTCGAAGCCGAGGTCGGCGAGCTCAGGGATCCGCTGGCGGGTCGCTGCTCCCTCGCCGCCCATGGCGACGGTCGACGCAGGAGAGACAGCCACCTTGGTCCCCTCGGGCGGCGGGGTCGAGATGAACATCTCGCCGAAGGTCCGCGGGTCCACGAAGCGCAGCTGGCCGCCCTGGGTGAAGGTCAGCACGACGTGGGTGTGCTTCTCCTTTGCCTCCTTGGCTGACTTGGCGCGTCGCAGCTGGCCGCTCATCCGAAGGTGGACGACCAACGAGGTCCCGTCATCGAGCTCGAGGATCAGGTACTTGCCGAGCCGACCTGTGCCCCTGATCGTCCGGCCCTCGATCAGGTCCCGGAACGCCTTCGCCGACTTGTGGCGGCGTACCGCCTTGCCGTTGGTGACCGCCGCCTCCTTGATCTTGCGGCCGACCACCTCCTTGGAGAGCTCTTGTCGGATTGTCTCGACCTCGGGCAACTCAGGCATCTGCGATCTCCCCCCACGCGGCCTTCGCCGCGTCCATCTCTGCTGACTTCTTCGTTCGTCCGCCCCCGGAGGCGATGGTGGTCCCGTCGAGCATCACCAGCGCCTCATAGCGCCTCTCATGCGGCGGACCTGACTCGGTGACGCTGTAGGACAGGGCGCGACTCGTAGCCTGCGCCCACTCGTGGAGCAGGCTCTTGAAGTCCCGCGCACCAGGCTCATCCGCGGCTGCCTCGATCCGGTCGCCGAGCAAGGAGCGAACCAGTGCTCGGGCGGCTTCGATCCCGTCGGAGAGATAGGTCGCGCCGATCACGGCCTCAAGGGCATCAGAGAGCACCGAGGGCTTGGTTCGAAGGCCCTCCCCCTCTGCACCTCGGCCCAGCACCAAGAGATCACCGAGCCCGATCTCAGAAGCGATCTCCGCCAGCGTCGTCTCGTTCACGAGCGCGATCCGAGCCTTGGACAGGCCACCCTCGTCGAGCTCTGGGTGGGCGAGGAAGATCGTCTCCGCGACGACGAGCCCAAGCACGGCATCACCCAAGAACTCAAGCCGCTGGTTCGACGCGGCATCGTGCTCCGCCGCCCAGGATGCGTGGACGAGCGCGAGCTCGAGAAGAGAGGGATCAGTGGGCTGGACGCCGAGACGCTCGCAGAGCACCTCGATGGCTGCTGCCACAGCGACCGACAGCTCAGCTCGCCTTGAGCTTGGCGTAGACGTAGTCGACGGCGTCGCGGACGGTCTTGAGGTCCTCGAGGTCCTCATCGTCGATCCGGAACCCGCTCGCACGCTCAGAGAGCTCTTCCTCGAGCGCTTCGACCAGCTCGATCAGCGCCAGGGAGTCCGCGTCGAGGTCCTCGCTGAACGAGGATCCCTCAGTGATCGTGCTGGGCTCGATCTCCAAGATGTCGGCGAGCTGCTCCTGCACGAGGGTGAAGACCTCGTCCCGCTCGATCGGTCCCTGTGAGGTGTGGGTTTCTGCGGGCACGATGGTGGTCCCCTTCTCGTCCGTCCGACCTCGTTCCGCGCCGAGGTCCTGGGCCATCCTACCGGGCCTGCTCGGGTGGCTGGTAACTCAGCTGGAGGCGACCGCCGCCCGCAGCGCATCAGTGATGCCCGCTGTCGAGAGATCGTGGCCCACCTTGATGGCGTTCATCATCGCTGTCGCCGAGGAGGAGCCGTGGCTGATGATGCAGACGCCCTCGAGGCCGAGCAGCATGGCACCTCCGGCACCGTCTGGATCGAGCTCCTCGACGAGCGGCGCGAGGTGCGGCAGCAGCACGTTGGTGGCTGCCTTGGTCTCCTCGGTCGACGAGAAGACCTCGAAGAGCGCCCCCATCAGGAACTTGAGCGAACCTTCAAGCGTCTTGAGCGCAACATTGCCGGTGAACCCGTCGGTCACGATGACGTCGACAGGTGCATCGAGCAGATCCCGGCCCTCGACGTTGCCGACGAAGCGGATGCCGTGGCCCCCCTCGGCCAACATCCCGTGGGTCTCCTTGACGAGGGGTGTCCCCTTCGAGGACTCCTCACCGATGGAGAGCAGCGCCACCGAGGGATCCTCGACCCCGTAGCGAGCTGTCGAGAACGCGGCTGCCATCTGGGCGAACTGGATCAGCATCGCCGCATTGCACTCGGCATTGGCGCCGGCGTCGACCAACACCGCTGGTGCTCGACCGGGGCGAGGCAGCGGGGTGGCGATGCACGGTCGGTGCACGCCCCGCAATCGACCCATCCTGAGGAGCGCTGCTCCCATCGTCGCACCGGTGTTGCCCGCCGAGACCATGGCGATGGCCTTCTGGTCGCGCACGAGCTCAGCCGCGACGACGAGCGAGGAGTCCTTCTTGCGTCGAACGCCCTGTGCGGCGTCCTCGTCCATGCCAATGACCTCGGTGCACGCCACGAGCTCGAGCCCCATGGTGTCACCGACGAGGTCGGGCGGCCCGACCAGGACGATGTCGATCCCGTGCTCATCGGCAGCCCGACGAGCGCCAGCGACGATCTCGCCCGGCGCGTTGTCGCCGCCCATGGCGTCGACTGCGACGGGGAGGCCCACCTAGTCGACCTCGATGGCCTGGCGGCCCTTGTACCAGCCGCAGTTCGGACACACCACGTGCGGCAGCTTGGCGGTCTGGCAGTGCGGGCAGACGCTGCGGGAGGGCACGTCGAGGGTCCAGTTGGAGGCCCGTCGGCTCCGGCTCTTCGCCTTGGAGGTCTTTCGCTTGGGTACAGCCATCTCTTCTTCTCCGGTCGCGGCGCTGTCCCGGTGGTGGGACAGGGTGCTTGGGGGACCTTATGGGCCCCGAGGCGCTCAGCCTCCCTCAGGATCTCTGAGCACGTCCAATGTAGCCCACCTGGGATCGACCGGCGCCTCGCACCCGCACGGCCCCTCGTTCAGGTCGCTGCCGCACTGCACGCACAGGCCTTTGCAGTCCTCTGTGCACAGGGGTGCCAAGGGCAGCTCGAGGACGACTGCGTCCCTGATCATCGGGCCGAGGTCGACCATGTCGTCATCGAGCGGATAGGCGTCGTCGACCTCTGGATCGGCCCCCTCGATGAAGCGTTCGCGCACGTCGACGGCGATCGAGCCGCCGACGTCGCCGGCACATCGCCGGCACTCGCCTCGCCACCGCGCCTCGACCAAGCCCGATGCCACGATGCCCTTCGGGATCGACTCGAGGATGCCGCCGAAGTGGACCTCGTCCCCCACGGGCACATAGCTCTCCCCCGGCGAGATCGGCGCCAGGTCGCCATCTGGATCGAAGAGTGCCGCCACGTCAACCGGCGCAGTCGCCCCGAGCTGACGCCGCAGACGGGCGACCCCCACCTTGAAGGGGTCAATCGCCATGTGCCTAGGTCTGGTCCTGATCGAAGAACGCATCGTCTTCGACCTCGAACTCCTCGAGCTGGTTTGGCGCCTCAGGGTCCTCGAGCGAGGGCTGGAGCTTCTCCCGACCAGCGGCAACGGTCTTGAGCACCCGGTTGAGCACGATCTCCATCCCGGCGAGCTTCTGGTCGCAGTAGTCCTCGGCCTCGTGGCGCATCCGACGGGCCGTCTCCTCGGCCTCCGAGATGATCTTGGCTGCCGTCTCCTTCGACTGGCGGACCAGCTCTGTGCGCGACACCATCCGCTCTGCCTGCGCTTTGACATCTTCGAGCACAGCGTCCGCCTCACGCTGCTTCTCGGCCATGAACTCCTCGCGCTCACGCAGCAGCCACCGTGCCTGGCGAAGCTCCTCGGGGAGCGCACTGAGCGCCCCCTCGAGCAGGTCGAGGACCTGGTCGCGCGAGATCAGGACCGATGAGCTCAACGGCATCGGCTTCGCCGTGGTCACGACGTCGACCGCCTGGCGAAGCAGTGCCTCGGCGTCCTCTGGTACCTGGAGATCGTCGCCGAAATCGTCGAACGAATCGCTCACTCTTGTGCTCCTTCGAACTTAGACCGGAGCGCCTCGTACACCGGGGGCGGCACGAAGGGCGAGACATCGCCGCCGTAGCGAGCGACCTCTCGCAGCAGCCGTGACGCGATGAACGAGTGGCTCGAGCTTGTGGGGATGAACAGGGTCTCGACCCCGGAGAGCGAGCGGTTCATCTGCGCCATCTGGAGCTCTGACTCGAAGTCCGAGACGGCCCTGAGTCCCTTGACGATCGCCGTCGCCCCGACGTCCTTGGCCACCTCGACGAGCAGCGTCGAGACCGAGACGATCCGGACCGTCGGGAGGTGCGTCATCGACGCCGCCATCATGTCGCGTCGCTCGTCGAGATCGAAGAGCGACGAGGACTTCTGCGGGTTGCGCAGTGCAGCGACCACGACCTCGTCGAAGAGGCGAGTCGCTCGCTCGACCACCTCGAGGTGACCGTTGTGGAACGGATCGAACGAACCGGGGACGAGGGCGACGCTCACAGGTTGGACTCCTCCGCCTCGGCACGCATGATCACGGTGACGAGCGTAGTGCCGTACCTGCGCTGTCGGGTGGGAGCCCACCGGGCAGAGAGCTCGGGGGGGACTCGGCTCTCGATCACGACCATCTCGGCGTCAAGGTCCTCCACCACGGCCTCGATGCCTTCCATGTCATAGGGCGGATCGGCGAGGACGAGATCAGAGGGTGGCGGTGTCCACCCTGGGAGCCGAGCCATCGTGAAGGTCGCGCGAGCAGGGTCGAGGCCGACCGATGTCAGATTCGTCGCCGCGGCGTCGAGGCAGGCTCGATCCCGGTCGACGAACGTCACGTGGGCCGCCCCTCTACTCAGCGCCTCGATGCCCAAGGCACCAGAGCCGCAGAACAGATCGACGACCTCGAGCTCGGCAACCCCACCGAGCGAGCCCAAGATGTCGAAGATCGACTCCTTGACGCGATCGGTGGTGGGTCGAACCGTCGACGGCAGCGATGCCTTGAGCGCTCGTCCTCTCGCTGTACCGCTGACCACCCGCACGCGGCGAATCGTACCGTTCGGCTCATCCCTTGAAGAGCCAGGCAGCGTCCTCAGGCTCAAGCGTGGCGCGCAGCTCGTCGGCGAGGAGGGCGTTCGATGTCAGGCCAGGATCGTCGCTGACCAGCTCCTCTGCCACGGCCCGAGCCGCCTCGAGCAGCTCTCGATCCCTGGCGAAGCTCGCCAGGCGCAGGTCACTGCGCCCCTTCTGGCGGCTGCCAAGGATGGTCCCCTCCCCCCGCAGGGCGAGATCGACCTCAGCCAAGACGAAGCCGTCGGTGGTCGCCTCGACCGCCTCGAGTCGGGCGCCACCATCAGGTGACGTCGGCGAGCCGAGCAGGAAGCAGCGGCTCTCGACGCTGCCACGGCCCACTCGACCGCGCAGCTGGTGCAGCTGTGCGATGCCGAATCGATCGGCATCCTCGATCACCATCACTGTGGCGTTGGGCACGTCGACACCGACCTCGATCACCGTGGTCGCGACCAGCACGTCGAGGTCGCCGTCACGGAACGACGACATCACGGCGTCCTTCTCTGCGACCTTCATCTGCCCGTGGAGGAGGCCCACCCTGAGACCGGCGAGCTCCCCGTCCTCCAACCGAGCCGCCTCAGCGGTAGCAGAGGTCGCCTCGATCTTCCCGGAGCCTTCGACCAGCGGACACACCACGAAGGCCTGTCGCCCAGCCCCCACCTCCTCGACGATGGCGTCCCAGGCCTCCTGGTGCGCAGCCTCGTCTCGCAACCACTTGGTGACGATGGGGGTCCGGCCAGGCGGGAGCTCATCGAGCACCGACATCTCGAGGTCACCGAAGACGACCATCGCTGCAGAGCGAGGGATCGGCGTCGCCGTCATGACGAGCAGATCCGGGTCGCCCCCGACCGACCCTGCTCGACCCTTCGCCCGGAGCGAGGCCCGCTGCTCGACCCCGAAGCGGTGCTGCTCGTCGACGACCGCGACGCCGAGGGCGGCGAAGGCGACGTCGTCGGTCAAGAGGGCGTGGGTGCCGACCACAATGTCAACCGAGCCGTCTGCGAGCCCCTCGACGGTCCGTCGCCGCTCAGCCGCAGGCGTGGAGGAGGTGAGCAGGCGCACCCTGAGCGGTCGAGATCCACCGAGTCGGTCGGGCGCCGGGACCACAAGGTCACCGAGCATCGCTCGAAGCGCGGCGTCGTGCTGATCAGCGAGCACCTCGGTGGGCACCATCAGTGCCGCCTGGCGCCCACCTTGGACGCTGCCGAGCATGGTGGCGGCTGCCACCAGCGTCTTGCCAGCACCGACGTCACCCTGGAGCAGGCGATGCATCGGCAGGGGACCCGCGAGGTCGAAGAAGATCTCGCCGAGGACCCGCCGCTGGGCGGCAGTGGGCTCGAAGGAGAGCGAGTCGAGGAATCGACGGACGAGGGTGGGCAGCGCACCTCCATCAGCATCGGCCTCCGCAGGCTCGACCGGGTGCCGGATGCCGAGGGCATCTCGCTCGAGCAGGGCCCGCCTGAGCACGAGGGCCAGCTGGAGGCGAAGCAGCTCATCGAACGCCAGGCGACGACGCGCCGGCGCAACCTCCTCCATCGATTCAGGCGCGTGGATGCCCTGGTAGGCCGCGGTGCGATCGGCGAGGTCGAGGCGATCGAGGATCTCCTCAGGAAGCGGCTCCGCGAAGCGACCTGCTCGCTCGAGCGCTTCGGCCATGAACCGACCCAGCTCCCAGCTCGTCATGCCGCTCTTGGCGGACTGGGGGTAGACGGGGATGATCCGACCGGTCTTGCGCGATCGCTCGTGGCCACCGGTGATCCCGACCAAGAGGTCCACGATGGGGTTGGTCATCTTCGGCCGGCCCCGGTACTCCTCGAGCTTGCCGAACAGCAGCACCTCTGCGCCGGGTGCCAGCTGGCGACGTCGCCAGGACTGGTTGAAGAAGGTGACCGACATCGCACCTGTCCCGTCATCGACGTCGACCGTGACCATGGAGCGGCCCTGGCGGGTTCGACGCTCCGCCACCTTGGTCACCGTCGCCAAGACGACCGCCTCGTCACCGACAGCGAGCTCGGCAAGATCGGCCTGGCGAGACCGATCGATGTAGCGCCGGGGATAGTGCCAGAGCAGATCGAGGACCGAGGTGATGCCGAGCGCCTCGAGCGCCTCGAGCCGTTTGGGACCGATGCCCTCGAGGACCCCGACCTCGATGGCGGCGAGCCTCGCCAGGGTGCGCCCCTGAGCGCCACGAGCGGCCGAGGGTGGCTCGGCCCCGCTCACTCGATCCCGAAGAGGTAGGGGTAGAGCGGCTGGCCGCCGTGGTGGACCTCCACCGCACAACCTGGTCGATCCTGCTCGAGCCACTCTGACAACCGTCGGGTGTTCGCAGAGGTCGCGCCCTCACCCTCGATGAT
>Ga0118677_10005877_pt1 | contig 21205 bp, 18 predicted proteins | sample AliMusrvi5mmetaG_FD_86154 | JGI IMG/M metagenome (GOLD analysis project Ga0118677, IMG submission 86154)
TCGCAGCGGTTTCCTCATTTTCCAATTCCACTTCATACTGAAAGAAAACAGCGGCATATTCGGGGATTTGGGCCGCATAGCTGACATATTCACGCACCGCTTCGACAACTTTCCTTATCCACTCCAGTTTTTCCGGCGAAAGATCTTCCCCGACCAGGCCGGCTTCGCGCAGGTGCGGCAGAGCCATTTCAGTCAGCGTGGCCGCATCCAGCTTCTTAATGTAGTTCGAGTTTATCCAGTTCAATTTGTCGATATCAAAAACAGCCGGATTTTTGGCAACATGTTCCAGTGAAAATAATTTTATCAATTCATCACTGGAAAAAATCTCCTGTTCCCCGGGAGGCGCCCATCCCAACAGTGCCAGAAAATTGACCACCGCTTCAGGCAGGTACCCCAGAGCCTTGTATTGCTCAACTGACGTAGCACCATGCCTCTTGCTCATTTTGCTCCGGTCCTTGCCGAGTATCAGGGATATATGTCCGAATTGCGGCAGTGGCAAGCCCAGGGCTTCATAGATAAGTATCTGCCGCGGTGTGTTGGAAAGGTGTTCTTCCGCCCGGATCACGTGGGTTATTTCCATCAGTGCGTCATCAAGCACCACTGCGTAATTATATACAGGCAGCCCGTCCGATTTTACGATGACAAAGTCGCCGATGCCGTTTGAATCAAAGCTGACTGTCCCGCGCACCGCATCGTGGAAAGTGATGGACTGGTTTTCCGGCACCCGGAACCGAACAGTTGGTTTTCGTCCTTCCGCAGCAAGGCGGACTTCATCCGCAGAGCCTAGATGCTGGCATTTTCCCATATAACGGGGCATGAGGCCTTTCGCCATGAGTTCCGCCCGCTCCGCTTCGAGCTCTTCGTCCGTGCAATAACAGCGATACGCCTTGCCGCTTGCCAAAAGGCGCTCCGTATATTCGGCATAAATCGCCAAACGTTCTGTCTGCCGGTACGGCCCGTATTCGCCGCCGACGTCGATCCCCTCGTCCCAGTCTATGCCGAGCCAGCGCAGGGCGCTCTTGATATTTTCCTCTGATTCACTTGTCGAACGTTCCCTGTCGGTATCTTCGATTCGCAGCACGAACCGGCCTCCGGTTTTTCGCGCCAAAAGCCAGTTGAAGAGAGCTGAACGGGCCCCTCCGATATGAAATGGGCCTGTCGGACTGGGCGCAAACCGCACCCGCATTTTTTCAGAAGACATCTATATCCACCCAGCCTTTTCGGTTATTACCCTTGATTGCACTGTAAAAATCCAGCCGATTCATCGAGATAAAGGCCCCACCATCGCAACAGCTTCAGAGGCAATACCTTCCTTACGGCCGACAAAACCCAGTCTTTCAGTCGTCGTCGCTTTCACGTTTACTCTGCCTGTCGCGATATCGAGTATTTTTGCAATTTTTTCATTCATCTGCGCAATATAAGGAGCAAGTTTGGGACTTTCAGCCTGCACCACCGCATCAATATTATACCGCCCAGTCCTGCCGCTGACAGCTTGTCGCGGACTTCACGCAGCAAAATCAGGCTGGATATACCTTTGTATTGTGGATCAGTATCAGGAAAATGGCGCCCAATATCACCCAGTCCCGCTGCTCCAAGCAATGCATCGGCAATTGAATGCACAAGCACATCGGCGTCTGAATGCCCTTCAAGCCCCTTTTCATAAGGAATATCCACTCCGCCCAAAATAAGCGGACGCCCTTCGACAAAACGATGCACATCATAGCCAATCCCTACACGCTGCATCCCGTCAGAACCTCTCTTTGACGCCACCGCCTCAGCCAACAGCACGTCTTCCGGAGTGGTGACCTTGAAATTGTAATATGATCCCCTGACCAGTTTAACAATGCCCCCGGCCCTTTCGATCAGCGCAGCGTCATCAGTGGCGAGAAATCCTTCCATTGCTGCCTGCTCATGTGCCTGTACCAGCAACTCGCGCTGAAAAGTCTGCGGCGTCTGAATTTGCCACAAAACACTGCGTTCCAAAGTTTTTACGACACACCCGCCGCTGTCACCCACTTTTATGGTGTCTTTGGCTGGAACAGCCACTACGGCTGCGCCAAATTCATTTGCCGCAACTATCGACTGCACAATCTCATCCCGGCCGACAAAAGGGCGAGCGCCGTCATGAACCATGACAATATCCACTGTTTCACCAATCTGTCGCAGGGCATTCAGAACGGAATGCTGTCGCTGGGCGCCGCCAATCACCAACTGCCACGGAATATCTTTGACCGTGGTTTTCAGCAATTCCGCCACCTGCTCCTGATTATGCGGTGAAACGGTAACAAGAACCTGCCGCACCTCCGGCACAGTACAGAAAGCTTTTAATGTATGCCAGAGAACAGGCTTGCCGGCAAGCAGGACAAACTGTTTGTCAACACCGGAGCCCATCCTGGCAGAATTCCCTGCAGCTGCAATGATCACAGCCACATTCAGATTCTTCTCCAACATTGTATTTTTCTCCGCAGCGTCAGGAATTTTGCGCCTTGGCCCAGGAGTCACGCAAAGGCACAATGCGGTTGAAGACCAGCGCCTCGGTCCGTGAATCCTTATCCACGCAGAAATATCCCTGCCGGAGAAACTGAAAACGATTCCCTGCAGAAACATCCGCCAAGGCGGGTTCGGCCATCGCTGCAGGCAGTAAAACCAAAGAATTCGGATTGAGGGCGGACTGCCCCTCTTCGCCATTGATGTCTGTCGCGGTGTCTTCAGTAAACAAATGATCATACAGCCGAATTTCGGCCGGCTTGGCATGAGCGGCAGAAACCCAGTGCAAAGTCCCTTTCACCTTCCGGCCACTTGCAGCGCCGCCGCTTTTCGTCTCCGGGTCATAGGTGCAGCGCAGCTCTTTGATTTCGCCGGTTATTTCATCTTTAACAACTTGTTCGCACTTGATAATATAGGCATGTTTCAACCGAACCTCGCGGCCAGGCGCGAGACGGAAAAACTTCCCAGGCGGTTGTTCCATGAAATCATCCTGTTCAATATATAATTCCCTGGAAAAAGGCAACCTGCGCGACCCCATTGAAGGGTTCTCCGGATTGTTTTCCGCTTCCAGTTCTTCCACCAGTCCCTCAGGATAGTTTTCAACAACAACCTTCAAGGGTTTGAGCACTACCATTACACGGGCGGCCCGAGCATTCAGATCTTCGCGTATGCAATGCTCCAGCATTTCCAGATCAACCATACTGTTGCTTTTAGCCACGCCGATGCGTTCGCAGAAGTCACGCAGCGCTTCCGGCGTATATCCTCGCCGTCTCAAACCCGAAATGGTCGGCATCCTGGGATCATCCCAGCCGTTGACCTTTTTTTGTTCCACGAGTTCACGAAGTTTTCTTTTACTCATCACTGTATGAGTGAGGTTCAGTCTGGCAAACTCAATCTGTTGAGGCCGGTAGATATCCAGCGTTTCAACGCACCAATCATAGAGGGGCCGGTGATCTTCAAATTCCAGGGTGCAGATCGAATGTGTAATCCGCTCAATGGCGTCAGAAATCGGATGAGCATAATCATACATGGGATAGATGCACCACTCGTCACCAGTACGATGATGGGTGGCCCGCAATATTCTGTACAGCACCGGATCCCGCATGTTAATGTTGGGCGAAGCCATATCAATCTTCGCCCGGAGCGTCCTGGCGCCGTCCGGGAACTCTCCTGCGCGCATGCGCCTGAACAAATCGAGATTTTCCGCCACCGTACGGTCACGGAAAGGGCTGTTGCGGCCCGGCTCCGTGAGAGTTCCACGGTGTTCACGCATTTCCTGGGCGTTAAGATCGCAAACATATGCCTTGCCAAGTTCAACGAGCTTTTCAGCATAGTTGTAAAGCTGCAGGAAATAGTCGGAAGCATAGAACATCCGCTCTTCCCAGTCAAATCCCAGCCACTTCACATCTTCCTGGATCGAATCAACATATTCAACATCCTCTTTGCTGGGGTTTGTATCATCGAAACGAAGATTGCAAACTCCTCCGTTCTCTGCAGCAATCCCAAAGTTAAGGCAAATGGATTTTGCATGTCCAATATGCAGATAGCCGTTCGGTTCCGGCGGAAAACGGGTATGCACCCTGTTTCCGTGTTTGCCTGTTTTCGCATCTTCAGTAATGATATTTTGAATAAAATTTGCTGGCAATGTCACATTAGACGAAACCATGCGAACACTCCTTCATCGGTTTATTCTTCGCACAGCATGTAAGATCCCTCACTCTTAGGTCGGGGATAAACAGGCTGTAGCTCGAAGTAAATTTGACTAAGATTCAGGTGGCATTAAAACGCCATCTGAATCAAGTCTCCATTTATTTCAGTTTGGCGAAAATCATCCGGCCGGCTGCCGTCTGTAAAACGGAAGTAACAAGCACGTCAATGGTATCGCCCAGATGTTTTCTGCCGTTATCCACCACTATCATCGTGCCGTCGTCCAGGTAGGCCACTCCCTGCCCGGCTTCCTTGCCGTCCTTGACAATATGCACCACCATTTCCTCGCCAGGCAGCACAACGGGTTTAACAGCGTTTGCCAGTTCATTGATGTTCATTACGGTCACGCCCTGAAGCTCCGCCACTTTATTGAGATTATAGTCATTGGTCAGAATCTTCCCTTTGATAAGCTGACCCAGTTTGACAAGTTTCGAATCCACTTCTGCAACATCATCAAAATTACGGTTGTCGATCTGTACGAACACACCCATTTCTTTCTGAATGCGGTTTAATATATCCAATCCCCGGCGGCCGCGGTTGCGTTTGAGTAAGTCAGACGAATCGGCAATGTGCTGCAGTTCTTCCAGAACGAAGCCCGGAATCAGCAGCGTTCCTTCTATAAAGCCGCTCTGGCAGATGTCGGCTATACGCCCGTCAATGATCACGCTGGTGTCCAGAATCTTATAATGTCCAGGCTGTAAAACAACCTTTTCCTTATGCTTCTCCTTGCCCCCTAAAAAAGCCGGCAAGGAAAGATTGGATAGCTCTTCGCGTTTTCTAATAGCCACATTGATACCGGTATATCCTAGAACGATGCTGAGAAAAACCGGAATATAGCGTCCCACGAAAGGAACAGGCACAAATGCGGAGCCCAATAAATTGGCAATAATAAGTCCAATGCCCAACCCAAGCGAACCTGCCAGAACATCGTTCAACGGCATTTTCATAAGCTTGGTTTCCATCCAGGCCGAATAGCGCCATAAAAATCCTGAGAACCAGGGTGACAGAACATATCCGATTAATGCACCCAGCAAACCGCCTAAAATATAGAAAAAAATAGTGCCAAGTGTAACTCCGAACATTCCTATCAATGCAATTTCCGGCAGCACCCCTTGCGGCAGCAGCAGAAGAATGCGGTCAGTCACCAATAATCCACCGACACCGCCCAGCACCGCAAAAAGAAGCCTCAACGCTCTTTCCAGCATAGATTCACCACCTTTCACAATAATGTTGCTTTCTTATTTTATTAATTATATAAGACACAGACGCCGAGGACAAGCACATCAATTGGAGTTATCAATTATTTCTCAAACTGCCATCTGCCCAAAAAAAAAGGGCGTCAAACGCCCACCAGATTTTCCGCAAAAACCGAATCCAGCTTTTCTCCGATTACTACGGCATCTTTATTACAAACAAGCACCAGCTCACTGACTAAAATTTGCTTTGCCGTGTCCAGCAAACGCCTTTCACCAGTTGACAGTTTTTTGATCCTGTCCTGCATAGTTAGATTGCGGACAACTTCAGCCACTTCATGAATATCGCCGCTCTTTATTTTGGCCAGATTGATATTGAAGCGGCGGTTCCAGTTCACACAAGGTTGAGTGGGCGCCATGCGCAGAGTTGAGAAAACCGTCTCAACTTCCGTCTCACAGATCACTTCGCGCAATCCAACATGGTCAACATTGTTCAGCGGGATCATGACCCTCATCCCTCCGCAAGGCATCGTCAAAATAAAGTACTCCTTGCGCTCCCCCATAATTTCATGTTCTTCCACTGCTTCAATGACTCCAGCGCCGTGCATGGGATAAACCACTCTGTCTCCAACGGAAAGCATATTTCACCTCCGAACGGCAAATGCAACAATTTATAGCCGCTTCATATTAAGAATATAAAAGAATTGTAACACACCAATGCTTTTTTGTCAAAATTGGTATTGTAACATGGCCATCCTGTTCCTGTCAATGAAAACGCCCTCTCTTTTCTGGCGCTTGACAAGGGTTCAGACCCATTTATATAATGAACATATAGTGAGGTGCTATTATAAGTGCAGGAAAAATCATGCGTTGACTTTCAGACGGCTGTAGAAGAGTATCTTATTCGACACAGGAGCATCCTGGATGTCCTGACCAAGCATCAGGAAGCTTCGGCACGGGTTAATCGAGCCGTAGCCAAAGCAGTGACTGAATGCGGCTGTATTTCCATCGTTGCCGAGCGGCAAAAGATCCCGGCTGATGCCGAGTTCAACAAGCTTAAGTTCTTTATGTCGTCGCATTTGTCAGGTGATTTATGCGAAAATTGCCGTGAAGTGCTGGTGAATGAGCTTGGGCATTCCCTGTTTTACATCACTGCATTGTGCAACCTTACCGGACTCGACCTGCAAACGATCCTGCAGCATGAGACAAAGAATGTCCGCACTCTGGGTATCTTTAACCTTTCCTGAAAACAGAAAAAGCTTCACATATCTGAACGCTGCCTGACGGCAGCGTCCTTTTTTTGTCGGTGGGAAGTGTGTTTTTTCTTACGATCCTTCCTCAAACAAAGTCTGTTCCCGCAAACGCTTCATTCCATCACGGATGGCACGGGCTCGGGCGCCTCCAACGCCTTCGACCTGATCCAGTTCTGCGGTGGTGGCTGTGTAAATACGGCTGACCATCTTAAATCGGGACACCAGATTATCCACCACCAATCCAGGCAGTCTGGGAATTTGACGCAAAATACGGTACCCACGGGGCATGACAGGTACATCAAACGTGCTTGGAGTAATGCCATAACCGAGCAGCCGGCCGATTCCATAACGTTCGAGTCCATCTTCAGGCAGCGCCTGCAGATGTTCCCATACATCCGTGTGCGCTGCCAAGTCCGGCGATACACAGTAATCCTGAATCAAATCCCAGACCCCGGTGCTGTCAGGCATCACTTCCTCAAGCTGCATGCTGACCAGCCGGCCTTCACTGCCAAGCTCTATGACATTCTGTTCTATTTCCCTGGCAATACGCACCACTCGCTCGCCGCGAATGATCAATTCGACAACATCCCCCAGGGACACCAAATCTTCCAGTTCCAGCACATTAAGATTGCGCAGGCTTTTTGTCAGTGCCTGCTTATATCTTTCAAGTGTGTGCAAAGCCTGGTTGGCTCTTGCCAGAATAAAAGTAATATCCTTCAGGGTGTACCGAAGATTTCCGAGATACATCGTGATAATATTGCGCCGATGCGAGATGGCAACCACCAGAGCGCCGGTCTGTTTTGCAGCCCGTTCGGCCGTGCGGTGCCGGGTACCTGTTTCAAAAGTCGGAATACCCGGGTCCGGAATGAGCTGCGCATTAGCGTAAAGAATTCGTTTGCCGTCACCTGACAACACAAGTGCGCCATCCATTTTCGCCAGTTCATAAAAATTTGACGGTGTATATTCAGCATTGAGGGCAAAACCGCAATCGACAATACGCAGTGCTTCAGGTGAATCATCCAGCAATACCAGAGCGCCCATTTTCGCCCGCAGGATATTTTCGAGTCCTTCGCGCAACGCCGTTCCTGGCGCCATTTTTTTAATCATCTTGACAAAACGGGGGTCCCAAAGTTTTTCGTGCACCGCTTTATTTGTCACTGCAACCCCACCTCCATTGCCTGTGATAATGTCCTGACGCCAATCATCTCAATGTTGGGGAAAGGTTCTTTTTTTATTTCCGCTAAATTCCCATAAGGAATGAGAATTTTGCCGAAGCCCAGATTCGCAGCTTCCCGGACCCTCTGCACTGCACGCGGAACCATCCGGATCTCACCTGTCAGTCCCACTTCTCCAAGCACAACCAAGGCACGGTCGATTGATCGGTCTCTGAAACTGGAAGCCACCGCCAGGCATACTGCCAGATCGGCAGCAGGCTCAATAAGCTTAAAGCCTCCAACAGCGTTGACATATACATCCTGGTTTCCCAACATCATGCCCTGTCGTTTTTCCAGCACAGCCAGCAGCAAGGCCAGTCGATTGGAATCAAAGCCGGCAGTTGTCCGCCTGGGCAATCCAAAGCAGGTGGTTGAAACCAATGCCTGAATTTCTATCAACAGGGGGCGGATTCCCTCAAGGCAGGCGGTTACCGAAGATCCGGACGCCGCTCCTCCCCGTTCCGCCAGCAAGAACTTTGACGGGTTCTTTACTTCCACAAGTCCCTGTTTTTCCATTGAAAAAATACCGCTTTCCGCGATGGTCCCAAACCGGTTTTTGATTGGACGCAAAACGCGGAAGGCATAATTACGCTCCCCTTCAAAATAAAGCACGGTGTCCACCATATGTTCAAGCAGGCGCGGACCCGCTATGCTTCCATCCTTCGTCACATGGCCGACAATCATGATGGGAATCCCGCTGTCTTTGGCGAATCTCAGCAAACGGCCTGTTGATTCCCTTACTTGACTGATGCTGCCGACTGTCCCGGGAACGTCAGGGGAAAACATCGTCTGAATCGAATCAATTACAAGTAACACTGGCTGAAGCTTTTGGGTTTCAGTCAGTATTGAATCAAGGTTAGTTTCCGACATCACCCAGACCTTTTCGTCCACAGCACCGGTCCGTTTTGCTCTGAGTCCGGTTTGAGCTGCGGACTCCTCTCCGGACACATACAATACAGCCCCATAACGCCGGGAAAATTGCGAAGCCGCCGAAAGCAGCAAAGTGGACTTGCCAATGCCCGGATCTCCACCGACAAGCGTTAGGGAACCGGCAACAATTCCACCTCCGAGAACTCGGTCAAGCTCGCCTATGCCCGTCGGCCTGTACAAAGAAACATGGTCTTCATTAAAATCAGTAATCAGCTGCGGTTTGGCAAGAATACCCGATTTATTCGCAACAACAGCCGCTTCACGAATTTTTTCCTCAGCCATTGTATTCCATGCGCCGCAATTAGGGCAGCGTCCCAGCCATTTTGGCGAATCGGCGCCGCATTCCCGGCAGACAAAAACAATTTTGGCTTTCGCCAATTTCACACCCCACTCCGCAAAACAATCATAAGATTCATAAATAAAGACCCTGATCACTCAAACGAAAGCACTCAATATATATTGAGTGCTTTCGCCATTAAAAGAAGAATTTCCTGCTAATTACATTTCTGCTTCACTGCCAGCCCGCCTTCAGGGGCTGCTTCAACCACCACCACGTCACCGGCTTTGATGTCACTTCTCAGCAACATATCTGTGATCAGGTCCTCGACCATACGTTGTATGGCCCGCCGCAAAGGTCTGGCTCCATAAGCCGGATCCAGCCCCTTGGCCAGAATTTCAGATTTAGCCGAATCTGTGATTTCAAGAGAAATCTGTGTCTCCTGTAAGCGTTTGGTAACTTCACCCAGCATAATCTCCACAATCTGCTTCAGCTCCGCATTACTCAGACTGGCAAAAACGATCACTTCATCAATGCGGTTGAGAAATTCAGGGCGGAATGCTTTTTTGGCTTCTTCCATAACCCGATTTTTAGCGGCGCTGGCCTGCCCGCTTTCTGAAGTCTCCGACAGAAATCCGAGTGTCGCCCCGTCTTGCCGTAAGTGCCGCGACCCCAAATTGGAAGTCATTATTATGACAGTGTTGCGAAAATCAACAGTACGCCCCTGGCTATCTGTCAGTCGTCCATCTTCAAGAACCTGAAGCAGAATATTGAACACATCATAATGTGCTTTTTCAATTTCATCAAGCAAAATCACTGAATAGGGCTTGCGCCTTACGATATCAGTCAACTGACCGCCTTCATCATATCCCACGTATCCCGGTGGAGCGCCGACCAATCTTGACACAGCATGTTTTTCCATATATTCGGACATATCCAGGCGAACCATCGCAGCCTCATCATCAAACAGCGCTTCTGCCAAAGCGCGCGCAAGTTCAGTTTTCCCAACCCCTGTCGGTCCAAGGAATATGAACGACCCTATCGGACGTTTCGGATCTTTTAAGCCGGCGCGCGCCCGCCTTACTGCGCGAGACACTGCCTTGACAGCTTCCTCCTGGCCAACCACCCTTTTGTGCAGAATGGATTCCAGCTGCAACAAGCGTTCCGATTCTGCGGCAGCAAGCTTTTTCACCGGTACGCCTGTCCAATTCGCCACAATATGTGCTATATCGTCAGGTGTGACCATGACCGTTTCACTGCCGGCCTGTTTCCATTCCCGTTGCTTACTTTCAAGATCGCTCCGCAATTTCTGTTCTTCATCCCGCATGCGCGCTGCCCTTTCAAATTCCTGGGCTGCTATGGCTGCTTCTTTTTCCGTGCGCAATGCTTCCAGTTTAACTTCGATATCCTTAACGTCCGGCGGTGTCAAAAAAGTCTGCAACCGCACTCTCGAAGCCGCTTCATCCATCACATCTATCGCTTTGTCAGGCAAAAACCGGTCGGCTATATAACGCCTCGACAGCTTCACCGCCGCTTTAATGGAATCATCCGTTATCTTGACCCGATGAAATGCTTCATACCGATCCCGCAGGCCCATGAGAATGCTGATGGCATCTTCCTCTGACGGCTCACCGACCATCACAGGCTGAAAACGCCGCTCCAGGGCTGCATCCTTCTCAATGTGTTTTTTGAACTCATCCAGAGTTGTAGCTCCTATTACCTGTATTTCTCCGCGTGCCATAGCCGGTTTCAGGATGTTTGCGGCGTCAATGGCGCCTTCGGCCCCGCCTGCGCCTATCAGCGTATGCAGTTCATCTATAAAGAGAATCGTGTTGCGGCTTTGTCTAAGTTCAAGCAAGACTTTTTTGAGCCGCTCTTCAAATTCTCCCCTATATTTTGTTCCTGCGACAACTGATGCCAGATCAAGTGAAAAAATCCGTTTCCCGCGTAAAGTTTCCGGAACTTTCCCGGCAACTATACGTTGGGCCAATCCCTCAGCAATCGCAGTTTTGCCGACTCCCGGTTCACCAATGAGAACAGGGTTGTTTTTAGTCCTGCGGCTTAAGATTTGAATAATCCGTTCAATCTCTTTATCACGCCCTATAACCGGATCGCTCTGACCTTCCTGCGCCATCCGGTTGAGGTCGCGGCCGAACTCGTCAACCATCGGTGAAGGCTCCCTGCCTGCAGGACCGCTGGCAGAAGATTTTCCCTGCACAGCCTGCGCGGATTGTGAAAAGCCCCCGAGCAACTCCACAAGACGCTGTCTGACTGTTTCAACACTGTCAAGGCCAAGGCTTCTCAGTGATTGAGCCGCCGATCCTTCACCCTCCCGCATCAGTCCAAGCAAAATATGCTCTGTACCGACGTAATTATGACCCAGCCGCTGAGCTTCCTCTACTGCGAGTTCCAAAGACTTTTTGGCGCGGGGAGTGTACTTTACCTCCTGCTCCTCCGACTCTCTCCTCCCTATTTTCTCAATAAGCTGGGAACGCAGCGAATTCAGGTTTATATTCAACGACACCAACGCTTTTGCCGCCACACTGTCACTATCAACCAAAAGACCAAGCAATAAATGTTCTGTCCCTATATGATCGCTGCCAAGTTTCAATGCTTCCTGTTGAGCCTGTACCAGAACCCTGCGGGCTCTCTCTGTGAACCGATTAAACATTTTCAAACTCCCCTTTTATGCGGTCTCGAATTATATTGGCCCGCAACCTGTTTCGCTCCGATTTGTCCATACGCTCGACTTTTGCCATCTTTGTAACAACACTTGATCTCGTACCGATAATCAGTTCTGTAAAAACCTCAGGAAGCAGGTGCCGGACTATCCCCAGGTCGATACCCAGCCGCACTGCACTGAGCAAGCCCAACGCCTCCTGTCCGGAGATGCTTCGTGCGTACCGCAAAATGCCATATGCGCGCCAGACTCTGTCGGCAAGATCTTCACCCGATTCATTCATCAACATCTTGCGGGCGGAACGTTCCTGCTCAACAACCTGACGCGCCAGACCGATGACATTGTTGACTATCTCAGTTTCATTGAAACCCATTGTCTGTTGATTGGAAACCTGGAAAACATTACCGAATGCCTCGGTCCCTTCACCATAAAAGCCTCTGACTGCCATGCCCAATTGAGTTGAAACTTCGATAATGCGGTGCATCTGCGAGAGCAAAACCAATCCCGGCAAGTGCATCATGACTGATGCCCTGAGTCCTGTGCCCAGATTTGTCGGACAGGAAGTAAGATATCCCAGTTCCTCATGGAATGCAAATCCTATGCGGTTCTCCAGCAAATTATCCGTCTCGTCAGCCATTTTCCATGCAGATTTTAAATTTAATCCGGCCGTGAGGCTCTGGATTCGAAAGTGATCTTCTTCGTTGACCATAATGCTTACCGCAGTGTCATCACGAATGATCAAAGACCGATTGGCAGGTTTTCTTATATGTTTCAGGCTTGTGACATGCTTTTCAACGAGTATCCTGCGTTCCTGGTCGCTCAGCGCCGCCATATCCAAAACTTCATAATTATGACCGCAATCCGCATTGATCAGGTCATTTAACGATCCTGCAGCTCTGGCACTGATCTGCCCAAGCTGGGCATCATCTGCCTGCCCTGGGAAAGGCATGCCGGTTATGTTTCTGGCAAGCCTTATTCTGCTTGACAGCACGATATCACCGTCCGGCCCGGTCATTTCCATCCAGGAAGGGACCTGGCAATCAAAAAGACCTATGTTTTCAGTGTCCATGCTGGTCAGCTCCTTCGGCCTGCAATTCTTTCTCCAGCGCCCTTATGCTGTCACGCAGGCGTGCGGCGGTTTCATATTCTTCCTTCTGAACGCTTCGTTCAAGTTCCTGCCGGAGCCCTTTGACCTGCATCTTCAATTTGACAACGTTGCCGGCCTTGTGGGGAACCTTGCCGGTATGAGAGCTTGTGCCGTGCACGCGCCGAAGAATTGGCTCCAGCTGCTCATTAAAAACACTATAACAGACATTGCAGCCGATTTTGCCGGAACGGCCAAAAGCCGCAAAATCCATGCCGCAATTCGGACAGATTACTTCCACATCTGCAGATTCATCCTGCTCCTGAGAAAAAATTGCTTTTACCAGATCGTTGACAGAAAAATGAATGCCGGCTGAAAAACAAATTTCGCCGGCAGTTGCTGCACATTTTTCGCACAAGTGTTTTTCGGATTTTTCACCATTCAAAACCTTGATCATATGCACACAAGCCGGATGACTTCCACATTCATCGCACAACACACCATTGTCCTCCTTAAAAAAAGCGGCTTGCGCCGATCATTTAGCGACAGCTCAAGTCACTGTTGCACTTATGTCCACGAACATTACTCTTTCCGGTGGACTAGGAAAAATTCGACAGAGTCGAAAAGATAGACCTCAAGCTTTGAACACGTTCTTCGGGAGCCATTCGTTCCTGCATCAGTTGCACAAACTGCATCAGCAACGCTGCTTCACGGCGGGTCATCATTCCATTGCCGCGCAATTCCTCGATCAGCCTCTCAATTCCCGCTGCGGTGTGGTCGGCCACAATCCGGCTCACCAATACCTCAAAAGCATCTTGGGGAAGTGGAGCCTTGGCAATACGGATAAAGCCGCCGGATCCTCGGCGGCTTTCCACAACAAACCCTCGGGTAACAGTAAATCGGGTACTCACAACATAACTGATCTGTGAAGGCGCACAATCCAATTCTTCAGCAAGATCATTGCGGTTCAGCACGACAGAATTGTCCTGCTGTCCGGATAAACGTAACAATATGAATTTTTCAATATAATCTGCCAGATTTCCCATGGTCGACTCCCCATTGCCATTGCAATTTATCGTACTTTTATTATATTTGACTTTTCGACTTTTGGCAATAGCTTTCTTTATTGTACTTCAAGTACCAAAAATTTCAGGTAACTTGTCTCCGGCGATGCAGGTAGAGAAGGGTGGTCCTTGGCCTGCGACTGGTAGGCAACCTCCCTGACTGTCCTTTTGGCGTCAGCAGCCGCCTCTGTCACCAGATTGCGAAAAAAATTGCGGTCCATATGAAAAGAACATGAGCAAGTCACGAGATATCCGCCCGGGCGAATCATCTTCAATCCCCGGAGGTTGATTTCCTTATAACCGCGGGCGGCACTGTCCACGGTCGCCTTACTTTTCGTAAACGCAGGCGGGTCGAGGATGACTGTGTCAAAAGACCGACCGGAATCGGAATACTCCCGCAGCAGGTCAAAAGCGTTCGCTGCCAAAAATGAGCATCTGTCTTCCACTTTATTCAGTGCAGCGTTTTGTTCAGCCATTGCAACAGCTGCTTCCGATACGTCAACCCCTAGCACGCTTTTAGCGCCATATGCCGCAGCGTGGACGGAAAAAGAGCCGCTGAAACAAAAACAGTCCAGGACTTCCGCTCCTGCAACAAATTTTTTCAAGATTTGTCTGTTCTCTCGTTGATCATAAAAGAATCCGGTTTTTTGTCCATTTTCGATGTCGGCATAAAACTGCAGCCCATTCTCCCTGACTGTCAGCAAGGTGTCTCCTGCGCCTTTTAGAAAACCTTTTTTAAGTTCCATTCCTTCAATCTCACGGACCGGAGCGTCATTTCGCTCGTAAATCATTTCCGGTTTCAACAGCTCTTCCAGCACGGAAACGATAATATCTTTGTATCTGTCCATTCCCAGAGCCAAAGTCTGAAGCACGAGACAGCCGCCGAATTTATCCACGACGAGCCCCGGCAGAAAATCGGCCTCGCTGAATACCAATCTGCAATATTCAGGTTCTTCCAGAAAACGTTGGCGGTACTTCCACGCATGCGACAACCTCCTGACAAAAAACTCCCGGTCAATAACTTCAGGATTACGTGACAGGATGCGCACTGCTATCTGCGAACGGGGATTGATATAACCCCGCCCTAAAAATTGCTGCCTGCAATTGAAGACATCCACGATATCTCCTGGAACGAATTTACCTTTTACATAGTCAATTTCACTCGAATAAACCCACGGGTGTCCGGATTCACATCCGTGTTTTCCGTGTCGCTTCAGTATTGCTTTCGATATAGGTTGCATCATAATTCCCCCGTTACAGACATTTTCACCATATTAATATGGAGGGCCGCCACGGCCCTCCAATGCGGTTCAGCTCTTTTGTCCGCCGAGAATTTTTTCTGCAAACTCACGGCCAAAATCAAAGCAACGTTGCAGTTCCTCAGTATTTGGAGCCCATTTCAAAGTGGGTCCTGCGCCGTCTACTGCTATCCCGGCTGCCTTCAGGCCCTCTTCCAGGTCTTTTTGCGCTCCACCGGCCCAGCCATAAGCGCCAAACGCGGCGCCAATCTTGTTGACCGGTTTCAGGCCTTTCAGATAATAAAGAAGCCCGGCCATGTTTGGCAGCATTCCATTATTCAGCGTAGAAGATCCCACAAGTATTCCCCGTGCCGTTAACAGTTCCGCAGCCAGTTCGCTTCGGTCCGAATCTGCCATGCGATACAATTTTGCTTTTACCCCGCCCACAGTCAGGCCTTCCAAAATTCGCCGGGCCATGATTTCCGTGCTGCCCCACATGGTATCATAAATCACGAGCGTCACCGGTTCATTTTTCCCTTGTGACCAGGTCCGGTACAAATTCAAAATTTCCGGCACATGGCTACGCCAAATCACGCCGTGGCTCGGCGCAATCAACCGGATCGGCAATGGCGCCAATGCCTCCAGAGCCTTAACTACCTGGCGGTTAAACAGCATGAGTATATTAGCATAATATTTTTGGGCTTCATAATAAACTTCAGATAAATCATTTTCATCATCAAACTTAAAGTTGGACGAATAATGCTGGCCAAAAGCATCGTTGGAAAACAACATCTGCTCTTCCGGCAGATATGTAGCCATAGAATCAGGCCAGTGCAGCATTGGCAGCGTGACAAACTTCAGTGTGTTCTTGCCGAGCGAAAGGCTTTCGCCATTTTTTACCACCTGAAAATCAAATTCACGGCCGCAATATTTCACAGCCTCGTTGCGCCCCTGTTCCGTAATGACGACTTTCGCCCGAACAGCCTGTTCCATAACTGCCGGCAAGGCGCCTCCATGATCCGGTTCCACATGATTTACTATCACATAGTCGATTTTTGACGGATCGACAATCTGGCTGACACGTTCCAGCAGTTCTTTGGCAAACGGCGCCTTTACGGTGTCAATCAGGCAAATTTTCTCGTCCACGATCAAATAGGAATTATAAGTAACACCCCGGAGAGTCTTATAGCCGTGAAAATCACGGGTAATCCAATCCACAGCGCCTACTTGATAGATCCCTTTAGCTAGTTCCGCATTGTTCATTGATACCATTCCTCCTCTATAATAGCGTCGGTGCTTGCTTTAAAGCAGCCTGAGCCGTTTCCATAATTTGCTCGATTATTGTTGCGGCAGGTTCAATCCGGATTAGCGGCAAGAGACTCTGTCCCGCCTGGACCATGCCATTTTCCACATCGCCTTCCACTGCTGCCAGTCGATTTGTACCGGCAGCGATCTTTTCCAGTTCACTTTTCGAGATATTCAGTCGTTCCAAAGCCAGAAATTTTTCCGAAAAAGAGTTGCGCAGCCCGCGCACTGCCTGATCAATGGTCTGACCTGTCACCACGCTGTCCATTTCAGAAGCCTGAATAAGTTTTTCTTTAAAGTTGGGGTGAACTGAACATTCCTCTGCAATCAAAAAACGAGTGCCAATCTGAATTCCTGCGGCGCCCATAAGCAAGGCCGCTGCCAATCCCCGTCCGTCAGCAAAACCGCCAGCTGCTATGACCGGCAGGTTTACAATAGGAATAACCTGCGTCAACAAAGCCATCGTAGTCAAAACACCTATGTGTCCACCGGCTTCCATGCCTTCAATAACAATGGCATCAGCACCATACTCTTCAACGCGCCGCGCCAGTTTGGCATTGGGCACAACCGCTATTTTCAGCACACCTGCCGCAGTCAATTGAGGAAAATATGGAATGGGATTACCTGCGCTCATCGTAACAAAACAGACCTTCTCTTTGCAAATCATCTCAATCAGGTCATCTTTATTCGAGGCCATCAACGGGACATTCACTCCGAAAGCCTTGTTCGTCATCTTCTTCGCAGTGCGAATCTGATCCCTCACCCAATCCGTTTCACGACCACCGGAAGCGATGATACCTGCACCACCGGCTTCGGAAACGGACACAGCCAGAGTTGCGTCAGAAATCCAGGCCATTCCTCCCTGAAGAATAGGATACCTGATATTCAGTAATTCAGTCAAACGCGTTCCCATGATTAGCTCCCCCTGTACTTCTCTTCCAGTTATTCTACACTCTATGCTTGAATTCTACCTGTCCGGCCTAAATTCCGCAATATGGATGCAGACAAAAATTGCACATCTGTTGCCGGCAAAGTATAATTAGATGTATGAATTGGGAAGAGGTGACTTGCTTGGCTGCCTTCGGTCGACACATGACTACGGATTTCTACGGCTGCCGCCGGGAATCGTTGAATAATTTGGAGGGACTTCAAAGCCTGGTATCTTTGGCGCTCAATGCCGCTAATTTGCGCATGCTCAGTTTTCAATCCTATCAATTCGAACCGGAAGGTATTACTGTTCTGGCCCTATTGACAGACGGTCATCTTGGCATTCATACTTATCCGGAACTTGGTTTTGCTGCCGTTGACATTTTCACCTGTGACAGCCAGAGCCTGCCGGAAAAAGCTCTTGCCTCCATTAAGGCCTCTCTGGTTCCGGAAAAAACAAAGAATACACAGATCAAAAGAGGCGACTTCGGCTCGGAACGAGACATGAAACCTCGCACCAAGACCAATTCCGGACCTATCCGGCGAGTGCGGGACACCGGAACCAAAGTCCTGAAATTTCTTGCCAATAAAAAGTAATCAGTCATCAGGCAAACTGCTCTGTACGCGTCAGTTTTCTGTAATCGCTTGACAATTATATCACAATGGATAATAATATTCTACAGATAATATTTAACAAATATAGGGAGGGTTTATTTTGAGCAATACCGAGAAAAATCTGGCCGCTGCTTTTGCAGGAGAATCCCAGGCAAACCGCAAATACCTTGCTTTTGCCAAACAGGCCGACACCGAGAAACTTCCCCAGGTCGCAAAACTGTTCCGGGCTGCAGCGGAAGCCGAAACCATCCATGCCCATACGCACCTGCGCAATCTCGGAATGATCAAGTCAACTGCCGAGAACCTCAAGTCGGCAATTGCAGGTGAAACTTACGAATTCACCGAAATGTATCCAGACTTCATTGCCGAAGCCAAGGCGGAAAATCAGTCGCCGGCAATTCTGAAGGGACTGCAGCTTGCCAACGAAGCTGAAAAAGTTCATGCCGAGCTTTACCAGAAAGCTTTCGACACCCTTGCAAATCCGGTGGCTGTTGATTATTATCTTTGTATGGTATGTGGACATATCGCTGAAGGTCATGCACCTGACCAATGTCCCATCTGCAGTGCCAAATCCGCCGCTTACAGAAAAATCGACTAATTCACGGTTCACAAAAATATTACTTCAATATTTACAGGCTGTCCGAGTGGACAGCCTGCTTTTTTCGCAAGTTTATCTCCTGTCAGTTTTTTTTATTTTCAGTGTCCTTGTGCCGATTAATCTTTTCCACAGGAAATCGGATTACAACCGCCTTGCCCACCTTGGGTTTTTCCGCCGAAACATCCCACACTGCCGGTTCACCTGACCAGGAACTGTCCTGCCAGGTTCCATCAACAAACAAATCTGCCTGAACAACATCCCTGAACTTGTCATTACGCAGATAATCAACCAACAGCGCCGCTTCCGCCAGGTTATCCTCCTGAAATTCACCTTCAGTCACAAGAAACCCATAGTCTAAAAAGTCTTCCCAGTCGTCGAATCCAGACCCGAACCCCAAATTCAAAAGTTCTGAAAGTTCATTCATTACATCCGGCTGTTCGCAGCCTTCAATGCTCAGACACTCAACCAAAACCAGCACCTTGCCCTGTGAAAGCGGTGCAATCAGCTCCTCAAAGGACACAACGGCATGCTTCAAAATATATTGACTCCTTTCACATCTGAAAAACCTTTTATGTAGCATCTTATTATCACGCGGAGATGCGCCTCTGTCAACGCAGCAAAAAGCTCCCAAAAAATTGGGAGCCGCTGCACCTGATACCCCGGCATTTTTATTTGTGCAGATGATACGGAATGGTTGTCACTATAACATCATCACGCAAAATCAACAGCGTCCTCAAAATCCACCCCGTCTGGTTATGCAGGAACCGATGCCACCATTTCTTCGTCTCAAATTCAGGAATCAGCACTGTAATATAGTCTTCCGGGCGCTTTTCACGTTCCAGTTTTTCAATAAAATCGAGAATCGGCTGAATCACGAGCCGGTAATGCGATGATACCGTTGCCAGGGGTATACCCGTATTGCACTCGTTCCATTTTGTTCTGATGCGGTCTGCTTCATCCGGGTCAGTGGCAATATAAACTGCGATGATATTATCACTGATCGCTTTTGCATAGCGGACTGTCTGGGCGACAAGATTTGTCGGACTCGCTATCGGAATCACAACGATGTTGCGTCCCGGAGTTGACTGTGCGAAAGGATTGCCTTTGTTCATGGAAAGGTGAAGCTGTTCAGCCATATCATCATAGTGGCTCTTTATTTTTTTGAAAACATATACCATTGCAGGAATGAACACAACAATAATCCAGGCGCCGCTAAGAAATTTCGACTCCGCAATCACCAATACTACAATGCCTGTTGTTACTGCGCCTATCACGTTGATAGCAGCGCGCATTTTCCACTTTTCGGTTTTCTCTTTCCGCCAATACACAATCAGCCCCAGCTGCGCAATGGTAAACGACAAAAATACTCCGATTGCATATAAGGAAATCAGATGGTCAACATTGCCGTTAAAAATCCAGATCAACAGTCCGGCGCTGATTGTCAACAAAACGATCCCGTTTGAATAACTCAGGCGCTCGCCGCGATAACCGAGGTAACGGGGGACATACTTGTCTCTCGCCAGGATGGACAGAAGAGGCGGCAAGCCGTTATAGGAAGTATTCGCTGCCAAATATAGTATCAGCATCGTCGTCATTTGAATATAATAATAAAACCAATCCCGGCCAAAAATGTTTTCCGCCAGCAGCGACAACATTGTCACATTTTCCGCCGGCATGAGATGATAGTGCATGATCAGGAAACCAACCCCCGCAAGAATACAGCCAAGTATTCCTGACATTGCATATGTTGTATGAATGGAATTGTAAACTTCAGGTTCCTTGAACATGGGCACACCATTGGAAATAGCCTCCACTCCAGTCATTGAACTGCAGCCATTGGCAAAAGCCCGCAAAACGAGAACCAGCATCGCCATATCAAACTGCTGGCGAACAACTGACTCATGAGGAATCATAGGTCCCCCCTCAAGGACTGCCTGATAAATTCCAGTGAATATCATTATAAACATGCCGCCGATAAACAAATAGGTCGGCAAAACAAAGACATTCGAAGACTCACGCACACCACGTAGGTTGATCAGCATAAGCACTCCTATCAGAACAGCAAGGTCAATGCCCACTTCCTTGCCGACCAATACCGGAAAAGCTGAAATTAACGCATCTGTACCGGAAGAAATGCTGACTGCGACCGTTAAGACATAATCGGCAAATAGAGAGGCAGCTGCAACAAGGGCCGGCAGCTCCCCCAGATTGTGAATTGCAACGGAATAAGACCCTCCACCGCCCGGATTCGCTCGTGCGACCTGAACATAAGATAAAGTCACAATGGTAAGCAGAAACAAAACCGCAAGGATAACATTACTATAATAGCCATATGCCAAAACACCGGGGACGGCTAACGCGACAGCAACCTGCTCTGGTCCATAACCTACCGAAGATATGGCATCGGAAGAAAAAATGGATAAAGCCTTCCATTTGGGCAGCTTTTCGTGCCCCAGTTCGATATTGTGCAGCGGTCTGCCTATCAAGAGGCGGCTTAAGATGCGAAGCGTGATGATTACCTCCCCATTAATATAGATAAGAGATTTACAAAAAAGTTCCTCAATATTCTATGTCGCTTTTGAATTATACTCTTTTTTTTAATCTTTACAAGGTTTTGTCAGAAAATCAAGATA
>Ga0118677_10005881_pt1 | contig 21200 bp, 22 predicted proteins | sample AliMusrvi5mmetaG_FD_86154 | JGI IMG/M metagenome (GOLD analysis project Ga0118677, IMG submission 86154)
CAGTCAAGAGGTGTCCGCAAGGGTGATCGGGTTATTATTTATATGCCGATGATTCCTGAGGCGATGGTAGCCATGCTTGCCTGTGCAAGAATTGGTGCCATTCATTCGGTGGTCTTCGGAGGATTTGCCTCGCACGAGCTTGCCATAAGAATTGACGACTGTAAGCCGAAAGTCATCATTTCCGCCTCATGCGGCATTGAACACAGCAAAATTATTGATTACAAGCGCCTGCTTGACTTCGCTATTGAGCTGGCCCACTTCAAGCCTGAAATCTGTATCATCAAACAGCGAGACCAGTTAAAGGGGGAACTCAATGAGGAACGTGACCTGACCTGGAACCAGTCGCTTCTTGGTGCTGAACCCGCTCAATGTGTTCCTGTCGAATCTTCTGACCCCCTCTATATTCTCTACACCTCCGGAACAACAGGCCAGCCAAAAGGCATTGTTCGCGATCACGGCGGACACATGGTGGCGCTGCCATGGTCGATGAAGAACGTTTATAATGTTGAACCGGGTGAGGTTTTCTGGGCAGCAAGTGATGTTGGCTGGGTTGTCGGACACTCCTATATTGTTTATGCGCCGCTTCTTCAGGGTTGCACAACCCTGATTTTTGAAGGCAAGCCAGTCGGCACCCCCGATCCCGGCACCTTCTGGAGAATAATCAGCGATTACAACGTATCGGTACTCTTTACGGCACCGACAGCGTTCAGGGCCATCAAAAAAGAGGATCCAAACGGCAACTACATCAAAAACTATAATCTCTCAAATTTCCGTACACTCTTTCTCGCTGGAGAGCGCGCTGGCTTTTTCGCGGGCGGCGATAGCGCTGGGGATTCCGGTGACGGTGCACGCGGACCAGTTGAGTGACTTTGGCGCGAGCAGGGCCTTCATTGAGTTGGGAGCGCTTTCCATCGATCACTGTGAACATATCTCCGAGGCTGCGGTCGGGATGTTGGCGGGTGCGTCTACGGTGGCGACGCTGCTGCCTGGGGCGTCGTTCTTTTTGAACCTGCCTTATGCCAATGCGCGGAGGCTTTTGGAGGCGGGGGCGCGGGTTGCGCTGGCTACCGATTACAATCCGGGGTCGGCTCCGGAGGCGGGGGTGCAGCTGACGATTCAGCTGGCTGCTTCGAAGTTGCACATGACAGCGGCGGAGATCTTCTGCGCGTTGACTTATTCGTCGGGTGAGGCGCTGCCACTGCGGAAGCGGCCGTCTGCGTGGACGTTCTGGCGCGTGCGGGGAGGGTTTCGCGGGAGTGCGTCGGAGGGGTGGCTGGAGCAGATTCTGCTGGATGGGGAGTGCGTTGGGGTGGAGGAGCTTTCGAGGGTGGCGTGAGTCCGGCGCATTTCGCCGGACTCACGTTTGATGATTACCCCTTGCGGACGACTTCCAGATAGACGACGTTTTCTTCGTGGTCGGCAAAGGTGCGCATGGAGGCGGCTTCGGAGGCCGGCAGCGCGGTCCCGAGGTCGAACATCTGGCGTTCGTCGCGGTAGATGAGCCACCAGTCCATGATTGCTTCCATGATGGCGCGGTCGGGGATGGCGGGCATGAAGTTGGCGACCCACACTTTGCCACCGGGCTTGAGCCCATCGAACAGTGCGCGCAGCAGGCGGGCGGCGACCTTGTCGTTTAGATAATCATAGAGACCCGCGGCGTAGGCGAAATCGAACTGGCCGAGTTCGCCGCGGGATGTAATCACGGACCGCACCGAACCTTCCGCGGCCTGGACGCCGTAGTGGGCGTTCTCGCGCTGCACCAGGGCCACGCTTTCGAGGTCCTGGTCGAGCGCCAGGAAGCGTCCGAAGGATTTCGACTGGATGGCCGTGCTCATGGCCGCTTCGCGCAAGTGGCCGCAGGCGAGGGAGAGGAACTCCGCCTGTGGGTTGCGGGCAGCGATTGCATCAATCTCCGCGGCGAGAAGGCAGGCGCGGTTGCGGACTGCGCGGGGGGCGGAGGCGTTGGTGGTATACAAGGTGGACGCTTTGCCCGCGGGGTGTGCGGCTTCCAGTTTCGGACGCGCGGAGGGATGCTGGTAGATGAAGTCGAGCAGTTCGGCGTCGCCTGCGTAGCCGCGCGGCTTGGTGTTTGCGTGGCGGATAAACGGATCGAGGAGTGCGATTTCATAGACCGGGTGCGGGCGGATCTCAGTATCGACGCGGCAGCGCCACTCCGCCTCTGTCCGGCAGTCGTTGCGCATGGTGGTTAGGGTTTGGCGCAGCATGCGCGCGGCGCGGGTAACGCCAGCGGCGTCCAGCGCATTCTTGAAAAGCCTGTGGACTGGGGCGAGTTCGCTTTCTTCGCGGGCGAAGGCCGGAGTGAATTGAGTGAGAGTGTTGAATGTGGTTGCCATGATGTACTTACAAGCGCAGGCGGTTCAGAAAAAGGGACAAAAAAACGGCGGACCTTTGTGGGGTCCGCCGTTGTTGGGGTTGGTGGTACTTGAAGCGCGATTGCGCTACTTGAATACGAGGGTGACCTTCGGATCGTCCTTCTTGAAAAACTGCATTGTCTGTTTGTTGACTTTGAATTCGATGGTGTCAATATCAGTAGGGTTGCCGGCGCCGTCATTCTGCGCGACAAACCGGTGCGGGTTTGTCCCCGCCGGATTGCCGCGCGCAAAGGAGTGGCCCAAGGAGACGAGCAGCACTCCGGCCGTGCCCTCATCGCCAACGATGTCCACGCCCCAGTAGATTTGCACCTTGAGCCCATTGCTCAGTGTCAGGCGGATCACGCTGCCCTCGATCTGCGATGCGGGGAAGGGGGCGTTGGCGGTACTCACAACTACTGAGATTGGCGCCTTTGCGTGCGCCTTCATGATGGCGCGGCCATCCTCACTGGTGACAAGGGCGAGGAGCTTATTATCCTTCGGGTTGAAATCGATGTTAGCGCCGTGGGTGACCACTTTGGCCCGCCCTCCATCAAGACTGACGCCGTTTTCGATGATGATAGGTTCGTCGTGAAAACTTAGAATCTTAATCTGGCCTTCTTGGTCATTCAGTTGTTCTGTACTCATTGTCTTCTCCATTCGATTGGGACTTGGGCGAGGCTGCGGGCAACATCGGGACGGTGCGACCAGCTCTCGAAATCCCGTCCTGCCAACTTCAGGCGTAATGCAGACAGGGATTGTGACACGGCTGGGGAGGTGGGGCCGGCGGCGAGCAACTGGGCGGCGAGGTAGTCCATGGGATCGTTGTCCAAATGAATGAAGGCAAGTAGATCCGAAATCAATTGGGGGTTGGAAGAAGCACCGGAGGCAACCTGCGCCTGGGCTTCGACTAATTGCGCTTTCACTTTAAAGTGAACGTTGCGTATCTGCGCGGCCTTCTCCGCGACGCCGGCGATAGTTGCGCGCGACCGGGCGGCATCGCCCGCGGCGAGTTGGGCAGCGGCTACGGCGATCGAGGTTGCAATGGCTACGGCGGGAGAGTCCGAAGGCGCCTCACTCTTGCGCAACACGGCCAGTGCCAGCGCGGGGCGGCCGGCATGGATCGCATCAGCCGCGATGGCCAGGCGCAGGCGGAAGGCAGGTGATTTGGCGGTGGCGGGTTCCATGGCGGCGATGAGCCGCTGTGCCGCGGCGAAGTCTTTGGATGCCTCATCAAAGCGGCCGAGCAAACTTGCGATCTCACCCTGTGAGATGACGGCGAAAGCTTCGGGGCGCTTGCGGTTGCGTTCATGGGCAAGGCGGGCGGCCTGGGCGGCGAGCGGCGCGGCCTCGGAGAGACTCCCCGATTCGGCGAGCGCGGAGACCAGGTCGCCCAGGGCGTTCAGTTCCAGATCGGAGCTCTTGAGCTGCCGGGCCTGTTCGAGCAGACGGCGCGAATGCTCTGCAGCCGCAGTGTACTGGGCGCGGTCGAATTCAATGCGGCCGAGAATAGCGTGGGCAGAGGCGATGTTGCGTCCGTTCCTGATCCGTTCGTAATAGGGCAGCGCGGCGCGGATGGCCTGGGCGGCATTCTCCGGCTGCATCATGCGCTGATAGACGCTGGCCAGCGCAAGATTGGCTTGAGCCTGATTCCCTTCGTCGCGGTAGCGGGAGGCGATGTCGAGGGCGCGATCGAGTTCCGCTTTGGCTTCGGCATTCTGGTTCTTCGCGATGTGAATGTTGGCGGCGGCGAAGATGCCCTGCAGGGTGAGGGTTTCGAGATCATTCTGCCGGGCGAGTTGCATCGACTGCTCGGCGAGTGCGCGGGCTTCGTCAAAGGCTCCGCGGCGGCGGGCCACGTTGGACTGCTGAAAGAGGATGCGGATCTGCTGGTGAACGTTGGAAGTGGTCTTGGCCAGGCTCATCGCTTCATTTAGCGCTTGCGCGGCGAGATCGAGCTGGTCGTGCGTGGTCTCGATGCCGCCGCGGACAATTTGCACTTCGGCGACCCCCTCGAAATTGGCGCGTTCGCGGTAGATCGCTTCGGCGGTCTTGAGAAAGCCCTCGGATTCGGCGGCGGGGGCGAGCATGGCGGAGCGGACGAGCAGGCCACCGTTGCGCGGGTCGAGTTGGGCCGCCTCGGCGAGTGTCTTGCGGGCGTCTGCATTCTGGCCGCAGCGTTCCTGGGCACGGGCGAGGCTGGCCAGCGCGTTCGGGCGCTGTTCAGCCGCGGTGGTATCGGCGGAGGCGCGGAACGACGCGATGGCAGCAGGGCAATCGCGGAGGAGGAGACGGCTGACGCCTTCAATATGGGTGGCATCTTCGCGCGGCAATCGCCATGCGGAGGCGGCGAGGGCGGAGGCGCGCAGGATCGATTCCCGGGCGAGCGAGTTTTGATCGAGATCTATTTGCGCTTCGGCCAGCGCGGCGTATGCCGAGGCGAATTGAGGAGCGGCTGATATGGCTCGGCGAAGCTGATTGGAGGCGCGGAGCGCTGCGCCTTCGGCCAGATCGCGCCGGGCGTCCTGATACCAGAGCTGGGCTTCGCGATTGGGTTGGCCGGAGGCCCGAAAGAACAGGAAGCCCCAGGCGGCGAGTACCAGCGCGGAAGCGGCGGCGATGGCGGTGCGGCCGCCGGAGGGCCACTTCCAGGTGTAGGAGCGTCCGCCATCGAGAGCGGAGCTCAATGCTGCGGCGGAGGAGAAGCGGGCTTCGGGAGCATATTCCAGACAGCGGGCGATGATGGCATCGAGCCGGGTAGGCACGCCGAGCCCGCTGCTGCTCAGCTTCGGCGGTGTTTCGCGGATGCGGCGCATCCAGGAGTCGAGGGTGTGTTTGCCTTGAAAGGGACGCTCGCCCTTGAGCATTTCATAGAGAATGAGCCCGAGGGCGTAGATGTCGGTGGCGGGAGTGGCTTGGTCGCCGCGGATCTGTTCGGGCGCCATGTAGTCGGGCGTGCCGACGGCAACTCCGGTGGCGGTTTGCGTGCCGGAGTTTATGGATGCAGAGTGAGCGCGGGCGAGGCCGAAGTCGGTGACAACCAAACGCTCTGCACCATCGGGCGCGGCGCAGAGCATGATGTTGCCGGGCTTGAGATCGCGATGCACGATGCCGGCCGCGTGCGCGGCTTCCAGCGCGGCGCAGAGCTGGCGCATCCAGGCGATTGCCTGGGCGGGTGGGATGCGCCCTTCGCGTTTGAGCCGCGCGGCGAGGGTTTCGCCGGCCAGCAACTCCATGGTGAGGAAGACTCGCGGCAGGGTGGAGTCGTGGTCTTCAAACAGGTCGTAGAGCTTGCAGACATTGGGGTGGGCGATGCGGCGGGCGAGTTGCAGTTCGCGCTTGAAGCGATCGATGGCGGAAGGGTCGAGCGAGATGCGCTGGTGGATGGTCTTGATTGCGACGTCTTCATGCAGTTGGTTGTCGCGAGCGGCCCAGACCTGTCCCATGCCGCCTTCTCCTGCGAGGCGGAGCAGTTCGAAGCGGCCGGCAAGGACGGCTCCCGCCGCGAGACCGAGGGAGGCGGCGCCGTTATCCAGGAAGGCATCCTCTTCGGAATGGGAGAGAAGGAGTCGCTCAATTTCAGCGCGGAAGGAGTGGTCGCCTGCGCACAGCAGGTCCAGAAGGCCAATGCGGTCTTCGGGGCTGGCCGATTGAAGCTGGCTGAAGATCTCCTTTTGGCGCTGCCAGCGCTCGGGCGTCATGGAATGGAAGACCCCGAGGTGCGCGCGTGGAGCCAGGCGCGGGCCATGTCCCAATCGCGTTTGGCGGTGCGGGAGGAGATGCCGAGGACGTGGGCGGCCTCCTCGAAGGTGAGGCCGGTGAAGAAACGCATTTCGACCAGGCGGGCCTGGCGGGCGTCCACGGTAGCGAGTTCGTTCAATGCTTCGTCGAGGGCGAGGAGGCGATCGGCTTCCTGGTCTGGTCCAGTAGCGGCGAGGTAGGGGACGTGATCAAGCTCAATGCGCTTGAGGTTGCCGTCGCGTTTAAGGGAGCGGCGGGCGCGGGCGCGGTCAATGAGGATGCGCCGCATGGTGGAGGCGGCGCAGGCGAAGAAGTGGGCACGGTTTTCCCAGTTGCCCTGGTTGCGTCCCATCATGCGGAGATAGAGCTCGTTGACGAGAGCGGTGGGCTGCAGGGAGTTGCCGGCGGGTTCGTGGCGCAGTTGATTCGCGGCTATGCGCTTGAGCTCGATATAGACGGCGCTCACAAACCTGGCGTGGCATTCGTCATCGCCGGCTTTCATGCCGGCAAGCAGGTGCGTAAGCTGGGTCTCCGAATCCATGGCAGGTTAGAATTTCAACCATTCTATCCTGATTCGGGACCAATGGGTATGGTTGCCTGGGAACGGTTCGCCGCAGGGGACCACGGAGGGAGGGGGATGATTTGACCTACTCCAAAAGGCTAGTATTGCTCTATCTTCGTGCTACTGGCCTTCAAACCGGGTTGCGTGGAGCGCTTTGATGAAAGACCATTGTTCTTCATTTTATAAAGAAGCGCCCTATAGCTGAGTTGCAGAGCCTGTGCCGTCTTCCTGCGGTTCCAGTGGTTGGCAGACAAAGTCCTCAGGATTACATTACGCTCCAACTCCTTCGTCGCACTGCTGGTGATCTGGTGCAAAGACGCAATGCTCGCCGTTTCGCCGTAAAACCTGGTCTCGGCCGGCGACCCGCAAAGCTCGCCCAAAATGGCCACCTCCGTGTCCAAGATGACATAGCGCCTGATGATGTTCTCGAGTTGACGGATATTACCGGGCCAATCATTTTCGATGAGCAACTTCAGCACCTGAGGCCGGAGGGTGGCAGGGTTCCGGCCAAACTCCCTGGACGCGGTCTTTTGGAAATACTCGACGAGATCCGGAATATCGATGCGGCGCTCCCGGAGCGGGGGAAGTTGAATTGTCAGGGCATTGATTCGATAGAACAGGTCCTGGCGGAATTGGCCGCTGTTGATCTGCTCCATCAGCGAATTGCCGGCCGAACAGAGGACCCGCACATCGATGCTTTTGTTTTCCTTGCCACCAATCCGCGAAAAGTGGCCATCCTGCAGGAATTGCAGGAGTTTCGATTGCAGGGAGGTCTCCAGTTCGTTGATCCCATCGAAAAACAGGGTGCCGCCCGATGCGGACTCCACCAGACCGGTCCTTTGAATGGAAGCCCCGGTAAACGCTCCCTCCTCGTAGCCGAACAGTTCGCTTTCAATCAGTCCCGCCGGAATCCCGGGACAATTGATTCGCACGAAAGGCCGGGCCTGCCCGAGAGAGTGCTCGTGAATGTAGCGCGCGATCTCTTCTTTGCCGGTACCACTCTCACCCGTAATCAGCACAGCGACGTTGGTTGGCGCGACCTTCAACAAATTGTGACGAATCTCGCGCATTGCGGCGCTGCGGCCGAAAAGAATTTGCTCGGGGATCCCCGGTGGTGAGATCTGACGGCCTTCAGTGGAGGAGACTGGTTTCATGAGTGAGACTCTGGTTAAGACTGCTATTCCTCTAATGGAGCGAAGTGATGAAAAAGGGCCGATTTACTCATCTCGTTACTGTGCGCCACCGTTACGGATGCCCTTGTACCCGTCTTTGCCGTCCGCGGTGGATAGCGTGGCCACAAGATGAATGGCGCCGGTCTGCAACAGCGTTTCAGGCGTAACCGCAGGTTTCACGGCGCTGGCTCTGGACGTATTGCTCTTGGAGGACGAAACCGGCTGAACCGCCGCTTCCGTTTGCTGGCAGACAGCAATGGATGAAGCAACCGGTATCAACACGCCAATCCGTTTCATCTCAACTGATCCTCACGGTTTTCCGTCCGGGTTCGCTCGTCGTCCTGCGATTGCATCCCACAGTCTGGCGGGTGTAGCTTACGCCTACGTGAACGGACCCGATATGCACACCCACTCCTGCAGTAGAACTGCAATGAACAACGTCCCGCAGTCAGAGGCCTATTGCCTTACCTCCGGCAACCTGACAGGCGTTACCCAGGTGCGATCTATCTCCACTGATATGGACCGCTGCAGCATGTGGACTGAAATCACCAGGCGATCCGTCCCGCGGGCCCTGACCAGCAGACCTGTAAGGCCGGCCATGGCGCCGAACTTGACCCTGACCTCATCACCAGTCCGGAGATAGGGCCATTGCTCAATCCCCGCGCCGGACTGCACCGCGCACCGGACAGCGTTGATCTCATCCTCTTCCACCGGCCGCAGAGCGCCGGAATCGGAGACGACATATTCCACCCCGGGGGTGATCACAACCGGCAGCCGGTGGTTAGGATCAAAGCGGCAAAACAAATAACCGGCGAAAAGAGCGGCCTCGACCTTCTTGATCCGGTCAGAATAGCGGCGGCATTCAAACTGCGTGGGGAGGAAGACCTCGAAACCCTTGAGCTCGAGTGCCTGCTTCACCTTCGGTTCCCCATTCGCGCGCACTTTGAGTGCGAACCAGGGCAGAAGTTGCGGCTGGGGTTCAAGCGAGATCTGCGCGGAACCAGCGGGGATGATCATTGTGGCCATAAGTTCGCCTTGGTATTACCTTTCTAAACGCGGCGCAAATCCAGTTTCAGTTAAGATGGCCGCTGTTAATACTCTATGGATAGTGCGTTAGCGTGGAATAACTTAACATCGCTTGACCGCCAACGCTATGCTTCAAACAACCGAAGCCTAAGCAATGCAATTCCAGAGCCAAGTATCCTGAACGGGCCGCATAGAGGGGGTAAGCTGGAAATGCGGCTCGTACAGCAACGGACAGACAATGAGCGTTCGCCCAGATCTGGAGTTCCCTAGGGTCAGACCTGGTGATACATCAGATACTTGACGCGGAGGCTTGTCAATACCCCAATCCATCGAGCGGATACTGTACCCGTTAACGTCAAGTAGCAGATTACGAATACCTTACACCTGTAATACAAGAGTCGGATACTGGGCCAATCGAGCCCTCGCGACTCCTGTGACAGATCCTACAGGTCGGCTCCGCTCGCCGCCACCAGAGCGTGGCCTGGCGGGGATTTCACTGATGGTGCCGCACTAGTCCCCGGCCTGGCGATGACTTTTTTCACCAAAGACCGGCACACTTTGTGGCAACGAACTCCCCAAAATGTGAACTGGATTGGTAAACAGATGTCTTATATTGGTACCGAGTGTCCGAAAATGCGACATACTGCAGTGAAGGGCAATCCCAGGACCCAATCGAGTTCTCATGCTTCTCCTTGTCAGCTGAAGGTAGTTCTACCGGGTGCTCTCCAGGGCGGTTCACGCCTCAGTTCTACGGCGATCGTTTCAGCAGTACCTGCCGGAAGCTCCGGGCGACACAGCCAGACGCCTGGCCAGCCGTGAAGGCGGACCAGGCGGGATGGTCGCTGTTCGGCGCCGGGGGACAAATTCATGGCGCGAAACGTGATGATCGTCAATGGGAGCAAGTGCTAACACCTTCTTCTCCTCTTAGCCGCGGCAATTGCGGTCGCTTGCATGTCTCCACTCGCCCGCAGTGCGTACACAGTAAAGATGGTCGATTAGGGTGGTGACGTTGTGGCCACGGGTTCGGGGGGCGATCACGGTGGCGCTGTGGAAGCGCAGGCGCGATACACTCCGTCAGCCGTAAACCAACGTTGGCATTAATCGGAGGGCAGGCGAAAGCGCTCAATGCCGCAGGTCTCTTGATTCGAGCAGTCTTTTATCGCTCCCTGAGGAGCGATATTCTTGCCTCAATCCGAGGTTACCGCCGCGCGAGGCGGTCCACCATCTTGGCCAATGTCTTGAACTCCTCAGCCGAAGGAGAGCTCGGCGCGTACTCGCGCACTGTCAATCCACTGGCCACCGCTTCCGCCACGATAACTCGCTGGCTGATATGCGGCAGGACCTTCTTGCCCATGGTCGATTCAAGTGATGACTGCAAATTTCGCCCAAGATTAGTGTTCATCGTCACCTTCGATGGAATCAGCCGCACACGAGGCTTCTTCGCGCGCCTTGCGGCACGTGCCTTCAGCGCCAGTGCAATGGACGATTTAAGAGGAAAGATATCCAGTTGCGACGGGCCGCAGGGCAGCAGCACCAGGTCCGCCGCCATCGCCGCCTGATAGATCACATCCTGCATGCCGGGCGGCGTATCGATGATCACCATATCCGCTTCGGCGGCAGCTGACTTCGCTGTCGAGCGAAGCAGGCCCGGCTGCGTCCCGTCAATCTTCATGACGCACTGGGCCAGCAGTCCCTCGCCCTGCGCCGCCCATTCCACGATGCTGTGCTGGGGGTCTGCGTCGAGCACCACCACGCTCCGTCCCATGTAAACAAACTCACCCGCGAGGTTGCCCGCGATTGTAGATTTACCGATGCCGCCCTTGCGGCCCGCCACAGCGATAATGGCCATGGCCGTATTATAACCGCATGTCTAACATTTAGAGCCTCTTTTTGTGAAAGTGGGCTAGACTTACGTGATGACCCGAACTCTGGCCTTCCTGGGAATGGTAAGTGTCGTGCTTGCGCAGGCGCCGCCGCCTCCCCCGCCGCCCGGTGGAGCAACGGCATGCCCAGGCGCAGTGTCAACCACGCGTCCAATCACCGAGGCGTTCAACGTCACCTATACAGCAATCGATGCCGCCAGTCCCAACGATGGCTACGGCGAAGCGGTAGCGGCGGGCGACTTCAATGGCGACGGCTACTCCGATATCGTGGTTGGCGCGCGCGGTGACGCCAAGGCCTATGTTTACTATGGTTCACCGGCGGGCATCCCGACAACGCCGAGCCTCGTTCTGACCGGAGAAGGGCAGGGAGGCGAGTACGGGCGCAACGCCACCGCGGGCGACATCAACGGCGACGGCTTCATCGATGTCATCATCGGCGCCCACGGCTTCAACAACCATCAGGGCAAGGTCTATGTCTACCTAGGCGGTCCGAATGGGCTCTCGCCAACCCCGGCCTACACGCTGACCGGAGAGATCGCCAACTCTGAGTTCGGCCGCGCCCTCGCAGTTGCCGACATGACCGGTGACGGCGTGGGCGATCTGATCGTCGGCGCATCCGGCTTTTCCGGCGATCTGCGCGATCAAGGCAAGGTCTATGTCTTCCAGGGCGGCCCCACGACCCTAAACTCCACCCCGATCTTCACCATGCTCGGCGAAAATGCCAACGACGAGTTCGGTCGCTCGGCCGACGGAGCAGATCTGAACGGCGACGGCTTCCGCGACCTCATCGTCGGCGCACCGGGTTCCACGCAGGCCGGCGCCACCGCCAATACGCCCGGCTCCATGTACATCTTCAATGGCAGCGCGGCCGGCATTTCCACCACGCCGTCGTTCAAAGCGAAAGGGGAACTCATCAACAGTCATTTAGGTGAGGCGCTGGCCGCGGTCGGGGATGTGAACGGTGACGGCTACCCCGATGTCGCGATCGGGGCACGCGACTTCAACTGCGGAGCAGGGCCGGCGGGCAAAGTCTATGTCTATCTGGGCGGGCCCGACGGCCTTTCCGCCGACCGCATGTGGACCGCCGTCGGCTCCGGCAAAGGCGGACTCGGCCGCGCCATGGCCGCGGCAGGCGACCTCAATGGCGATGGCTATGCCGACTTCCTGGCCGGCGCTCCAGGGGGCGGCCCGGACATCGGCTCGGTCTATGTCTTCTTCGGCGGCGCAGCCGGCTTCACCGGCGATCCCATCGTGATTTCAGCCGAAGCCGCAGGCGCGGGCTTCGGCTTCGGCATCTTCGGTGCGGGCGATACCAACGGCGACGGCGCGCTCGATATCGTCGCCGGCGCTCCCGCGGGAACAGGCAATCTGCCCGGCCGGGCGCGTGTCTACTACGGGGCGGCGGTGCTCAAACCTTAAGGCATGCGGATGCGGCGGTAGTTCAAGACTCCCTGCGCCCGTTGGTATTCTCCGCCGCAGCGATCATTTCACTGCTGATCCAACTCAGCACCCCATCCCAGGCTGCACGCGTTTCTTTGTCGAAGTTCGGCTGCAATGCCTGGCCCAGTGCCCAAAGCAGCGCCTGGCGCACCGTATCGTAGTGCGCGGGTAGGGTGCCATAGGTGGCGTGCTTGCGGCCCAGTTCGTGGAGGGCGGGCAGCAGGGCCAGGGGTTGTTCGACATGATCGACCACGATTTGGAGCGTGGCCACCAGCTTTGAGACCTGCTCCGTGATATCGGTTTTGAACATCGGGCGCAGGGTGGGGTCCAGCTCAAAAAGCCGGCCATAGAAGAGCTTTACGATGGCGTTGGGTGCTTCGGCGACCATGTCGAAGCTTTCGCGGATCAGGACGGCTTGGGATCTCATTTTTTTGCCTTCGCAGTGCTGGTGTTTGTGACCTTCTCCAGTTGGCGCAATTCCGCAGCCAGCGATGGCGTGAATTCCGGCAATTTCTCCACGGAGCGCAGCGTTTCCCGTGCCCGAATGTTCAGACGCAGGGCCTCATCGGCGTGGCCCAGAATTGCGTGGACCGATCCGTAGGCGGCATCAAACCTGGCACTGAAGGCGGGCTTCATTATGGGTGTCTCAGGGAGGTTCGCTTTTCCTTGTATTGTCCGGGCAGTATCCAGATAGGCAAAGGCCTGGTTGGCGTTGCCGTTATGCGCCGCCTCTTCCGCCAATTTGCGGGCGGCAAGAATGGCAATCCTGAGTCCACCTTGCATCGAGGGTGGACGGGTTTCAAAACCCTGAAATACCAGCCGGTACTGTTCGAAAGCAGCAGCCTTCTGGCCATTGGCGGCAAGCAGGTCCCCGAAGAGATTCCGGTGATTGGCCAGTTCCCCTTGTAAGAATCCGTTTTTCGGATCTTTGCGCTGCGCCTCAGCCAGCAGAGCGTTGCTTTTGCGATACAGATCGAGGCGCTCAGGAACTGGCCGCAGGGGCAAGCCGGCCACGCGGCCCAACGCCATGCCATAGTCAATCTTCGGGCCCATATCCCCTGGATTGGCCGTGTACATTGCCTCAGCGACAGCGAGCATGGAGTCAAAGGCGGCGAGCGCGCCTGGAGTATCGCCCATATTTTTGTAATTCGGATTGCCCAACAAGTCACCCAAATGGCTGTAGGCCAACATGCGGCCACGCTGCATCGCGATATTGGAGGGATCTAGCCGGCAAAGTTCTTCTGACTGCTTGACTGCATCCTCCATGCTCTTGCGGGCATCCTCCATGCGGTTCAGGCGAAACTGCACGGCGCCAACCAGGGCGGTGGTTGCGGAAAGGCCCATGAGAACATCCTTGTCGTTAGGATGGCTGCGCGAAAGTCCGGTGAAGATATCGCGCGACCGGGTCATGGATTCGAGGGCGGCTTCGAAGCGCTCCATCCTGCGCAGCGTGGAGCCGCTTGCCTGCAAGACATCGGCAAGGCGTTTGGCGATCTGCTTATCGTCAGGGGCCTTTTGGTAGAGCCTTGTCGCAACCGGCAACGCTGCTTCGAACATCGCCAGCGCATCGGCGAGTTTTCGCGTTTCGAGAATCTGCCCTTCGGCACGATACAAATCGATCCTTAACAGATCGGCATCCACCGTTGCAGGTACATGTTCCAGCGCTGCCACGCCTTTGCGATAGCTTTCCAATGCGGCTGTCGTATCCCCGGTGTAGGAGCCGAGCACCGCGCCCTGCACCTGACCCATGCGCAGATAGGCGCCGGCCAGGTCCTTACGCAATTCCGGATTGTTGCCGGCATTGGCGGCAAGACGGTCAAAGTGCTCCAACCCCAGTTTGATGATCGCTTGCCGCGCGGGCAGCGAGCCGGGCAACTGGCGGATGCGGTCGTGAATGTCGAACACCATGGCATTGGCGAGTTTGCGCGACTGCGCCGCTTCGCCCTGCGCCAGAGACGCTTGCATGGCCGTGGAAACCATGCCAACGCTGAGAGCCACAAGCAGCAGAGCCGCCATAACCACCGGAATGCGATTGCGGCGGGCGAACTTACTCACCACATAAAGGGCTGTATCGGGCCGGGCATGCACTGGTTCGTGATTGATCACGCGCTGCAGATCGTCGGCCAGTTGTTCTGCCGATTCGTAGCGCCGCTCCGGCTCGCGCTGCATGGCTTTGAGCAGAATCGTATCGAGGTCGCCAGAGAGTTCACGCGCCAGACTGCGATTGCCGGCAACGGCCAGGCTGGGGCGGCGCACATCGGATTCGCAGACCGACTTCATGATCTCCTGCGGCGTGTACTTGCCGATGGCGTGCGGTCGCTGGCCGGTGAGGAGTTCATAGAGCACGGCGCCCAACGAGTACACGTCGCTCGCTACCGTGATGGGGTCGGCACAGATCTGTTCCGGGCTGGCGTAATCGGGCGTCATCATCTGCGCGCCATCCACGGTTTCGTCCGGCGCGGGGTTGCCGAGCAGCAGTTTGCAGATGCCGAAATCGAGCAGCTTCGGCGTGCCGTCCACGAGCACCAGAATGTTACCTGGCTTCAGATCGCGGTGGACGATGAAGTTGCGGTGGGCGTGGGCGACGGCGCGGCAGACGTTGATGTAAAGCTTCAGGATTTCCGGAACGGAGAGTTTGTGCTGTCGGCACCAGGTGTTGATGGGTTCGCCGGTGACGCGCTCCATCACTATATAGGGGACGCCTTCTTCGGTGGTTCCGCTATCGAGCAGGCGCGCGATGTTGGGGTGCTGTAGCCGTGCCATGGCCTGGCGCTCGCGCTTGAAGCGGGCGAGGAAGAAATCGGTATCCATTCCCGGGCGGACGAGTTTGACCGCGACTTCGCCCTGGTATTCGCCATCGTCACGCTGACCCAAGTAGACCGTGCCCATGCCGCCGCGGCCCAGCACTTCGGTGAGAATGTAGGGGCCGGCGCGGCGAGACTGCTGGCGGGAATCGACGGCGTGGAACTGCATGACAGCGCCGGCGATCTGACCTTCGACGAACCCGCCGGCTTCGGAGTCGCTGGCCAGCAGAGCACGGACCCGTTCGAGCAGAGCCGTATCGCCGCCGCACTGCTGCTCGAGCCAGGCTTCGCGTTCGGCTGGCGGGAGATCCGCAGCCTGATTGAAGAGTTCTTCGACGCGCTGCCATTGATTGGTGGTCATGAGGTGGTTGTCATGTATTGGTGGAGCCACGCTTCGGCCAGGCGTTGCTCGCGGCCCACGGTGGCGACGGAGATTCCGAGGGTTTGGGCGGTCTCCTCTTTACTGAGTCCACCGAAAAAGCGCAATTCCACGACTTTCGATTTGCGTTCGTCGAATTTGGCGAGTTCGGTGAGGGCATCGTCCAGGGCAATCACGTCGGAGGTGCGTCCTTGCGCTACATGCAGGGCGTCTTCGAACGGCGCTTTGACGGCTCCGCTACCGCGTTTCTGGCTGCGGAATTTACGGGCGTGGTCGACCAGAATCTGGCGCATCAACTGGGAGGCGACAGCGAAGAAGTGGGCGCGACTTTTCCAATCGGGCAGGTCCTGTGCCACGAGGCGCATGTAAGCCTCATGGACAAGGGCGGTGGGTTGGAGGGTGGCTTGATTGGATTCGCGGTTGAGATAGCCATAGGCGACTTTGCGCAGTTCGCCGTAGACAAGCGGCGTTAGCAGGTCGAGCGCCTGCTTGTTGCCATCGCTCCAGGAGACGAGGAGATGGGTGAGTTGTTTGCGGACGGTATCTTCAGCCTCGGATGCCATTCCCGATAAGTATAAATTATTTTTTTGATTGGTGAGCGATTTGGATGTGGAGATTCGCCTATCTGGGTGCGAGCGAGAGACGCTCAAATAAAAAAGGAAACAGGAGATACAACAATGAATATCAAGACGAACGTGAAAGCCGGCGGACTGCTCGCCTCCAACCACAACCAGAGCCTGCGTGTGAAGAGCAGCGTGAAGGCTGGCTACATCACCGGCAACCACAACCAGAGCCTGCGCGTGAAAAGCAGCGTGAAAGCCGGCTACATCACCGGCAACCACAACCAGAGCCTGCGCGTGAAAAGCAGCGTGAAAGCCGGCTACATCACCGGCAACCACAACCAGAGTCTGCGCGTGAAAAGCAGCGTGAAAGCCGGCTACATCACCGGCAACCACAACCAGAGCTTGCGCGTGAAAAGCAGCGTGAAAGCCGGCTACATCACCGGCAACCACAACCAGAGCTTGCGCGTGAAGAGCAGCGTGAAGGCTGGCTACATCACTGGCAACCACAACCAGAGCTTGCGTGTGAAAAGCAGCGTGAAGGCCGGCTTCATCACCGGCAACCACAACCAGGGCCTGCGTACGAACAGCAGCGTCAAAGCAGTCCGCTAAAATCCAGCGGTAAGTGCCGATGAAGAAGCGATTTTGGGCATTCGGGCTGGGGACGGAGCAAGCTCACGTACCCGGCTCGAGATTTGGGATAATGCCTTCATGGTTGCCTTGCCGGTTGCCAAGTTGAGTGTGGAAGAGTACTTTGCGCTGGATGCGACGGCTAAGCGTCCGCTGGAATACCACGATGGCGAGATATTCGAGATGGTGGATGCGACGATTGCGCATGCTTTCATTAACGCCAACGCGGTAGGCAGTCTGGTTAACAGGCTGCGGGGAACCTCGTGCATCTGAGGTAGTAGTTTTGTTGTGCGGACCACCGCCAGCAACTATGTCGTGCCTGACATCACGGTAGTTTGCGGGCAGATTGTTTCTTTTGGCGACTCGAAGAACTCGGTCTCTAACCCCAAGGTAATCATTGAAATCCTCTCGCCAACGACCGCCGGTTTTGATCATGGCGGGAAGTTCGTGCTGTACTCGAAGCTGCCAAGCTTTGTCGAGTACGTGCTGATCGCGCAGGACAAAGCAAGAGTCGCGGTTTTCACGAAGGAATCGGACACGCGGTGGATGCTGACGCTGTATGAAGGGCTCGATGCCACGGTCCGGCTGGAATCGCTGGCGCTGGAGATTCCGGCGGCTGAGATTTACGAGGGCGTGGAGTTTCCGCCGGTCGAGCTTGATCTCCCGTAGTTCGTGGCAAGAGGTTATCTTGTTTGCTGCAATTCCCCATCATCTTCCATTGCGGTGTTTTCCGGAAACATCCGCACATTCTGTATGCGGTTGATCAGGATGCCGCGTGCCTCGCGGCGCTAGAACACCACCAATCGACTGACATACCGGCCTGCTTTGGCTCGTCCCCTTCTTTGGATGGTTTATGCGTGGGCGCCATACACGTCCTCTTCGGCCCGGTTTGTGAACCGGATTGTCATCGCCGGATCACCTCGGCTTGAGTGAAAGCTCCAATCTTTCGAGGACGCGCTGCAGCACGGCAAGCTTTGCCTCGACGGTTCGCTCCTCGCGGTCCAGGCTCCGCAGGGCAGCGCGGACAACCTCGCTGGCGTTTCCGTTGCATCCCCTCCCGGCCTTGAATCGCACAAACCGGTCTAGTTCATCGGGGAGATTTACGTCGAGAGGAGGCATGGAGGAAGCTCCTTTTTGAAGTTCTGAATACAAACCCTTGCTATCGTGATTGGCGAACCTTGCCCACAAGCAGAACTCCGGCGGCGATGATCATTTCGTGGCTGACCACGTTAGGACGGCGTCCCAGGCGGCACGGGCTTCTTTGCCGAAATCCGGCTGGAGGGCTTGGCCGGGCGCCGGGAGCAGGGACTGGGTTGCTCGACGTGGTCGACCACTATTTTCAATGTCGCGCCGAGTTTTGAAACCTGATCGTTGTTATCTTTTTTGAACCTGCCGCGCCGGGCAGGGCGGGGGCGAGTTCGAAGAGGCGGCCATAGCAGGGCTTTCCAATGGCGCTGGGTGCTCAGGCAACCAGTTCAAAGGTATCGCGGATTAAGGAGGCTTGGGGTCTCTTCGTTTGGCATTCGCCGAGCACTTATCGGTTGCCATCCCCCCACGAGCCGAGGAGATCGGCGAGTTGTCTGCGGACGGTATCTTCATCCCCGTTTGTCATTTCCGCCCCGTACAAATCATTTCTTGGTTCGGTGAGCGATTTGAATGTGGAGATTCGCCTATCCAGGTGCGAGCGAGAGACGCAAAGAGGGGAAAAGGGAGATAAGACAATGAACATCAAGACGAACGTGAAAGCCGGCGGGTTAGATAGCACCAACCACAACCAGAGCCTGCACGTGAAATGCAACGTCAAGGCTGGCGGCTTGAATACCAACAACCACAACCAGAATTTGCGTGTGAAGAGCAGCGTGAAAGCTGGTGGGTTAAACGCCCAAAACCACAACCAGAGCCTGCGTGTAAACAGCAACGCTGCAACTGTTGCGTAGTTTCTCCAAGCAGGGAGATGGCACTGGCGCGAGCGGTTAGCGGTGCTGATTCTCACTACGTGTGAATTCAGTGTCGTAGGCTTAAGATCTGAGAGCAACTGGTGATGAACACCCAATCTGGGGCCTTTGGGTTGGGGCCGGAGCAGACGCACTTTCCCGAATCGAGATTTGGGACAATTCGTTAGCGGGCGCTTCACCGGGTGCCAAACTGAGTGCAAAAGAGTACTTCGCGTTGGATGCGGCTGCTAAGTGTCCGCTGGAATATTACGATGGCGGGATCTTCGACATGGGGGATGCTACGCCTCAGCACGCCCGTATCCGCAGCAACCCGGCCATTAGCATCGGAATGCACCTACCGGATTCGCCGTCTTTCTGCAATACCGGCCTCAACATTCGCTCGACCGCAAATTTCGATTATGCCGGGAAATTTGCGTTGTACTCCACGCTGCCAAGCTCTTTGGAGTACATGCTGGTCGCGCAGGACAAGGCAGAAGTCGAGGTGTTCACCAAGGAATCGGCATTGACAGATAAATATCTAGCGCGTTAGAGTGATAACACTTTATCACGCAACCATGCTAACAGTCTTACATGTTAGATATAATAAAAGGCAAGCCGATGAAAACCATAGCGATCATTGCCCAGAAAGGCGGGAGTGGAAAAAGTACAATTGCTGTTCATCTTGCCGCTTATGCCCATTCGCAAAATATCCGCCCCGCTGTCATAGACCTTGACCCGCAAGGCAGCGCGTATGACTGGAATCAAGGTCGCACCGAGGACGACCCACAAAGCCCTAAATTAGAGTTTATTCGCTCAAAAGAAAGCGAGTTAGCCAAGGTTAAGAAACTTGTCGAGGATAAGGGGGTTAAGTTTCTGATTATTGACACAGCCCCCCACTCTAACAAAGATGCGGCGCAAGCCGCGAAACTTGCCGACTTCGTTTTAATGCCTTGCCGCCCTTCGCGTTTTGACTTGAAAGCCCTTATATCAACTGCCGAGATTGCCAAACTATCCAATACCGCCGCCGCCGTTGTCATCAATCATGCGCCGCCCGTAGGAAGCAAGGCAGAAAAGGCGAAGACCGTTATTCAAGGGCAGGGGATCAATGTTTTGCCCCCCGTGCTTCATCGTCGAACAGCGTTTGATGATGCCTTAACGGGATGCCGTGCCGTGCATGAATACGACCCCGAAGGCAAGGCGGCACAAGAGATTGCCGCGCTTTTCGATTGCATCCGAGAAGGGTTGAAGCTATCGTGATAGCACACTAACATGATAGCGGTATTACATGCTATCATGTAAACAAATTATCACTCTAACATGATAGGAGGTTATCATTATGGCAAAAACACAAAAGACCGCCGACCTGCAAGGTATCTTTGCTCCGCCAGTTGCTACGCCGAAAGTAACACTTACAAATACCCCCACAGTAGCGCAAACAACAAGCCGCGTTGCGTCACGGATAGGCAAGCGCGGGAAACTGGTTTATCTCACAGAAGCCGCAGAAAAACAGTTAACCAACATAGGCACAGAACAGGATAAGACTCAGCAAGCCTTGATGGTGGAAGCCGTGAATCTATTGTTTGAACATTATGGACGAGATCAGATAGCTTAAGCTGGAAAATATGCGAGAGGATACCATGATAGATATGCGAACCATTGCAAGCATTGAGCGAATGAGGGAGATGGCGCAACAAAGGGAAGCCGCCATGATAATACAGCTTCCCCTATGGGCTGAATCAACACGCGGAACGCCGAATAGTTTTCTACGGTCAGCCTTATTTTCGGCTATTCAAGGTAAAGACCGCCAGTATTTAAAGGAAGCTACGCTATTTAGTCAGCACGGGATAATTATTAAATTCACAGGATTACAACTCAATCAGGAAGATTTAACCTTATGGGAAACCCTCGTTCATTTAGCAAAGTTACACCCGCTAGGCGATGTATGTAGCTTCACAGCATACGGTATTTTAAAATCCCTAGGGCTTCCAACGGGGGGGAAAAACCATCAAGACTTACATTCTGGAATTATTCGCCTAACTGCTTGCGCCGTTGAAATAACCCACGACGGAAGAACCTATTTTGGCTCCTTGATTGAGTCTGGAGCAAAGGATGAATTAACAAGCTATTACAACATAAAACTAAACCGCCGTTTAATTCAACTTTATAGTGAAAACACATGGACGGCGATAGATTGGAAACAGCGAACACAGATAAGGAAAAAACCACTAGCCCAAGCCCTTCATGCTTACTACAGCAGTCACCGAACGCCTTACCCTTTAAAGATAGCTACATTACAAGGGTAGGCGTAAGGATTCTTTCGTAAATGAGTAACAGGACATCTTTTGTCATTTTTATTAATGGGTTGGCTCTCATCATATGGCGTAGTAGGCTGTTTTAGGTCAGGCGTATCGGTCTATGACTGATGCGTATCCCCGGACGGGCGCGCGCAAGGCAACCCATCCTTATTGCTAGGCGGCATTTTTACGGGTTCACGGCGGAAGAATCGCCAAAATTGAGGCGTTTTTATCCATTTTGGACAATGCCACACTGTCACCTAGGGAGATGTTACTCGTTTACGAAAGAATCCTTACGCCTACCCTTTCTCAAAAATTTCAGCCGCATCACCTGGAACTCCTGCACGAAACAAAACACTGAAAGCTAATGTACTTATGTCGCTTCAAGTCCCGGTTCCCAAACTTG
>Ga0118677_10005884_pt1 | contig 21195 bp, 18 predicted proteins | sample AliMusrvi5mmetaG_FD_86154 | JGI IMG/M metagenome (GOLD analysis project Ga0118677, IMG submission 86154)
CGCGTGTCGGGCGTCAATCACTGCCGCAACTTCAGGACAACCAAGCTTCATTTTTTGACCGGACATGCCGATAGTTTAACAAATCCTTAAACCTTGTCACTTTATTTCTGGGAAATGGTATAAGACGGGTTCAGGCGAGAAACCTTGTCGAGTGGCCGTTACCGGCGATGATGCCCGTTAGTCTGTCCGGATGGCGGCCGTGGGCGATGTGGGTTTCTATTCCGGCATCCACGGCGAATTTCACTGCGTCGAGTTTTGAGGCCATGCCGCCCATGGAGAAGCGGCCCTTGTCTTCGCGGACGTGGCGGAAGACATCATCGATGTCGGTGACCTCAGTGATGAGTTTATTGGTTTCGGGCTCTAACAATCCATCCACGCTGGTCAGGAGGATGAGCCTGCTGGCTCCCGCGAGTTTGGCCACGCGGGCAGAGAGCATGTCGTTATCGCCGAATTTCAGTTCATCCACTGCCACCGAGTCGTTCTCGTTGATGATGGGCAGGATGCGCGGTTCTGACAGGAGGCGGTTCAGGGTGTCCGAGACGCAGCCTGCGCGCGCCGGGGTTGCGAGGTCGGCGGCAGTTAGCAGGACCTGGGCCACGGTGATGTCGAAGTTGGCGAAGAGGCTGCTGTAGGTCTGCATGAGGCGTGCCTGTCCCACGGCGGCGCAGGCTTGGCGGGTCGCGGTGTCCTTCGGATAAGTGGTGAACCCGAAGGCAGACACCCCGGAACCCACCGCGCCGGATGAGACAAACAGGCAGCGGTTGCCGTCATCGATCAATTGGGCGATGGCTGCAACGAGGTGGACCAGAGCGGCACGGTCCAGTGTGCCGTCGGAGGATTTGGTGAGCACGCCGGTGCCAGCTTTGATGACAGTGATATCGGGCTTCATGACGGGTATTTGCCGTGACGGAAGTCACGGGTGTAGCGGAATTCTGGCACTCACGCCAGTGTTATAGATCCAAAAAAACCAGGGTCCCGAGACTGGGGAGATAGCCGAACACTCTATGCTGAATAACGGGACAATAAGGTCCCGACGCCTTATACAGACGCTCCATCACGCCCCGCCGGTGGAGATATGGGTGAACTTGTCATCCATGAAGCGCAGGACGAGGTCCTCGGTGGCGGTATGTTCCAGGCGTTCGACGACTTGGACCGAGAAACCACGGGCAATGAGCTGCCGCGCCTGGGTGGGGTCTATGCCGCGGGCACGGAGATAGAAGATTTCCTCATCGCTGACCTGTGAGGAGGTGCTGCCGTGCGAGCATTTCACCTGATCGGCGTTGATCTCAAGGCCGGGCATGGAGTTGGCCTCGCAGGTGTCGCTCATCATGAGATTGCGGCAAGTCTGATAGGCGTCGGTGTGGTGCGCCTCCAGGTCCACGAAGATGAGCCCGGAGAAAATGGTCTTGGAGTTGTCGTAGAGGGAGTTTTTGTAGAGCAGATCGGAGTAGGCACCCTCTGAGACGTGGTGTTGATAGGTGCGCTGGTCGTATTCCTGCTCCCGCGCGGGGATAGAAACCGATAGCATGTCGGAGCGGGACCCCGGGCCTTCGAGCCGTGAGAGGCACTCATTGCGCACCCACGAGGCTCCGGTGTTGAGGATGAACCCCTTGGCGTTGGCGTCGCGAGCGGTGGAGGTTTCGTTGATTTGGATGACCCGCGTGGTTTCGTTGAACGCTTGGATGGCCACATAGTCGAGTTTGGAAGCGGGGCCGGCGGATAGATCGTTGAAGGCGATTGCCAAGCCGGGGCTGATGTCATCCTCCGAGCGGAAGATGTCTATCACCCTGACCTTGGAGTTTTTCCCCGTGACCACGAGTGTGTGCGGGAAGATGACGGTGTTCTGGCCGGTGATCCAATGATGGACTTCGATGGCGTCCTCGATCTCCACGTCGTTGCCAGTGTGGACGAATAGGCCATTGGTGACGGATGCCTCGTGCCATGCGGCGAACTTCGCCGAGCCTAGCCGGGTTTCCTGTTTCATGAAATGCGCGGCCACCAGATCGGGGTGGGTGACCAGCGCTTCTGCCAGAGGGAGGCAGATCACGCCCGCCGGGAGATTCGACTGTGAATGCACCAGCGTATCGTTGACGAAGACGAACTTGGCGGTGGTTTTTTCCAGCCCTTCGGAACGGGAGATCAGAGCGGCGCTTTGTGCCGCAGAAACGCCAGAGCTTCTAACGAATCCTTTGAAGTCGAGTTGTTTGAAATTGGAGTAACGCCAAGGTTCGTCACCGCGTTTCGGCAGCGGTGTGGCCAGATAACGGGCCTGCGCTGCTTCTTGGCGTGCGGTGAACCAGGCGGGAAGGGTGGGGGTGGATGTCATGGCTGAAACGGAAGAGGATTAACCGCAAAGTCGCAAAGTGCGCAAAGGGGGCGCGGAGGAAGAGTTGTTAAAGGTTATTGGTTATTGGTTATTGGTTATTTGGTGAAGAGGAAGAGGGATGGGAAGAGGGTTTTCAACGCGGAGATGCGGAGGCGCGGAGGAAGAGTTTTTTGGGTTTGAAGAGGAAGAGAACGTTATGTCTGGTATTAGGCCGCCCTTTCAGGGCTGGTTTTCATTGGGACCTCGATTCCCAGGGCGTTGCCCTGGGCTGTTATGGGCCGGGCCTTTGGCCCTTTGAAGAGAAGAGGGGTAGATTGATGATTGTTGATTTGTGATTGCTGATGGGAGGAAAGGGAAGATGGAAGAGGATTAAACGCAGAGAGCGCAGCGGAAGAGGGGATTTAAGTGGGAGAGTAGGTTAGTTAGAGCCACAACCGAGGCGGCGGGGGAGATGGGATCAGCCCACGGATCCTTCCATTTCCAGGTCGATGAGGCGTTTGAGTTCCACGGAGTATTCCATCGGGAATTGGCTGACGAGGTCGTTGATGAAGCCGTTTACGGCTAGGGACATGGCCTGTCCTTCGTTGAGTCCGCGCTGTTGCATGTAGAAGAGCATGTCCTGGGAAACCTGCGAGACGGATGCCTCGTGCTGGGTGGCGTGGCGGTTGCCCTTGACGGTGATGGCCGGATAGGTGTCGGTGCGCGAGTTGCTATTGATGAGCAGTGCATCGCACTCGGTGTTGTTTTTACAGCCCTTGAGGTGTTTCGGGATGTGGACCATGCCACGGTAGGTGGCGCGCCCTTTGCCTACGGAGATGGACTTGGAAACGATGTTGGAGGTGGTTTCATCCGCAGCGTGGATCATCTTGGCACCCGTGTCTTGGTGCTGGCCGGTGTTAGCCAGGGCTATGGAGATCACCTCGCCGCGTGCGCGGCGGCCCTTCATGACCACGCCGGGGTATTTCATTGTTAGGCGCGAGCCAATATTGCAGTCGATCCAGCGGACTTCCGCATCCTCCATGGCGAGTCCGCGCTTGGTGACGAGGTTGAACACGTTGCTGCTCCAGTTCTGCACGGTGACATACTGGATCTTCGCGCCCTTGAGAGCCACGAGTTCCACCACAGCGGAGTGCAGTGTGGCGGTCTCGAACTTGGGCGCCGTGCAGCCTTCCATGTACATCAGCTCCGCGCCCTCGTCGGCGATGATGAGGGTGCGTTCGAACTGGCCGAAGTTTTCCGAGTTGATGCGGAAGTATGCCTGCAGCGGTTGTTTCAGCTTCACGCCCTTCGGGATGTAGATGAACGATCCACCGGAAAATACGGCGCTGTTGAGCGCGGAAAACTTGTTGTCGCTAGTGGGGATCACCTTGCCGAACCACGGGCGGAAGATTTCCTCGTGGTTCTTGAGCCCTTCTGTGGAGTTCACGAAGATCACACCCAGTTTGGTGAGTTCTTCCTTCATGTTGGAGTATGCCGCTTCAGAGTCATACTGAGCCTCCACGCCTGCCAGGAACGCGCGTTCCTGTTCGGGGATGCCCAGCCGCTCGAAAGTTTTGAGCACATCGGCCGGCACATCGGCCCAGGAACGTTTGGGCTTCTCGCCGTCTGATAGGTAATAACGGATTTTATCGAAATCGATGTTGTCCAGGTCCTTGGTTGCCCAGTTGGTGGGCATTGGCTTATCCAGGAATACTTGGAGTGCCTTGTGGCGGAACTCGCGGACCCATTGCGGGTCGTTCTTCACGTCGGATATGTAATCGACGGTTGCGGCAGTCAGTCCGGTGCCGGCATCGAATTTGTGCCGCTCGGGGAAGGTGAAGTCGCCCTTGGTGCGGTCGATATTGATCGCCTCATGGGTTTCCTCGTCTAGCAGGGCGGTGGCGGGTTCGTAGGTCATGGGGGTAGAGATTTGATGTTGGGAATTTCTCAGGCGAGTGCGGGCTCCTTGAGGAATTCGTAGCCGTCTTTTTCCAGCTCCAGAGCCAGTTCGGGACCACCGGAGCGGACGATACGTCCTTCGGCCATCACGTGGACGTAGTCGGGTTTGATGTAATCCAGCAGGCGTTGATAGTGGGTGATGAGCAGGATGCCGCGTTCCGCAGAGCGCATTGCGTTGACTCCTTTGGCGACAATACGCAGCGCGTCGATGTCCAGGCCGGAGTCGGTCTCGTCGAGAATACAGTAGATGGGTTCCAGCATCATCATCTGCAGAATCTCGTTGCGTTTTTTCTCACCACCGGAAAACCCCTCGTTCACGGCGCGGGCAGTGAACTTGCGGTCCATTTCCAGGTGTTCCATTTTGGAGTAGAGGTTCTTGTAATAGGCCACGGCGTCGATGTCCTCGCCTTGTGGCAGCCGGGCTTGGAGCGCGGCGCGGATGAAGTTGGCATTGGAAACTCCGGGCACTTCAGATGGATACTGGAAGGCTAGGAAAATCCCCGCACGGGAGCGCTCGTCGATGGACATGTCGAAAATCTCAGTGCCGTCGAGGGTTACCGTGCCGCCAGTGACGACGTAGCTCTCGTTACCGGCTATGACTTTGCTCAGGGTGGATTTGCCGGATCCGTTAGGACCCATGATGGCATGGACTTCGCCTTTGGGGATGTCTAGGGTGACTCCCTTGAGGATTTCTGTGCCGTCTTCGAGGGTGGCGTGGAGGTCTTGGATGTGCAGGCTCATGGTGGTGGGGAAATTTGTTATATTTTCAGATTTTGAATTTTAAGGTCACGCTTTCAGGATGCGCCCGCGCAGGGTGATTTCTACGTCATCGATCACTGCTCCGGGCGGAAGTTGGAGGACATCGGCCAGATTGAATCCGGGTTTGAATTCTACATCGTGGATGGCACCGGCCACTGAGTCGTGGAAATGCCCATGTTCGGTCAGATTGGGGCAGTAGCGTGAGGACTCCCGCTCGAAGTTGACCTGGCGGATGATGCCGTGCTGCACCAGTGCCTCCAGGCAGTTGTAGACAGTCGCCAGCGAAATATTTGGCAGCCGGTGCTTGGTTTGGGCGTATACCTCGTTGGCTGTCGGATGATTGCGCTGCTCAGTGAGGACACGATACACCTCCTGGCGCTGCCGCGTCATGCGCAGGCCCGAGATTTCCTCCGGAATTTCCGTAAGGGTAGGCTGCTTGGAGGGTGTTTGGAGCATTGCGGAGGAAAAATAGTCCTGCATCTGAACAAATCAAGAATGATTCTTATTCTCATTACTATAAAGTTGTAAGGCTTTGGAAACCAATGACAGGGCAGCTTGATATGACAAGAAAGAGGCAATAAATTGGCGAATTGCGTACTATTGGAGACAGCAGTGGGGCGTTTGTCGGTCGCTGGGAATGCTCCTGAGGCGGGTGAGAAAGCGGGTCCCCGATTTCCTATGCGGATGCTTCAGGATTTCGGCACTGAAGCCCCGGTTCCGGCGGCATCGTTGGTCTCAGCGCGGCTCGTAGCGCGGTGGCCAGGTCTGCGATGGGAATCTGCTTGGACAGGATGGTTTCGCTGGACGCATTGCGTTGCGCCGCTTCCTGTTGGGTGACCAGTGAGGTGAGAAAAACCACCGGCGTGTGGCACAGGGCGGGGTGATTGCGCAACTCCGTAGCCACCTGTCCACCATCCATGAAGGGCATGTCCACATCTAGCAAGACAAGGTCTGGATGGAATTCGATGCAGGCTGTGAGCGAGTCGATCGAGCGGGCTTCATACCTCACGGTGAAGCCGTGCATCTGCAGGCCTGCTTTGAGAACCTGGCCGATCGAGGCATCATCATCCACGAGGAGTATTTTCAGTTTGCGTGCGATCATGGGGTGTTTATTTTTCTAACACTGTTCCGGCATGGCATCCGGCAGGGGCAGGGCCAACCAGAAGGTGCTGCCTTGGCCCATCTCGCTATCGACACCGATTTGGCCGCCGTGGGCTTCCACTGCCAGTTTGCAGAAGGTCAATCCCAAGCCCGTTCCCTGGTGGTTCCTGCGGTCATCTACCTGGCCGAACTTCTCGAAGATGCGTTGGTGGAATTCGGGTGCGATTCCGGGACCGCTGTCGGTGACCGCCACACGCACCTCGCTGGTGGACGGGGTGATCCCAATGCGGACATCACCGCCTTTCGGTGTGAACTTGATGGCATTGCTCAGCCAGGTTCTGGAACACCCGGCGGATCAAGCCGATGTCTGCGGTGATGATGAGGGATGACTCTGTGGCGTCGAGGGTCAGCGAGCGGCTGTCGGGCAGCGGTTGGGAGGAGTCCAACACCGTGCGGATGAGGGCAGGGAGGTCGCATGGCTCGCGCTGGAGTTTCATTTCGCCAGCGCCTATTTTGCTCACATCGAGGATAGAACCTATCATGTTGAGCAGATCCTCCGCGCTGCGGCGTGCTACAGTCACGAGCGTCCGGGTGCTGGCCGAGAGCTTTCGGGCATCGTGAAACTCAAGGATGTCCAGAAAGCCGCAGATCACGGTCAGGGGGTTGCGCAGGTCGTGCACGACCATCTGGGTGAGATCATCGCGGAGTTGTTCTAACCGGCGCAAGCGCAGGTGGGTTTGCACGCGGGCATGGAGTTCCTCAAAATGGAACGGTTTCGTGACATAATCCACGCCGCCCACGCGGAACGCTTTCACCTTGTTGAGCGTCTCATGCAGCGCGCTGATGAAAATGACGGGTATATCCTTGAGCACCGGGTCAGCTTTTAAGCACTCACAGACCTGATAGCCGTCCATTTCCGGCATGGCGACATCTAGCAGGATCAGGTCGGGTGTCTCGGCACGCGCGGCCTCCAGTGCCAGCACTCCGCCGGGTGCAGACCTTGTCCGATAACCCCGCTCCGTGAGCATCCTTGCCAATAACAGCACATTGGCAGGCGTGTCATCCACGATCAGGATGTTCGGAGCCGGGTGCTGATGGGTGCTTGTCATGCGGTGTTTTTGCTGGCAAATTCCAGTGCCTTGTTCAGTGTTTCCATCAACTCATTGACGATGATGGGTTTTGTCTGATAGCGGAAAAACCCCGCCTCCAGGCCTCTCTCGATGTCCCTTGGCATGGCATTGGCGCTGATGGCGATGACAGGAATGTGCTCTGTGGTCGGGTCGGCACGCAGTCTTTTTAAGACTTCGAATCCATTGAAATCAGGCAGATTGATATCCATCAGAATCACGTCTGGCAGGGACTCGCGCGCCAACTCGATGCCGCGTGTTCCATTGACTGCGGTCATCAGCCGCAGGTTCGGAAACCGCGAGATGAGTTGTTCGATGAGACGCATGTTGGCCGGGTTGTCCTCCACATAGAGCAGGGTGCGTAATGGCGTGCTTTGAAGCGTTGGCGGCTGGGCCTCGGGCTCTACCCTGTCAGTTTCAGTTACAAACTGGGGGATTGCCGCCGGGAAAAGATCGCACCAGAAGACGCTGCCTTCGCCCACCTTGCTTTCTACGCCCAGCACCCCTTCCATCAGTTCCGCGAGGCGCTTGGTAACCACCAAGCCTATGCCTGTGCCGGCCACTCCGCCAGCTTCTTGGCCGAGACGATTGAACGGTTGGAACAACTGCGCGATTTTGTCTGGAGCCAGGCCCGCGCCGGTGTCCGCCACGCTGATGCGGATGCGGTCCGCGGCTGTCACCGTGCAACTCACTATGACGGATCCGCTTTCCTTGTTATATTTGATGGCGTTGGATAGCAGGTTGATGATGATTTGTTTCAAGCGGGTCCGGTCCGCCCGGACAAATACCGGTGAATTGTTAGAAAAGAAGGGGAAAGTCATGCTGATGCCGCGCTGTTGTGCCTGGGGTTCCATCATGGCCTGGCATTCGGACATCACTTCGATCAAGGACACTGCCTCTGGCGATAGAGATACTTTGCCGGATTCGATCACCGCCAGATCGAGGATTTCGTTGATCAACTTCAGCAGATGCCATCCCGCCTGGAGAATTTGGGCTATGCTTTCCTTCTGCGAGTCTGCAGGAGGCGGGAGGGACGTATCCATCAGTTGTGCGAAGCCTAGGATCGCATTGAGCGGGCTGCGCAACTCATGGCTCATGCTGGAAAGGAAATCTGATTTGGCCAGATTGGCTTTTTCCGCCACCGACCGTGCGCCCTCCAACTCGATGTTTTTTTCTTTCAGCTCCTGGTCGAGGCGTTTGGGTTCGGTGACATCGCGGGCCGCGGCGAAAACGCCCTGCAGGCGGCGGTCCCTATCATAGAAGGTGGTGGCATTGTAGGAAACCACCGTTTCCTTGCCGTCCCGGGCACGGGCGGTGAGTTCATAGTTGGTGACTTTCTTTTCGCTCAACACCAGCTTGATGCTTTTTTCCGCCCGTTCGGGATCGGTGAAATAGCCCTTGAACGGAGCTCCGATCAATTCATCGCGGGTGCAGCCGGAGAGCGCCTCCATCTGTTTGTTGACGTCGGTGATGATCCCTGACGGGTCGGTGGTGATCAGCGCGTCCACATTGGACTCGAACAGGGAACGGGTATAGAACTGCTGGTCGCGGAGGCGTTGCGCTAGCACCTTCTGCTCTGCCTCTATCTCCTTGCGTGCGGTGTTGTCGGTGCCTATCAGTAGATAGCCGATGATGGTGTTTTGAGCGTCGCGTAGGGCCGTGACAGAAACCAAGGCCGGAAAGCGGCTGCCATCCTTGCGGATGTAGGTCAGCTCGTAAATGTCCTCGATGCCGCGTGAGGCCTTGAACACCAGAGCCTCGAAACCCGGAGAAATCGGCGTGTCGAGTTCCACACTGAGCTCGGTGGCGCGGGCGATGACTTCCTGCGGATCCGAGATGTCGGCCGGGGTGATCTTGTTCATCACTTCTGCGGCGGGGTAGCCTAACATCCGCTCGGCACCCACGTTGAAGATCTGGATCACGCCCTGGGCGTCTGTGGCTATGCTGGAAAAGTTTTCGCTGTTGAAGATAGCACTCTGCAAGGCACCCGCCTTGAGCAGTGCCTCCTCGGCCTGCTTGCGTGCGGTGTTGTCGGTGCCTATCAGTAGATAGCCGATGATGGTGTTTTGATCGTCACGCAGGGCCGTTACAGACACCACCGCCGGGAAACGGCTGCCGTCCTTACGGAAGTAGGTCAGCTCGTAAATGTCCTCGATGCCACGTGAGGCCTTGAACACCAGAGCTTCGAAGCCCGGCGTGATAGGGGTGCCTAGTTCCACGCTGAGAGCGTTGGCCCGGGCGACGACCTCCTGCGGGTCTGAGATCTCGGCCGGGGTGATCTTATTCATCACTTCTGCGGCGGTGTAGCCTAACATCCGTTCGGCACCCACGTTGAAGATCTGGATCACGCCATTGGCATCGGTGGCTATGCTCGAGAAGTTTTCGCTGTTGAAAATAGCGTTTTGCAAGGCACCTGCCTTGAGCAGGGCTTCCTCGGCTTGCTTGCGCGCGGTGTTGTCGGTGCCGATTAATAGATAGCCGATGATGACATCGCTGGCGTCGCGCAGCGCCGTGACGGACACCACCGCCGGAAAGCGGCTGCCATCCTTGCGGATGTAGGTCAGCTCGTAAATGTCCTCGATGCCGCGCGAGGCCTTGAACACCAATGCTTCGAAACCCGGAGAAATCGGCGTTTCGAGTTCAGCGCTCAACTGCTTGGCGCGGGCGACAACTTCCTGCGGATCTGAGATGTCGGCCGGTGTGATCTTGTTGGTCACATCGGCGGCGGCATATCCCAACATGCGTTCCGCACCCACATTGAAGATCTGAATGACGCCTTTGGCATCAGTCGCGATACTGGAAAAATTGGCGCTATTGAAAATGGCGTTTTGCAAGGCACCAGCCTTGAGGAGGGCCTCTTCGCGGCGCACTTCGGTATGGGTTTTGACCGGGGCATCATTCAATAAAAGAACCCGCGGTTCCGTGATGGATTCGGAAGGGTCGGGGGTGTGGTCTATCATGTTTCCGTAGGTGTTTGACCGCCCGTGTGACACCTCGTGTGCGGATCCCGGCGGCGGACAACTCCAACTTATGGCACATGACGCGCCAATCCTATGGGGCATACCCCTACCCTTATACGGGGGACAAAATGTGTCTGCCCGATCTTGTCGAAGGGCTGGTGGGGTGGGGGAGGAATGGTGAACGCGGAGCGAGCATTAGCCCGCTTGTAAGAATCTGGCGCAGCTCTGACTGTATCGCCGCAGGCAATTTTTAATGAAGTGGTTGTTTCGCTTCAAACGCTTGTAATAAACATCAAGCAAGGTCGCCCTGTGCTTTTAAGCAGTCGGCCTAGATCAGCATTTTCTAAGGCATAAAGGTGGGTCGCCCGTGTTTAGTTCTGTTGTATCAAATGATCGCTTTAAGCAAACGTTTGGCGAAAAATCCAGAACTGCTCATGGCGCAGCCGTGAAATAAGGAGTCGCGTCTTTGGTTCCGGGCAGAACTGGAGCGGAACCGTAGCGCAGTGGAGATAGCCAACGGCAATGCCCGGACCACTGTGGCGCGGTCATTCTGGCCGCCGCCTATGAATTGCTAGTCTCCTTCCATTTCTCCCCCGGGTCAGGAGACGCCTATAGGATTTGCCGCAGCCATTCCGGCGCTGGCTGGTGTATGGAGTGCGCGCGACCTCGCTCAAACACAGCGACTTTGCGGAAGGGCGTGCGCAGGTCGTCGTTGTCGAATACCCAGACATGGGGCAGATCCCGGATTGCTGTTTGGAGATTGGCCAGGATGCGCGGGTAGCGGGTGGTGAGTTTATCGGCAGGCACATCGTGCCCGCCTTGGGTGACTCGCATGGCCACGCGTTGTTCCGAGACATCCGGACCGGATATGCCGATGAAGCACAAGACCACCGTGTATCCCTGCTCCGCCGCAGCTTTCAAAAACGACACCTTGTCGCCCACCGGGTCGGAAAAGACAGTCTCGAAGGCGAAACTTTCACGCTGGTTCACCAGTTCCTGACGCAGGCTTCCAGCCACGGCCGCAGCGGCGTAGGGCTCCATGTCCAGTTCGCCGGCCAACACATCGGCATTGACCCAACGAAGCCCTGCAGGTTGGAGGTGAGCGTGATAGAAAGTGGTCTTGCCCGCCCCGTTAGGACCCGCCACCGCCACCAGCAGCGGGCGCTGGTCGAGTGGAGAAGCACTCATTTTGTGGCACTCTTGATGACTTGAAACTGCTTGTTAACAAAGCGGCCCATGGTGCGTTTACCATCGGCGGAGATGCGGACCAACATGCCCGGGGTATCGGCCGCTTCATAGTGAGGAAAGGGTAGGGACTGGAGGTGATCTGTAACACGGCGGTGGCCAGCCGGGGAATTTACGGTTTCCAGACACTCTGAAAACGGCTTGGCCGCACCTGCCCGCGACAAGGCCATTACTTGCACACCCTGGAGCAGAGGTTCAACTGCTCGGCCCAGTCTTGCCCAGAATTCGATCTGCCCGGCGATTGAGCGTTCCGCCACTTCACCCGTGAGTCGGGCATCCAGGACCAAGGTGTCGGAGAGTTTAACGGGCTGGCTCATGGACATAAGGTAGCAAAACGCTACCGGGTGTCAAGAGGTAGCAATGGGAGATTTCACCGCAGAACCGCAAAGAACGCAGAGGGGGCGCAAAGGAAGATTGAGATTATTGGGTTGGGTTTGAAGAGGAGATTAACCGCAAAGCCGCTGAGAGCGCAGAGGGGGCGCAGAGGAAGATGAGAATGATTTGAACCTAGAAACCACAGATGAACAGGATTTACGCAGATATAAAATTGATCATAAATCGTATTTTCTACCAGTTCCGCCTTTCCTTGTCGCTGCCACTGGGCTGAGTATCAGGAGATTGGTCAGATACTACCTGACGAAATGGTCCCGGAGGGCCGTTCCTCTCACATTCAACCGACGCTGTCGGTTGAATCGACAGCGACTGACCTCGCTCATAGAATTCGACCGACACTGTCGGACGAATTGGCCCCGGCTGAATTCGACCACCTGACACTGGTCGAATCCGTCAATGCTCTCTCCCGCCGCTTCACCCTCGGTTGGTCCCATTATGGGCGTGCCGCCCCGCCAGATGAAGGAAGAGACCTATTCAAGCCACCGCCTCGTGGAGCACTTCGGGATGTTTGATAGCGATGGCTATCAGCATGCGGGCGGCCCCAGAGGGCTCGCGCTTTTTCTGTTCCCAACTCCGTAGCGTGCTGAGTCCTATCCCAAGGAGCGCGGCGAAGTCCTCCTGCGTCATGTCGAGGGATTGGCGGGCTTTGGCCACTTCGCTCTTGATCGCCCAGGCCTTGGCGGACTTGCGGCGTTGTGATTCAGGATCCACCGCCACGCGGGAGAACGTGCCATCGGGCCGCTTCTCCATGCGGAAAACTCTGGAGGGAGCGCGTTCACCCCGTTCCAGTGCGTCTTTCTTTGCCTTGAGTCCGGCAACGGCAGGAGTGCGGACAGTTGCCTTGGTGGTGGCTGGGATGGCTTTCATGGTTTCTTGCGTTTGAGTTCCTTCAATTGGGCGGGACTGAGATTTTCCGATTCGTTCTTGGCGTAGAGATCAAGAAGCAGGATGCGGTGGTCGTCGGTGATCCAGTAGTATATCACACGTGCGCCGCCGCGTTTGCCGTGGCCTTTGGCGGCCCAGCGGAGTTTGCGGCAGCCACCGGAACCGGGGATAATGTCGCCGGCGTCAGGTTGCTCCATCAAATAGATACCGGTTGCCAAAAGAGATTGCCGAAAGGCCGAGATCGGAAGCGCCGGGTCCAAGGCGTGATGATGGAGTGGATAAACATCCACGACTGAGGAACAACGCCGGAACCGGTGTTTCCGGGCCGGAATCGGATTACTCTTACCCGCGTAGCGGCATAGTTTGCCATCCAAATTCAAACCCAAATAACACCTCGTTTCGGCAATATCTTTTGGCAATCAGTATAAACCTGGATCGCGAAAATCCCATCCTCACCGATCATGCGCAGCGCCTTGTCGGTGAAATCGGGGTCTTCTTCAAAGATCACGGTGGTATTCTACGGATGATTTCACGGCTGGCAAGGTAATACTTAGTATGATTTATACGCATCCACTTTCCCTCCCCAATAATCCCTGTCCCCCTCTTCAAATTGCCTGCGGCTATGCCAGTCAGGGCTGCGCCGGATTTTCCGCGTGCGCTAATGCTCACCCCGCGTTCCCATCTTCCTTCGCGCCCCCTCTGCGCGCTTTGCGGCTTTGCGGTTAATCCCTCTTCAAACCCAAATCCCCCAGCCCAGAAAAGCGGCGGGGAAAGCTGTAGCATCCTACCCCGCCTCCTTGGCGTCTCTGCGCCTTTGCGCGAGATAATCTTCCTCTCCACAACCCCGTTTCGGCAATAACTTTTGGCAATCAGTATAAGGGCCTAGAGCACTGCCCGCAACAAGGCTGTGTCATGAGCGACGGCGAAGGCCGCATCGCCACCGTGGATGGCGAGTCGGGGACTTTCTGTGAGAAATGCAAGGCTGCATGGGAAGCCTGGGTTAAGGATGCCGATAAATGAGAATTAACCTCGCTAGGAATGATGCCGCTCGTTCCATCGCATATCTTGCTTCGCGCGGTTGTCGCGTCTTCGGTGCCGGTAGCGCGTAGGGCGTAGGGCGCGAGACAACCGTATTCTTAATTCCCATCAAAAATCAACAATCAACAATCATCAATCGTCAATCAGTTGGCTAAGACGGGACAGCAATCTGCTAGGACTACTCACCCCTATTAGGTCTCGGTCCAATAAGCTTTCCATGATTCGAATTCGGACGGGCGGATGCGGTAGCGGGCGAAGTTTCCCTCGTGAATGCTGGCGAGGGTTTCCTCGGCTGCGGCGACGAAGCGCTTGCGATCGTTTTCTATCACTGACTCTTCGGCCCAGCGGCGCAGGCGCGTGACTGCCTCGCCACGACTGCAGCGTGCGCGGATGATTTCTGCCACCTGATCGCTGATAGCTTGGCGGTATCTCACCCGGAAGGGATCGGGATCGCCGACGGCACCACGGATCACGGTGTAGCGTTGGGCGGACCGTTCGTAGGCCCGGATGAACACTTCCAGCAGGATGCGAATGTCGTTGAGCTCGTAGATGGCCAGCATGCCATCGGTGTAGTCGGCCTCGGAGACATCCACGAAAGAGAGAGGAGCGAGATTGCGCTGGAAGAGCGGGAGATTGGCAGCCAGGCGGGATACGCGTTTGTTGGCATCGATGAATGGCTGGAGGTATGGCAGATGGACCATTACGAAGAAGGCCTGCTCGAAGGGATCGCGAATCTCCCGCGCCTTTGCGAGGATGGTGTCGAAGAGGGTCTCTATCAAAGCGGGGATGGCGGGCGGTAGATAGGAGGACTTTCCAATGCCCACAGGTTCTGTGCGCAGGGCTCCTTCCGCTACGGGATCGCGCAGAAGGTCGGCGGTGAGGAGCGCGTGGAGGTTGAGGATGGTCCGGCGGTCGAAATCGGCCTCGGTGGTGGATTCCAGCAGGAACTCGATGGCGGCCTTGTGATTCAGAATCATTACCGCCTCGTTGGAGAGTTGCGCGTCCCCGCTGCGGCCCGCCTCGAAGAGTTGCTCGGTTTCCAGCAGGGAATAGGTGTTGCCCTCCAGACGGCTGGAGTTCCATGAGAGGTCGATGAGCAAGCGTTGGCAGATGTGTCTGGCATAGGTGCCGGCAGGTTCAGCCACCATTCCGGTCTGGCTGCCAATTTCGAATAGCTTCCGCCGCACAGGTTCCGGTAGGTAGTGGGTTTCGTTTGGTCGATAGGAATCCAGAAACGAGCGTTGATAACCGACGGCTGGTCGCGCGGATGCCGGGCGGTGGAGTTTTCTCCGCAGATCTTCCGCCACCCGTGACAGGCGTGTATCCTCCTGCGACTCCATGGTTGAAGTCTGCGATGCCTGATTCGCTTCCAGTTTCGTCCGGCCCTCATCCGTCAGGTGATAAATCGTGGCGCGAGTCTTCCCGTGTCGATCCACCCAGCCTGCCTCACGCAGGCGGTTGAGGCGGTTCAAAGTGGTCCGTCGGGGCAGGCGTGGAACAAACGCCGCCTCATAATCCATGGCATCCAACTCCGTGCTGAGTCGGAACGGTTCGAGCCATTTTTTCGGGATTGGGCGGTGCATGGCGAGAAAATGGCGAGTAAATGACTAAATGGCAAGAAAATGGCGAGTAAATGGCGAGATGATTGGTCGAAAATTCAGTGGAGGAGGGTCTGAAATAAGGAGTCGCGACCTTACTGTCGCGTTATTCTGTATAGAGTGCCCGGCCATCTGCTTCGCGCGGTCTTTCCGTTCGGAGTTCCGCGTTCACGCGGTCTTATCCGTTCTCTTCTCTTCAAATCCATTCTCTCTTACTTCGCGCCCCCTCTGCGCGCTCTGCGGTTAATCGCAACTCTCTGATTTTTAGTGAAGTTTGGTGCCTTTCGTGGTTTTAATCTCGGAATTTAGGGTAAGTCCTGAGCCTGCCGAAGGATCAAAGGGGTTGCCGAGAATCGGCTACCCTGGACTGGGCAAGGCTCTGGGACACCCGGAGGGGGCGTGCGGCGGCGAGCAGCAAGCCCAGAATTTGAGTCCTGGCAGTGATTGAAAAGGCAAGGTTGGTGGCTGGGGACCTTGGAGTGAAAATCCGGGGTTGCCTGTCCCGGTGAAAGTGATAGTAAGCCAACAGTGATAACGACAATTCCCAACAGCGATGCCCCGTTTTCCCGACCTCCGGACTGGCCATCGGCTCTTTGAATGGCCTTCACCCCCAAAGCAAATTCCTAGCAATACTTGAAACTAAATCTTGGCTGCGGATTCCGCAAACTGGCAGGTTGGGTGAATGTTGATCAAAGTGACAAATGTAACCCCGACATTCAACTCGATTTGGAGTCGTTTCCGTGGCCTTGGGTAGATTCCACTGTTGAAGAGGTGAAACTCACCCATATTCTGGAACACATTGGCAGCAGTCCAACGGCGTTCCTTTCATTCATCCGCGAATTGTGGCGGGTTTGTCTGCCGTCTGCTCGCATTGACGTCTTGGTTCCGCATCCTCGGTGCGATGAGTTTCTCTGGGACGTTACACATGTTAGGCCGATTACGTTTGAAGGTCTGCGAATGTTCAGTCAACAGCGCAATCAAGAAATGATCTCGACTGCAAATCCAGAAACTCCGCTCGGAATCTACAATAACGTAGATTTTGATATTGTGCAGGTGAAATATATTTGGAAACGCAATTGGGCAATGCTACTGGAGGCTGGGAAGGTGACCCCCGAGGATTTAGCGAAAAATCTGACGACACAACTTAATGTTGCCAAGGAAATACAAATTGAGATGCGAGTTGTAAAACCCCAACGCGTGACTCCCAGCTAAGAAAGAATCTCATGACCACTCGACCGAAGCGATTCTTGTTGTTTGCCGACATTCTTGGAACCCGTTCGTTGTATTTTTCACAACCGCCAAGGGCCGATTTGATCGAGAAGAAACGTGTTAGCCTCAGCCACAGTATACGGGTTGCCTTCTTCCCTCTTATTGCAGAAAATCCTGATATACACATCAGTATCTTTAGTGACACTGTGCTGGTAGCTTGCTCGGAGATAGCGACATTACTTACAGGAGCCTCTAAGCTCTTCTATCTATATTCCTCGAAGTCCCTTCAGGCGCAATATACGGACGAACTCTTTCTGTTGCGGGGGGGGATTGCGTATGGGGAGGTTCTCAATGACCAAGCGATCACACCAAGTGCGTGTGTCGATGTCAGCCGCATTTTTGATACAGGACTCGCCCTCGCCTATCACCTCGAAGGTATCCGTAAAGGCAGTAGGATTTTTCTGTGCCGCCCTACCTTTGAGACGATGCCACAAGAAAACGCACCGTGCGAAGAGTGGAAAGCCGTGACGGGCATTGGCGAGCCTATCTCGCCTGCGTTTGAATACTATTGGCCAGTGAGCCTGTTTGACCACGACAATACGTTCTGCCGTTTTACAAACGACTTATTCACACTTTGGCGGACACTCTTCGCGAAGAGCCAAGTTTGGGAAGTCAAGGACTACGACAAGGCCTTATACCAACTCGATGAGACTATCAAGCTGTGCGTACGCTCAGCAGCGTACAGCCCGAGTGATCTTGCTGTCGCTACAGCTGCGGCTCTGAAAGGCATGCTTCCGACCTTTGATCCGCAGTTGGCAAAATTGGATATCCGCTTTACATGGGGAACCTGGTTTCAAATTCTCCGGACGCTCCTTCAACTTCAGGAAAAGCATCCATCTCTCTTTTCCGCTCAGGAAGTCGAGAGGACGGTAGCTGAAACCCTTACTGTTGTGAGTTCGAAGGGCTATATGGATACTTTTCTCACGGAACTAGAGAATCCAGACTATCAGTCATTTGGTCAGAAACTACGTCTTTTAGGGCTACTTTAGCAAGGTGTTCCACGCGTCACGGACCTTTGTGTGGTCAAATTGTTCCCGAAATAGTCTTGCCTCGTGTGCAAGGCTTGAAACATCGGTGGATTCAAGATCTTCAAGCAATTTAGTGAGAGTTGGGATAATTACGTCAAATAGGGGTGCGCAACCGATTCCTCGTTGTCGGGGGTATGACATGTCTTTCGATTCCAGAGCCTCGCAGAATACTGTACCCTGCGCATATTCATTCATGGGAGGCCGGCCCGTTGTAATGGTCGGTATGCCGCAAAGAAGAGGCTCGATTACCATGTAACCGAGCCCTTCGAGCCGTGAGGGCTGGACTGCACAGTGTCCATCTATGTACAGCTCAGCTACGCATTGTTTCGAATCCGCTTCAAAGATAACGTTTTTGAATTTACGATGTGGTGGAAATGGAATTGCGGATGCTTGATAACGAATTAGCAGCGTAGCGTTAGATTCCCGCTTGTTTTCCCATGCGGCAAGCACAAGTGATGTGCCCTTTCGGTCGGTGGGATCGATAATCCCAGCATTGTGGAAAAATTTGTGTGGCAATCCCACAATTTTTCGACTTGGAAGAAGTGTCAGATCAATTGGGGGTGGGAGTAAAACTGTATTCGCAAAACCGTATGAAAGCAGGAATTGTTGCGCATAGTCGGAATGAACAACGAATTGGTCGACGCATAAGTATGCAGGGTCAGACGGATCAAACCACTCCCAATTTGGAACTAATATAACACGTTTGCTATGCTGCTTTGCTATATGAAAGAGCGATTTGTGCCATTTGTTTCGTTCGATGATGATGAGCCCCTCCAGATCGGAAATAAGCCGTTTAAGCTCAGATTCTGACAGGGAGAGCGGTAGTGCGCGTTCACGCTCGGAATGCAGAGGGTGACCGGGTAATCGTTTTGACGGTGCAACTAGATGAAACCCAATCTGAAGAATAGATTGCATGTTGTGGCACTGACGGCCAATGCCAGTATCATCTTTGTAGCCAACAAGTGCGAAGCGTTCGAATCCGTTGGAACCGCATCTTTTCTTCATGTTGACATGTGTTGGCGAAGACTTGTGCTGTTGGATCGACGGATCATCAAGTAGAATGTTCTGCCATTGCCTAGTTATTCAGAACCAAACGACTCATGAGTTAACGCCATTCTGAACCGGTACACTAGAGTTGAAATCTATGAATGGCGGTAACCGCTTAAAAACTAACATTAAATCTTGATGTCATAATACGGCAACCTTCCGTCTCCTCCGTCGGGATCAGTCCATAAATAGTAGCCACCCCACGGCCCTCCGGGCGTAGGCTGCGCGCGCGTATGAACACGAACGGACTTTAGGTCTATTGTGAGATGAGACACCTCATGTCCTCCTACGAATCAAACTTGTAAGTAAACCTCACATGTTGCAGGTTCGTTTAATTTCCATACGTCAAAGATAGTATATAGGAGCAGCGAAGCTTTTTGTGTCGTTAATGGTGTCAGGCCTCGCGGGTTAACATGTGGCGGATTCATGGGGATGGTGGTTGCTGAGGAAGTAGGATTGCTGGATAGGGATTCATGCCTGTCAGATTTCTCTTGGTACGTCAAGACGGAAACTGGAGATCTTTAGGCCTCTTGTATCCTCCGTTGTTCAGTATTTGCACCCTTATGCAGGCACAGGGCCAGAGGAGGAATCAGACGGATCTTGCTTATTCTACCCGCGTCTTTGTACGGGGCGATCTTTCTCCAATATGATCTTTGGCCGTATGGTCTGCAGTGATAAATGGAAGGCCGACACTCTCTTTTGGCTATCAGGAAAACTAACCCTCACGGGACCGGTTTCATCCAGAGGTAGGTCCAGCGTTCGGAGATGAGTTTTCCGGCGGTGTCCTGGATCTCGCAGGTCATCTCGATGTGGTCGAGGAATTTAGGGGCGTCGACGACGAAGAAGGCGCGGATGACCTGGGGCATGTGGAGGGATTTGCCGCGGCCGATAGCGTTAGGCAGGTCGTCGGCATTGGCCATGCTGATATCGGTGAGGCCGGAGCTGGAGACGACGGCGGTTTTTTGGTTGAGAGTGATGACGGGTTTCATGGCGTGGATGCTGTCCCATTTAGGATCTCCCACGCGGGGGATGGCACTGAGGGGTTTGGCGAAATCCACGACCACGAGCATTTGATTGGGTTTCTGGGTGGGGGTGCCGAAGCGCGTGGCCTTGACCGCGAGGACAGGGGTGGGCGGATTGTCGCGCATCCAGTGGAGGCGATAGCGGAAGTGGAGGGTCTTGCCGGCCTTGAGTTCCGGCTGGGGCTCCCAGAGGAGGATCACGTTGTCGTTAGTTTCATCCGTGGTGGGCATTTCCACGAGGTGGAGGCGGCCGGAATCGAAGCCTTCCAGGGGCTCCACGCGCACGCTGGGGCGCTCATTGTAGCGGGCCTCCGGGTCCTGATATTCCGCGAAGGCGCGCTCCCGCTGGACGAGGGCCCAGGAACGCGGGTGATCCAGAGTGAACACGCAGTGGCGGATCTGTTTGGCCGTTTGTTCCAGTGGGCGGTATTCGATGGTGCCGTCCTTGAGTTCCATCTGGACGCCATCGCTATCGTGGACTTCCGGGCGGAAATCCAGGGGTTTCGGGTAGGTGCTCTTGCCAAACCAGAACATGGTGGAGAAGGGAACCAGGCCGAGCTGTTTCACGGTGTGGCGCATGGTGAGCTCCGCATCGACCTCCATGACGGTTTCGCGGCCCGGGGTGATGGTGAACTGATAGGAGCCAGCGGCGCTCTCGCTATTGAGCACGGCCCATGCCTTGAGTGACTTGTCCTCCTTGGTGGGGCGCTGCAGATAGAAGGTGGTGAAGTCCGGGAATTCCTCAATCACGCCGGGCATGCCGCTATTGATGGAGAGACCGCGGGCGGACAGTCCATAGGGGGAATTGGCCGGGATGGCGCGGAAATAACTGGCACCGAGGAACACGAGGAACTCATCCATGTAGTCCTGAGAATTGAGCAGGGTGCGCGCGCGCCAGCCGGCGTATCCCGGAGGTGGCGGGGTGCCCTCCGGGACGACCTGCTGGCCGTAGTCGAAGAGCAGGCGATCGAAGGTGAGAGGGCGGGATCTGCCGTCCAGCACCTCGTGAAGGTCGACAGTTTTTTTAGCGGTCCACCCTGGGTGGAAGAAATCGATGGAGTAGGGGACGCGGTCTTTCGCCCAGAGGCCGGAATCCATCTTGAAGCGGATATCGCGGTGTTGATCGTAGGTGAGGTTTTTCCAGTAATCGGCGAGGTCCTGCTTGGGCGCGACGTATGGCTTGGCGGCCATCGCGCGGACTTGGGCCCGGAGCTTTTCCCAGGAGAAATCATCCGCGCGGGCCGGGTCGGCGAAGTGAAGGGAGAAAACAAGGAGAGGCAGCAGGGTGCGGCAGGGGATTTTCATTGGGGCGAGGAGCTTGCGGCGATTTATGAGGGGAAGAGGCGGGGATGGCAATGGGGAATTGGGGAGGTTTACCGCAAAGCCGCAAAGGGCGCAGAGGGGGCGCGGAGGGCGGATTTGGGTATTGAGCAGAGGGAGTAAACGCGGATGCGCGGAG
>Ga0118677_10003737_pt2 | contig 21189 bp, 17 predicted proteins | sample AliMusrvi5mmetaG_FD_86154 | JGI IMG/M metagenome (GOLD analysis project Ga0118677, IMG submission 86154)
AGGTAGTAGAGTCTTTCGGAGTTGAGCGACCATTGCTGCGCCTCGGGCAGGAGTCCAAGCTTGTCCAACTTGGCGCGGAAGGGCTCCAGCCAGTAAGGCTTGAAGTTGTCTTTGAACTGCTCGATCAGATCCGGGCGCGGCACGGTGACGTAATTGCCGGTCTCGTGAGAAATGACGGGCTTCTTTGGGGCGGCACCGAGGTGATGCTTGGCGGGGTTGTCGAGTGGCAAGGCGTTCTCGTCGAACTGGACAGCGTAGAAGTCCAGCGTGGGACGATCAGGCCCCTGGGCGGCGAGGGCGCCAGAGAGTCCGTCGCTGTCTATAACCAGGCGGGTGGGGTCGAGCTGCTTGGCAGTGCGATACAGCTCTGGCCCGATTGGAGTCGAGTTATACAGCTCGTTGCCCATGCACCAGTCGAAGATGGATGGGTGGTTGCGCAGGCGCTTGATGGCCGCCGCCCATTCTGACTTGTAGAGCTCAAGCGCGGGGCCCTCTGCCTTGGCATAGTACTCCTGGTAAGCAATCGGCAGCTCGGGCGAGATGAGCATCCCCACCTCATCCGCCGCCTCGTAGTATTCGGGCGGGAGAAAATGGCTATGGTGCCGGACGAAGTTGAAGCCGTAGTCTCTCGCAGCTTGCAGCTTGCGGCGATAGACTTCCTTGTCGGTGGGTGGAGCCATGGTTTGTGGGTAAACGCAGTCGTCGCCATAGCCGCGGAGGAAGAGCTTCTTGCCGTTCAAGTAGAAATCGTGGCCATCGATCCTGGTTTCGCGCAGGCCGAAGGGGATCTCCACACGGTCAACGACTACATCGTGCTGCAGCAGCTCCAGCCTGGCTACATAGAGGTTTGGCTCCTCAGGGGACCAAAGCCGCGCGTGGGGCAGTTCAGTCGCGACTACCAGCAGACCATCATGAGAAGATATTGGGGCATCTCCCGAGCCGAGCTTCACGCCGTGTCGCGATCGAACTTCCAGGCGCGCTGCCATATAATCGCTTTGGCCGATGACGTGCGCCTTTACTCTGCACGACGGTGTTGGGGCAATAACGGTCTCCACCGACACGTCTTCCATCCAGACCCGGGGACGGACTTCGAGCCACACGTGGCCCCAGATGCCGCCCCAGGGAGTGAACATCTCATCGATTAGGTCCACGCAGCCGGTCAGACAATCTCTGTCCCAGTGCTGCTTGCAGTCCACGCATACGGCGATGGTAGCAGTGGCGTTGCTAGCGATCTCCGGGGTCAGCTCGAACTCGAAGGACGAGAGATAGCCGAGGTGCTGGCCCAGTCGAAGACCGTTGACCCAAATCTCGGCGGAGCGGTGCACGCCGCCGAAGCAGAGAAAGAGGCGCTGACCAAGGCCTGTTTTTGGGAGACGAACCGGCCGCTTATACCAGGCTTTACCTTCGTAGTTGTGGCGTAGCTTGGGGCCGTCATGGCCGTAGCCCTGGGCCTGCCAGACGCCGGGCACCGTGATGGTGTTCGTGAACGCGACCCGCTTGGCGAACCATCGCTCGCTCAGGCCCGTGTCCTGGGAGTCAAGCTGGAAATCCCATTTCCCGTCGAGTGAGACTATGGTCCGCTCGCCGCGGCCGGTTAGGGCTGCGCAGAGGAGTGCGAGAGCTATCGCGTATTTGTAATTAGCCATGAGCCGCCGGGATCGCTTCGGCAGCAGCGGTGTTGGGTGCCGCTCTACTGACTATCCACGCCATGGACCGCCATGCGAAGCGAGTAAAACCCTTTGCTGGCAGTGATGAAGAGCGTCTGCCGGCCTTTGCCGCCAAAGCACACATTCGCAGTCCAAGGTTCCTCCACGTTAATCTGCTCGATTTTCTTCCCGGTGGGGTCAAAGACCGACACGCCTTTGCCGGTGAGGTAGATGTTGCCTTCGTTGTCGATGGTCATGCCGTCAGAGCCCAATTCGCAGAACAGCGTCTTCTCCTTGAGCGAGCCGTCCGGCTGAATGCTGTAGCGGTAGGTCTTGCCGGCGCCGATATCAGCGACATAGAGCAGTTTGCCATCGGGGGTGCCAATGATGCCGTTGGGCTGCTTCAGGTCGTCGATCACACGGGTCAGCGCCTTGCTGTCCGGCGCAAGAAAATAGACGCACTCGTCCATCTCTTTCGGGCCGCGCTTCCAGTATGGGCGCTGGTAATAAGGGTCGGTGAAATACAATCCGCCACCAGGCCTGAGCCACAGATCGTTGGGCCCGTTGAGCAGCTTGCCCTGGTAATCCTTCACGACCACGGTCGCCTGGCCGGCGGGATCAATGCGCCACATTTCGTTCTTTTGATCGGCACAGGCCCAGAGGTTGCCTTGGGGGTCGAAGCAGAGACCATTGGCGCGCCCGCATGGCTTCATGAATGTGGAGAGCTTACCGTCAATACTCCACTTGAGGATTCGGTCGTTGGGCTGGTCGGTGAAGAACACGTTCCCCTCGCGATCGCTAGCCGGGCCCTCGGTGAAGGCAAAGTCGCCGGCCAGTTTCTGAAGCGTGGCACCGGGGGCGATGATCTTGCTTTCAGCCGCCATGATTTGCATGGCGCAGAGGATACTAAGGAAGGATGGGATGCAATATTTCATATTTGTCTCGCTGCGCGTATCGAACGCCAACCGTAGCCGTGTGTAAAGACGGAAAGATGTGAGCAAGGTCACTTCAAATCCGAATTATGAATTCGACAGGCCCAACGTCACACGCAATGATCGAACGGCACGAAATGCAAACAAGACACCGTCGATTCACATCGAGCCCATTTTACGCTGCGGCCTTTGTGCTGGCGTTATCGTCCGCTGCAGTCCTGGCACAAGTATCTTACCCAGCGGCCGTCCCCGGCCCGGCGCAGATTCTCGCGGATGACTCGCAGATCATCATCAGCAATTCCGTGCTCTGCGCCAGTTGGCGGGTGGGGGATGCGGGGCTGAAGCCGGAGTTCTTCCGCGACGCGGCGGGTCAAAGGCAGATCACGTTAACTGCCGAGGCTTTCGAGATCGTCCTCACGAACGGGGAGTGCTATGCCGCCTCCGGTCTTCGGCGGGACGGCCCGGTGCGGCTCAGCAAGCTCACCCCGGACCCCAAAGCGGCGCGACTGGCCGCACGCGTACCCGGCCGGCAGGTGGAAATACCATTGCGCTCCGCGGACGAGCGCCTGCGCGTGGTCTGGCGCGCGGTGCTGCACGACGGCGGGAATTACGTCCGACAGGAGATTGAGGCCGCCGCCCCACGGGAGGATTGCGAGATCGGTGAAATTGTCTGGCTGCGCCAGGACATCCCCGACGCACAGCCGGTGGGGCGGGTGGACGGTTCACCGGTCGTGGCGGGAAACTTCTTCTTCGGGTCCGAGGATCCTCACTCCCTCAACCAAGTCATGCTGGCTGGCCGGGCTGGACCGATCGTTTGCCGGATTCCGCGCAACGCCGTTCTGAAGCGCGGGGAGACCATGACGCAGAGCTTTGTGTTCGGCGTGGCCCCAGCGGGACAGATGCGTCGCGCTTTCTTGTATTATGTGGAGCATGAGCGCGCCCACCCGTATCGCCCTTATCTCCACTACAACTCCTGGTATGACACCGCGTGGAGCCCGTTCGCTCTGAATGAGACGAACTGCCTCGAAGCCATCCGGTTGTGTGGCGACCGCTTGATCAAGCCTCACGGCGTGATCATGGACGGCATGGTATTCGACGATGGCTGGGATAATCCGAAAACACTCTGGCGATTTCACAGCGGATTCCCCAACGGCTTCAAACCCCTGGCTGAGTTGTGCCGGCAATACAACACGCACCTGGGCGTCTGGCTTTCGCCCTTCGGCGGATACGGCGAACCCAAGGAGCAGCGAGTTAAGTTTGGCCGCGAGCAGGGTTACGAGCTCAATGACACCGGTTTTTCGCTGGCGGGGCAGAAATACTACGCCGCCTTTCGGGATGCCTGCCTGGGCATGATCCGCAATTACGGAGTAAACCATTTCAAATTCGACGGCATTGCCGCCGGAATGTCTGCCAACGGCGGTGCGCAATACGTGCTCGACACCGAAGCCATGCGCCGATTGATGCTGGAACTGCGGCAGGAGGACCCGAACCTGTATATCAACCTCACCACCGGTTCGTGGCCGTCGCCGTTCTGGCTGCGCTACGCCGACTCCGTCTGGCGGCAGGGCGGCGACATGGGCTACGCGGGCAAAGGCACCTTGCAGCAGCAGTGGCTGACGTATCGTGACCAGGAGGTTTACAGGAACATCGTCCGCAAAGGCCCGCTGTATCCGCTGAACTCGTTGATGACCCAGGGCGTGGCCTACTCACGCCAGGGCACGGCCGGCGAGCCTACGTTCAATGCTGCCGGCTTCAAAGACGACGTGCATGCCTTCTTCGGGAGCGGAACCGGGTTGCAGGAGCTTTACATCCAGCCGGGCAAACTCACGCCGGAAGATTGGCGCGTGCTGGCTGAAGCCGCGAAGTGGTCTCGTGCCAACGCCGACGTGCTCGTGGACACGCACTGGATCGGTGGCGACCCGGAAAAGCTGGATGTCTATGGCTACGCATCGTGGAGCGCCCGCAAGGGTATCGTGATGTTGCGTAATCCGGATGTCCAACAGCACGAGTTCGCACTCGACGTCGCGGCGGCGTTTGAATTGCCCCTCGGCGCCCAGGGGGTATACCTACTCAAGAGTCCCTGGTCCGAGAACGCCGCCAAGCTTGCCCTCCGGGCCGAGGCCGGAAAGCCTATGCGGATAATGCTCGATCCATTTGAGGTCGTGGTGCTCGACGCGTTGCGTTCCGACTTGCGTTAGCAGTTGAAGCCGACTTTATTCACACCCCACAACTGGACGGCGGAGCGCAAAGAAGCGGCCGCGATGGGCTCGCGTCGGCCAGGTCCGGTTCAAGTCTGAAAGCCTTGACTTGGATTTTTCACAGTGGCCTTGAAACGCCTACAGGCCGGAGCGCCGGTCTCCGACCCGGCGTCGGCCAAATGGCTGGGAGACGCCGGGTCGGAGACCGGCGCTCCTGAGGGTGTGAAATGTTCCGGTTAAGCCCAGAATCCGAATAGAATCCGAAGCCCGAATGCCCAAACATATGCGACAGCTCCAGGCAGTTATCTTCGACATGGACGGCGTCATCGTGGACAGCGAGTCACGCCACGAACGCGCGTTCCTCGAAGTCATACGCGAGATCGGCTATATTGACGCACTCGACCTGCGCTTTGCTGATTATATTGGCCGCTCCGACCATGACCTGTGGGGGGCCTTCGTTGCCAAGCATCAGCCGCCCCAGACAATCGCTGAACTGCTCGCCCTGAAGGGGCGGCGCATGATCGAGATTCTCCGCCGCGAGCAACCATTGTTCGATGCCGTGCCCGAGCTGGTCGAGAAACTGGCCGCCCAGTATGTGCTGGCATTGGCTTCCGGGTCTGACCGGGGGGTGGTTGAAGAGGTCCTCAAGATCAAGGATCTCGGCCGGTTCTTCTCCGCGGTCGTCAGCAGCTCCGATATCCAGCATGGCAAACCGGCCCCCGACATATTCCTTCGCACGGCTGAATTGCTCAAGGTGCTACCGCAAGACTGTTGTGTCATCGAGGATTCCAAACCCGGAATAGCGGCTGGCCTGGCCGCCGGCATGGAGGTAATCGCGATTACCAACACCCATCCAGCCGCAGAACTCCACCACGCCACTCACGTTGTGAAGACCTACCAGGAGATCGAGCAACTGCTGCTCCATTCCCGCTGAGCATCCCCCGAGCTGATGCATCTCGCCTTCGGGGAGCACAGCCCATGTTTACATTCGATCGTATGAAAGTTGATTCACTTACTTCCTGCCTGGCGTGGGCCAGCCTGTTGTGGGCGGCGACCTGCGAGGCACAAATGCCTGATCCTCCCGGACAAGTTGCGTCCGGGGAAACGCCAAAATACGAGGCTTATCTTTTTGCCCACATGATGCACGGGGACTACGGGCGGCTTTATTACAGCCTCAGCCTGGATGGGCTGCATTGGGACATCCTTAACGGGGGCAAGCGGGTTTGTGAAGAATATCGCGGGCATGCCGACATCGTGAAAGGGCACGACGGTCGCTATTATCTGGTCGGCAATCGTGGCGATGATCGACCCGACATCAACTTCTGGGTCTCCGAGGATTTCATCGCCTGGAAGAAATACAGTGACTACGTGCCGGACTTAAAGCACGTGCCTGATTATCCAAAGGCCATGGCCCGTATTGGTGCTCCGAAGCTCTTTCTCGACCAGGCCAGCTCCCAATACGTCCTCACGTGGCACACGACCCATGACCTCGGGAAAACGGATCTGCCGGAACCTTATTGGGCTGGCCAAAGGACATTGTACGCCACCTCGAAAGACTTGCAGACCTTCTCCCAGCCACCCCGAAGGCTGTTCCCTTGGGACATGGCAACGATCGATGTGATCGTCTGTAAGCAGGGCGAGGACTATTATGCCATCTTCAAGGACGAGCGTTATCCGCCCCTCGATTGGACCACCGGCAAGACCATTCGGATTTGCCGGTCGTCTAGTTTGTTGGGACCGTATTCGGAGCCGGGACCACCCATCAGCCCTAATTTTCGTGAGGCTCCTACCGTCATCCCCTCGCCCAATGGCAAGGCCTGGTATCTCTATTACGAGCAGTATCCTGTAGTGGCGTATGGCCTTTCGGTGGCTGCCAGCATGCAAGGCCCGTGGTTCCAGGTCGCCGGAAGCCAACAGCCGAGTTGGGACAAATACCGCCTGCCGCCCAAGGTCCGCCACGGGTCCATGCTCCCCATCACGCGGAAGCAATACGATGCTTTGTTGGCTGCATTTGGAAAGGCATCAAGCAACTGACAGCATACGTTGGCGCTTGGCCCTCAGCGCTTAGTCTCGGTCGGCACAAGCCAAGTCCCCTTGTTCGCGTCGAAGGTGTTCGTACTGCCCGAGGCGTTTTGCATGGTGACTTTGGATAGACGAATGCCCAGGGTGCGCGGGTCCTTGGAGCCGGGAACCACCCGCTGCGGCACCCAGCCGCCGACGCGCAGTTCGATCCGAACTCTATCACTTTGGCAAGAGGGCAACTTGGCGATTAGATGACTGCCTGCTTGAAGTGGGGCGATCTTGCTGCCATCCAAATAGAGCCCGGCTTCCGTGGTAATCGCCTGAGCCGGGAAGTCTCCATCGAGGGTGATGGTGTAAGGCTCGTTCGGCGTCACGGGCAGGAGCAGCCGCGAGGCTGGTTCCGACCAGCGGAAGGGTTCGCCGCCCCCTTCTTGGCCGTGCCATCCCTGGACGTAACGTGTGTCGCCCTGCTTTCCGATGCGGACCTGGTAGTGTGAGAGGGCGTCGTGTGTCCAGTTGATGTTGTCCTGTTCGTTCAGTGCGCTTTGGGTGCGGTTGCCGGCCTGGTTGTCCACGCGGAAGCCTCCAGCCGCCTGGTTGGCCGTCAGGATGGCTGAGACAACATTGGACGCAACCTGCACATTGAGTCCTTCCTGGGCAAACGTACAGCCTTGGACGATGGCTTTGCCGGCATCGAGCTGGATCGCCGGCGAACCCACGCCGCGGTTGTCCCAGTTCACGAAATGGCAGGCGCTCGCGGTGAACTGGCCGGCGGGGCTTTGGAGCCAGACACACCGATCGATAGGCCCCCAGAACGAGCAGTTGACCAGGCTCACCTTGCCTTCCACTTTCGGGCCGATGTCCAGGCAGACGGCATCCGTGCTGGACCAACGCCCCACGAACTCGCCGTTGGAGATGAGCAGGCCGGGCGGTTGCGCCTGCTCCACCACCACCGCTCGCTGGCAGGAATCGGCGCCCAGCCCAAGGAAATTGCCGTTGGCGCTTCCATGCGGGGAGCTGGAAAACTTGTAACCCACGCCGTAGCCAAAGCAAAATGTGTTAAACACATAATGCCAATCGGTGCGTGCCAGCTCAAATGCCACTCCTTCCGTGTTCACCCATTTGCAGAAAGGGTCGTCGGGACTATAGGCGACGCCAAAGGGCCAGAAATGGATGTTCTCGATGTGGCCGATGTCATAGCACTCGTCCACAAAGATGCCCCGTTTGATCGGGTAGCCGGTCACGTTGCGAATCCAGTGCCGCGCTGCTCCGATCAGCTTGATCCCTTCATAGGGATTCAGCAGCAAGCACTCGCTCACCCCCACGTCTTCCTTGCCCTCGCACAGCACGCAAGGTGGATAAGGCACTGGCGGCACGTCGGTCTGTTTCCATTCCGGATAAGTGATGACAAAGCCGGTGAGCACGGCGTTGTTGCCCGCCAGGCGGATGAACGGCGGCCCGTTAGTGGCGCCGCGCCCCTGGTAAGCGAGCAGCACCGAACCGGCCAGATCCCCGCTCGGCCCGCGCTGAAGGGTCGGCGCCACGCGGTAGGTGCCGGCCAGCGTCACGTTAGCCGGGATCGAAAGGCCCGTGTTGATCCTATAGCGGCCCGCAGGCACCTCCACTACTCCGCCGCCCGCCGCCCCGGCTTCATCAAGGAGCTTTTGAAAGACGGCCGTGCAGTCGGCTTGGCCGTCCCCGACCGCGCCCCCTTGCTTAACATCCCAGTGCAACCCATTCGTTTGGCCACTGGCGACGCATGCAGCCACCCCGGCCAGGCTCACAAAGAAACATACCCTCTGCGTTAAGGTCATAGGCGACACTGTCTCAGGCGGGAGCAAAGATGCAAGTCGGAGGATTTGACACCAGCAATTCGCAATATGGACGAAATGGAGGCGCGGGGTGGCAGACCCATAATGAGAATTGCTGATTTGACGCTGCCGCCAAGAAGATCGCTGGACGAAACGGCCTCTTCAATGTGTCATGAGGTAGAAAACGATGTTTATCCCCAGCGGATAACCCCGTTTCTCGGAGAACTCATGAAAGAAGAACTCGTCCTCGCCCTCTCGTTCCCAACTGTCCCCGTTATCGCAGTTGTGGGTGGCGATGACCATGATGCGGCCCTTGTCGTCGAAGATAGCGCGGACGTGCATGTCATGGGAGGCCTCGGGATCCTCGGGATAACCGTTTTGGTCGCGATGGTGGGTTTCCCAGGTGAAGTCGGTGGACCGTCGCTGCTCAACCACGTGGATCGAAGGGGTCTGCAATCTGTTCATCGGGCCCTTGATGTCAAAGACGCAATGGAAGAGCGGGTGGTCCATGTTCAAATCCTGAAAATCGCGTCCCGGCAGCACCCGTTTTATCTGGCTGGCAAAGCCCTCCCATTGCGCCTGACCCCAGAAATCGTCGGCCATAAGGACGCCCCCATTAAGCAGGAATTTTCGGAGAATGGGGACTTCCTCGTCGTGGAGCAACAGGGCCCCGGGCTCGACCATGTAAATCCACGGGTAATTGAACAAGTCCGGGTCCGTCAACCGCAGCACGCGGCCGTCGGGATCGGTCCTGATCGACGTCACCTCCTGTAGGCGGTAGGAAAAGTTCAAGTCACTGTCCGGGAAGTCCGTGATCCATGAACCTGCGGTGCGCGGACCCAACTGGTCTCGCGCTCGAATAATGCGTACGAATGTGAAAACGTCCTTGTCGAATCCGGGTGCGTTGGTCCACTCGGGCGTGCCAGTGCTGTGGGAGGCAATCTCCCGCGCCGTGCGTACCTTGTCCACGTCCACTGCCACCCCACCCTCGGTATAAGCTATGCCCGTGTCGCCGTCGCCTCCGCCCCGCCGTCCCCCGCCCCAGCGCTGCGCCAGGCTGACAGCCAGCGCCAGAACCAGAATCAGGATGATCAATCCGGGCCTTCTCATCGCTCCACCTTGACAGTCAGGAGGCTGGTAACTTTGACCTGATCTTTCATAACTTGGTTTACAGTCTTGGTTCCAAGATAGCTTGGATTAGGGATTCGTCACTCGCAGGCCCCGCGAACCCCAGCCGCGCTACCACTACTGCCGCCCAGAGGCTCAACCCCGGCGCGCGATTGACTAACATCTCGTTCGCGACCATACGCTTGAACAAACCACCTGACGCTCTTTGACGAGCGGGAAGCGACTGAGGGTACACATGGGCGACTTGCAGAAAGACGTGGATGTGCTTGGTTGTTCAGAAACCTCTGCTGACGAAGAATTATGAGCACGACCCACGCCGGTTCCGAAGCCAGTTTAACCCCCATCCTCAACGTCCGGGACTTCTCCGAGTCGCTGGATTATTACACGGAGAAATTGCTGTTTCATAAACTATGGGATTATGGAAAACCGCCGTCGTTTGGTGCAGTTCGATTGGGCAAAGCCGAAATCTTCTTTTGCCAGGGGAGCCAGGGAAATCCCGGGACCTGGTTATCGATTTTCCTGGATGATGTGGACGAATACTACGAGCGCATTACCCGGCTTGGGGCGAACGTGACTTACGGTCCGGCAGACGAGCCGTGGGGTATGCGTGAAATCCATGTGCAGGACCCTAACCAGCACGTTCTTCGGTTTGGTCATGGTATCGCCATGCGGGAGCCAAAACTGGACGTCGAGCGAGTTCAACTCGACGCGCGCATCGAGAAACGACTGGCGCAGCTCGTCGATGACCTCGCCAAACACAACAAAATGACGGTCGGCGAGTTGCTCGAAGACGTCTTGCTCCATAGCTTTGAAAAAGTGCCAACCGGCGGTGTTGCCAGCCCATATACTGACAGGACGTTGGCTCTTATTGCGGAGCTGAAGCTGAGGCACGGAATCGATTACGACACCCATGCCTCATACCGGTTTGTTGAGAAGCCGCCGGCGCGTTAAGGCTTTCTGAGAATTGGGCTGGGTAAGGGTTTCCTGTCGGATTCAAGCATTTGTACATTTGCTGCCATAGGTCACAACGGAGGGAAAGCTGAGAACAGAAGGCAGGAATCCGTTCGAACATTCCGGACCTTCGGCGGGTGGCTTCGGGGCTTGCCGTTCACGGCCATCACGCGCTAGATTCCAGCGATGAGCAGCATCGCTGAAATTGAAAACGCCATTGAAAAACTGCCCACCCCGCTAGTGGATGAGCTGTCTGGCTGGCTGGAAACACTCCGCGTGAAGCGCGCTACGCCCGCGTCGGTTGAAAGCTGGTTGCAACGCGCCCGCGGCGCCGCTCTTCCCGGCGAGACGACGGCTAAAGTGCTGGCCCTTACGAGGGGCGAGGAATGAGCGGATTTCTATTCGACACGAACGTGTTGCTGGAGATCGCGACTGCCGACCCCGTCTGGCTCGCGTGGTCAGAAAACCAATTCCGCGCCGCTGCAGCCCAGGGACCAATCCTCATCAACCCGATCATCTACGCCGAACTGGCACCGGCTTTTGCGAGCGCTGTTGATCTGGACCGGTGGCTCGACCCGGCGGTCTTTCAGCGGCTGCCGTTGCCTTATGCCGCCGGGTGGCTAGCCGCTTAGCCTTTTTTGAAATACCGTCGCGGCGGCGGCGTCCGGACTTCGCCGTTGCCGGATTTCTACATTGGGGCGCATGCAGAAATTGAGAAGCGGACCCTCATCACGGGAGACGCCGGCCGCTATCGCACTTATTTTCCGAACGTTGTGCTGATCGCGGCGACTTGAGGCGGCATCAGAAGTTCGCTGGTCAACAGGACCATGTCGGGAAAAGCAGAAAGTAGAAAGCAGCAGAAATGGCGGAGGACGGCGCAAGCCAGCCAATGCGACATCAAAGCCACCCCAAAGACACGCCGAGGCGAAGGCAGAATGCAAAATGTAGAATGAAGAATTCAAGGTATGAAGTCGTCACTGCAAAATGCCGTGGTCAGCGACCCGGATGGCGCGTGCGCACCGAATAGAGCGAGGTTCGGGCTGGAACGAAAAGTGTTCGGCGGTCAGGGCCTCCGAAGACGAGCTGTACGGGGCGCTCGGGCACTTCGATGGTGTCGATGAGGTTCCCGGCCGAGCTATAAACGTAGATCTGGCCGGCGGCGATATAGACATTCCCAAGCGAGTCCACCGCCACGCCCTCACCACCATTCTCGGCGAACAGATGGAAGTCGGTTAGACTCCCGTCCGGGTTCACGCTGGCGGCCCAAGTGCTGATCCCGGCTTCTTCGGTAACGTAGAAGGTCTGACCTGCCGTCACCGGCGCCAGGCCGAAGGAGCGGATTGGCGGGCTTGACTTGACGCCCCAGCTCATCGCTCCGCTGAGAAAGTCCGCGCCGACCGGCAGAACCGTGGTGCCGTCGGGTGACAGGAAGTCGCCTCATAGACGGCCGAGTCGTAGCTGACTTTGCTGTTGCTGTAGCAGTGCACGTTGCGGAAGCGGATGTTCTGCGACGAGGTTACCTTGGCGGCCCAGGGGAACGGCTGATAGCTGCTGATGACGCGGTAGATATGGAAGTTGGCCACCGAGATGTCGCGGCAGGAGTCAATCTCCAGCGGCAGGCAGAAGCCGCTCTCGCCGCGTTCCGCCTCGGTCTGCAAGGCGTAGAACCGCCAGTGGGCAGCGTTGCGGACCTGAACTTCGTATCGGACGTGGTGCTCGCTGGACATCTGGTAAACCCGGCCTTCCGTTTCTGTGTCCGAGACGAGCATGCCCGCCTGGGCGAAGGTGGATGGGGTCCAGATATCCAGGAACGTGCCACCGCCGCCGTCCGTGACCCAGAAGCTATGGCGTGCCGTCGGGCAGAATGATCTGGGTGGCCCCCGGGTGGAGCCCGATCAGAACAGTGTCGGGCCGCAGGGTGAGTGTGTCGCGCACGACATAGAAGCCCGAGGGCAGATAGATGGCCGGGTGCGCGGCAATGGCTTTCTGAATCACCTCGGTGTCGTCGGTGACGCCGTCGCCTTTGGCGCCCAATTCGCGCAGATTTGCCCAGGTGTCACGCGGGGGCAGATCTGGCAAATCGGAGGGGACCGGTGGTGGCAAGGTGGCAGCCGGGGTGGCGTCAAAGAGCGTCTCGATCCGCGGCGCGGAACCAACGTCGGAGAAATGGAGGCCGTGGGAGAAGGTCCTCACGGTATAAATATTCGCGGGTGCGTTGAAGTGCCGACCGCTATCGCGCAATGCGGCAAAAACGGGCACGGCGCGGCAAGTGACGCCCTCCATATTGATCTCATTGCGTGGGTTGCTTTCGACGCCGAAATCAAAGGCCGGACCGGAGACCTCCTCGAGGCGAGCATCCTTGATCCAGAGTTCGTCGGCCCAGCCAGGTTGGATGGCCACGGCCGTGGGCACGCGCAGGAAGCGGGGTCGAATGAGAGTGAGCCCGGCCTCGCGCTCGAAGATGGCGGCTTCGCGCTGGCCTTCGAAACAGGAGTCAATGACCGTGAACTGCCAGCCGGGTGAGGGCTTGGATGTCCAGATCGCGTAGCGGCCGCCGAAGAAACGGACGTCCTCTACCACATTGCCGCCCTCATGGATGCCGGCCAGCGCTGAACCGAGGCGAAAGTCCATGTGGGCGAGAAAACAGTGCTGGGCATACCGGGCGCGCACAGCCACAGCCCCGGCGTTTCCCTCCTCGATCTCGATGTCTATATTAGAGAATGCGGAGTAGAAGGTGCCGGGGCTGGCGTCCGGAACGGGCGCTTTGGCGGCATCCGGGTTGGCCTGGCGCGCCCGACCGAAGCCGGGGCGGCCTCCGGCAAAGAAGATCATCACCTTTTCGTGGGAGGGGTCCTGGAATCCGGGCGTGTTGGCGGGGAGGAAGAGAACCGGCCGCGTGGGGCCGTTGCCGATCAGGCGAATGCCCGGCCAAATGTAGAGCGTTCCGCTGATGCGATAGCGACCTTCGGGCAGAAACACGATGCCCTGGCGGTAGTCTCCTGAACCTGGTCGATGGCGTGTTGCAGGGCGGCAGTGTCATCCCCTGCGCTCGGCCCGGCGAAGTGGACGGCCTTGGGATCTTCGAGGCGTTGTGTGTGATACGACGCTCCAAAGGCCGGTCGCGCGGCGAGCAGGAGGATGGCGATAGCCAAGTACCTGGCCAAAGAACCAAGATCTTGGCTATACCTACAACTTACACTGGAGGCGGGGGTATAAAGACGCGCGCTTCGTGGCATGGCGCGGAGCATACCGCCGATGGAAAGGGCGTCAATCCGACTGTGGGTTTCCTGCCGATCGTCGCTGGGCGGATCCAAGAATGCGCAAATCAGGGGCGGGGACGGCCTCGTCCCCGGGTCCTAGGGAGCGATCCACAAATCACGGGGACGAGGCCGTCCCCACCCCTTTCTTGAATCGGCCCTGCCGATCGACGGATCAGCCGCGCAGAGTCTCCACGACTCGCTTCACGATGCCTGCATCAGTTGCCTTCCAGGCAAACTCGGGTGGGCGGAGTGCTCCGCCCATGAAGACCCGGCTGTTGCGGTAGGCCATGCCACTCTCGACCGAAGAGCGGGCGCTCAAGTGCGCTTCATTGACGCCGGTCGCTTGGACGATCTTTCGAATGTTCTGCAGCGTAAGCCCGCCACCCGGCATGATGATGATGCGCCCGGCCGCCTGACGCTGAAGGGCGGTGATCACTTCCAAGCCCTCCAGGCAAGAGGCCTCCTGGCCGGAGGTCAACAGGCGGTCGATGCCCAGCGTTATCAAATCCTCCAATCCCTGACGCGGATCGCGGCACATGTCGAACGCGCGGTGAAAGGTGACATTCATCGGGCGCGCCAGGCCGACGAGTTCGGCGGTGCGAGCTGCGTCAATGTCGCCGGCCGCAGTGAGGCAACCGACTACTACGCCATCCGCTCCAAGTTCCTTGGCCATGCGGATGTCTTCGCGCATGACCTCGAGCTCCTCGGCGTCGTATAGGAAATCCCCGCCCCGCGGCCGGATGATGACTTGCAGCCCAATCTTCAATCCTCGCCTCGCCACCTTGATGCAACCCGCGCTGGGCGTAGTCCCGCCTTCCAGCAAGTTATCGCAAAGCTCGACGCGATCGGCCCCGCCTTGTTCCGCGGCGCGGGCGCCTGCGGCCGAATCCACACAAATCTCAATCTTCATCATATGCTGCCTACTGCCCGGAGTGGGGGGCTCAATGCCCTCCAGCCTGCGGCTCATTGTTGGCGATAATGGCCTGGTCGGCGATCTGGTTCAAGATCTCCACCCCGCGCACGCCATTGTTTTCGCTGATGATTGCATGCTGGAGGCCCTTTCGCAGCGCGATGCTCGGTTCGTCGGTGCCAAAGCTGCACCCGCGCACCTGGAGTTTCCCGCCGTCCGCTTCGACGAGTGACACGCCGGGGTTTTCCTTGCGGCCGGTGCTGCTCAAATAACAATCCGAGAGGGAAACGAAGCTGCCACTGTGAGATAGAACGCATTGGCGAGCCGGGCCCCAGAAGGCGCAATTCACCAATCGAACGGAGCCGTGACAGGTCTTCTCGACGAGCACCTCGATGCGCTGGTCGCCGTGCATGCAGACAAATTGGCCGTTGGAAATCAATAGACCCATGGGCTGGATCTCATCAACCTTCACGCACACTTGCGCTTCATCGGCGCCGATGCCCGAGAACTGGCCATTGGCCGCGCCCGCTTTGGTGGCGATGAAATGGTAGCCAATCTTGACCGGGAAGACGAAGGTGTTGTTCACGTATTCCCAGTCTGTGCGTCCGAAGATGAAGGCCTCGCAGTTCTTCCACATGAACTCGTGAACCGGCTTCCACTCTCCGCCCACCTCCGGCGCTGACCACCAGTGGCAGTGGAACTGGACATTATCGATGCGGCCGATGTCACTGCACGAGTCCACGAGAATGCCGCGACGCAATACGCAACCATAAACGCTCCGGATACGGTGCCGGACATTGCCCTCCGGTCCAATGCGGATTCCGTTGTAGGAGTTAATGAGAGTGACGTTTTCCACGGTATTATCATGACCTTGCAGGTGAAAGGTCCACGAATAGGGAGTGATGTTCGTGGTCTGTTGCTCGGGATACCAGACTGTCAGGCCGCGAACCGCAGAGGAATGACCCATTTCGAAAAGCGCTGGGCCTTCCTCCTGACCGCGACCGCCGGTGGCCAGGATGGTGGAGCCTTTGAGCGGTTCACTCCAAACGGGGGATTCCATGACGCCCTGAAGCGTGACCCCAGGGGGAATGCGCAAGCTGCCTTTGACCAAATACCGCCCGGGAGTGAGGTGGACCGATCCTCCTGCTTTGCCAGCTTCGTCGAGAACCTTTTGAATCGCGGCGGTGCTGTCGGCGCTTCCGTCCGCCTTGGCGTCTACGGTCAGCGGCGATGTGACGGCAGCTTCCTGGGCTGCTTGGCCGATGAAGTTGAATAGGATCGCCAGAACGGCCAAGGCCGACCGCACATGAGCACGGAAGGGTGGCGATTGGCTTTCATGCTGGAGCAGCGTGTGCGCGGAGATTTGTTCAATGCTTTTCATTGGGGTCCCTTCATAACCTAAATCGAACCATCCTGCGAACCTTCGCGGACTTGTCCGAGGCTTGAGAGCTCCCATAATCTTCTGGCCGAGTCAAGCGGAAGCACAGCAGTTTCGCAAAAGCAACACGGCGAGTGACAAAGTCTTCGTAAGTCATTGTAGGAGACGATGTAAGGAGTCTCTAATCTCTTGGCCTGCTGCCCAAACCTGGACTCGCTCAGAACGTGCTGATTAGAGACTCCTTACGTCGTCTCCTACAGCTTGAGATTGGAGTCCTTATCCCCGACTTTGTCACTGGCCGTGCAAAGGCAACACGGCGAGTGACAAAGTCCTCGCGAGGGCGGGGGAGGGATGAGTTGCCAAGCAGCAGACGATCGTGGATTTGAAGTAGCAAACCGCAAGGCTGGGTTGTTCAGTTGAAAGAGCCAATGGGCGTCGAGAAGATCGTGGCGCTGTTCCGAATACACTCGGTCGTGCGCCACCGAAACCTGATTCAGATCAGCCCGAATTAGCCGATTGGGGCAACTGAACGGCGCAAGTGCCTGCAAATCAGGCCGAGCATTGTTTAGGAAAAAACGAACGGGCACAAACTGGGCAGCCTCGCCCTGAACCAGCGGCGGCATGCGCTCCAAGACGTGGATACGAGTTTCCAAAGCTTCTCCCCGCCGGGACGTCCACTACAAGCGCCACTTTGCCTGTTTCAAGTCACCCTCCCGCTAGTAAATGAGGTTCCAAGTTGTCATGCAAAGAGAGCATGGAAAGCGGGTCGCTGTTACACCGTGTCAGAGAAGTTGCTTGTCAGTGCGGATGGAACTCCTTTATACCGATGACTCGACGGCCCAGCGAGGGCAGTGCAGCGGACGCCTGGTTGCGCCCTTCCGTTTTCCAGGCTCAGTGGCCCGGCGCCGCTGACCTTTTTCGTTGGGCTGCGAGACGATGACAGAAAGCCCTACAACTCAACACCCGAATCAGGCTGAGCTTATCGCACCGTGCGGCATGAATTGCGCCCTTTGTCGCGCATTTGTGCGCAGCCGGAATAGATGCCCGGGTTGCAGAGGAGATGATCGCGGAAAGCCGAAGACGCGCGTCGCGTGCAGAATCAAGAGTTGTGGTTCGAGACGCCGGGTAGGCGAGGATTTCTGCACCGACTGTGAAAGGTTCCCGTGTGAGCGACTTGGTTGCCTGGACAAGAGATACCGCATGAAATATGGCATGAGCATGATCGAGAATTTGAGGATCATAAAAGCCGATGGGTTGGCGAGTTTTGTTCAGCGAGAGAAGTCCAAGTGGACATGCACTGGCTGCGGCGCGGCGATTTGCGTCCACGAGTCATTCTGCCTTGTCTGCAAGCGCGAATGGCTCGAAGACGCAGCCCAATGAGGCGATGCGCCGAATGATCGGCCGTCAGGGCACTACCACATTCGGGTTCCCGAGAAGGCCGCTCAACGGTGATCTTAATCGCTAGGCAGTAGCGCATCATGATGATTCGCCTGCATATCGCGGTCCTTTTGCCAACAGCGGCCTGGAGTGGGGGCGGGATGGGCGGTGGCATTTGCACTTTCGCCTCCTCGATAGAGGGTCCGGTGCTTGTAGCTTGGAGCTATTAAGCAACTATCAGGCAACTATTATGCATGTATCATGCAACCATTATGCAACCATCAGGCAACTATCAGGCATCTGTAGCACTGGTAGCCACCTGGTCAGGCGGAGCCATGGACCTGGTGCTGGGAAGGAGGCTTCGACGCTGCCAGGCGTCACGGAATCAGCGTAAGGCGCTGCGGATGTGGCAATTAGGAGGATGCAAATCCTCGGGCCAGGCGGCGGAGGAGGCGGGCGACTGCTTACGAAAGGAAGGTGGGGGCTGGTTTTACTTTTGCTCCTGGAGGCGCTGCTTTGACTGTTCCAGCCACTGGTTGACGTCTTTTTCCCACTTCAGGTACTGGTCGGCGGTGAGGACCTGCTTGAGCTTCGGCGCGGCATCCTTGTAGGAGGCCTTCAGCTTGTCGACTTTCTCAGCCATCGAGAGGCTGGTGTCCTGGTAAAGGTCGCGGAGCTTGACCATCTGTTCCATGTAAAGGGGCTTGAGCTGCTCCTTCTGCTCGTCCGTCAGGTTTAGGTCGTCGATGGCTCGCTGCAGACGTGCGAGCGGCCTGACAGTGCTCCCGGCCGTCTGCCCTTGGCGGGCCTTCCACTTCTCGAATTGCTCAGGGGTGAGCACTTTTTTCACCTCCAAGACGATCCCCGCCCGCGCCGCGGCGAGCTTCAGCCGCTTTTCCTCCGGTGACAGGTTGGTGTCCTGGCGCAATGCGCGCAGTTCCTGCGTGTGCTCACGGACGATGTTCTGGAGCTTTGCCGTCTGGTCGGGGGTGAGGTTGAGTTCACGGGCGGTCTCTTGCATCCGCTCGCGCGAGGCGGCGGGTCGTCCGCCAGGGACGGTGGGCGCAGGCTGACTGCTGTCAGCGGCGCGGGCCGGCGGTTGTAGGGCCAACGTGGCGACCACAGCAGCCAACGCTATCAATATACGGTTCGTCATGTTCATAAAACTCGTCGATAGTGCACTCGGGCGAGGGATTGCCACCATTGCTACGCTTAGCGGTTCCCAGGCTTAAGACGTAAGCTGAGGGTAGATAGTTACGAAGAATCTGGATTAGATGGGGCTTGCGAGGACGCTCGCCCTCCCTGGCTTACTGCACTTGGCAAGCGGCGGGACAGGAGCGGCTCAATACGTTGACGAGGCAATGCAGGCATCCGAAGTGCCGGTAAGCGGTCGTGCAATCGACCGGACGGATTTCGTAGCCGAGGTCCTCCCAGGCCGCCCGGGCGGCGGCATTGAGCCGCTCGACGCCACGATAGAAGGGGAGATAAACCAGGCGCCGGCCGCTTTGCTGGTCAATGAGCACATTGACGTAGGTGAGGTAGGTCCGCCCGTCCCGCGCGGGCACTACCGGGATGCGGATGATTTTGTAGCCGGCTGCCGAACACTGGACTGCAACGGCGTCGAACCGGTGTTGCGTTGGCGCGGTGAAATCCGGCCCGCCGGGCAGACTCATAAATTCGTTCGTCGCCGTGCGATCATGGTGCCCCAGTTGGACGGAAATCAACTCCTGTGCCCGGCTGGGATCGCCTACGAGCATGGTCTTGTGGCCCACGGAGGCCATGAACATCCCCGCATGGTGGTCGGGTGCCTCATCGAGCAGGATGACCCGGCGCTTGAGTTCGCGCGATAGGATGCCGAGGAACTCCTCCCGACTGCGCACGGTCTGTTGGATGTTGCGCTGCAACATGCGCGGCATGACGAACACCGTCTCGCTGTCGGCCAGGAAATCCCCGCCGTCAAAGTACAGTCCGCTGCGCCGCGCCCGGACTAGCGGGGACAGCGACACCGCAACGTCCCGGCCAACCCGCTCATCCCCGGCGCGCGCGGGCCAGACTTCCTCTCCAGCTTCTCCCCGCGGGCTCCAGAGGGTGGTGGCGGCCCCGGCTACGGCAGGCATGAGGGCGACCCAGCGGTCGCGCGACCAGGTGGTTATGGGGTGCCCGACCATGATCGGCTTAACGCTGCGCGGGATCGGTCCCACGGCAGCAGTGAAATCGTCGAATGCCACGCGATCAGGGCAGACCAGGTGAACGCTCACATCGCGGTCGAGTGTGCGGAGGAAGTCGCGATAAACGGGCGCCACGATTTCTTTGGCGGCGGGTTCGTATTGCAGCACCAACGCACGCAGGTGGCCGTCGCACTCCGAGATAATCGGCCCGGAAGGCAATGGTCGACGTTCGGGGCTGCCGGTGAGAGCGAGGATGGCGGTACCGGTTGCTAGGCCGATGATGACGCCAACTGTGGTTTGCCAGCGGAACACGGTGGGGAGTGGGACGTGGAGCGTGAAGCGTGAAGCGTGAAGCCCGGTGCTTGTTGCGTGATGCGTGATGGGAAATGGCGCTTTAGCGGGACTGGGTTGAGGGGTTGGCGCGTTACCGGTTTGAGGCTACTGCGGGCACTGGCCCCTCAAGGGTCGTGGGGAAGGTCAAAACGACAATCCCGGCCTGGAGGTGGGTGGCTTTCGGTTCCAGGTACTGGAGCGAGACCGAAATCACACTCATGGGCGGGAGGTTGGTCTTGGCGCAAAGAGCATATAGCTTCGACTCGTTGGGCTGGAGTGACACGATCTGCTCCTGTTGCCACAGCAGCGATGGCACGGGAATAGCCCTTGAGAGCTTATTGATTGGCGCCGATGCGGTCATGGCGACGCAGGCCGAGACGCTGGCTGGCTGGCTGGTCGTGTTGATGGCCGTGAGCGCAAACTCCGGCTGATCGCCCGCCTTGAAGGTGCGCCCGCCGGCTGGCGTTAGCGCTAGTTCGACTCCGTGCGAGATCAGGAGGGACTTGGCAAGTTTGGGAGGCAGAGCGTCGGCGTCGTGGCCGGCGTCAATTGGGCCGGCCCAAAAAGTCACCACCGTCACGGCTGCGGTCCCGAGGGCCGCCGTTGCAATAGTCAATAGATCTTTGGTCTTCATAGTTGCTTTCTCATTTCATGTATTTCTTCGGATTGCGGTCGCCCGGCCAAGCGCCGGGGATCGAATTGTCGCGCCCGAATAATGCCCATGCCGCACCACGAGTTGTCATATGGGCGTAAGGAGTATGCAAAAACGTTGTGTTTCGGCACGTCGTCGGGGCGGAGGAAGAGAAGTATCCGATTGCAATAAGGAATCATTCCTGGTGGGTAAGGCGGGCTGTCCTCTGTGCGCTGGGCTGAGATTATGCGCGTGCCTCGGCGTGCAGAGGACTGCCCGCCTTACCTCTTGCTACAACCATTGAGGCATCGCTGGTAGGATGATCCTATCGCCCTGATCCTCGCCTTATTCTGTCCTGCTTCCGCAAAAGGTGCAGCGGCGTGTGTTTCTTTCATGTTTTTCGTTGATAATTACCGATAGATTCAATATAGGTCATTTCCATGT